>ENA-OPWX01002522-OPWX01002522.1-human-gut-metagenome-genome-assembly--contig:-NODE-2522-length-9418-cov-3.780946_pt1 | contig 9418 bp, 10 predicted proteins | sample MGYA00241514_ERZ502020 | MGnify/ENA primary metagenome ERZ502020 (study PRJEB25962, sample SAMEA2042105) | human gut metagenome | biome: human gut; feature: human-associated habitat; material: faeces... | reverse complement strand
GGGAGTATGGATTGAAATTAGACTATGAAACAGATATCTAAAGCAGCTGTAAAAAATGGATGCAGGTGTTATCTCCTATTATGGTATGGCATCTCGACTATCGCCTCCTTTTGTGGTATAATTCAAAATTATGCAGTAGGTAATTGCGAAACAAAAAAATGAAAATAACGAGAGTTATCCACAATTAGAGGAAAAAGGGAGAAAAATAAAAAAATTTGGCTGCAGAGAGATCAGGCTCTATATGAAGTGAGATGAAATTCTACCGAAAAAGCTAACGATCCCAGCCATAGCCAGGATGTAAAACGAAAAAAGGGCGCACTGGTAACAGGAAAGCCGGTAAGCTCCAAACTTATCAGGCAATCAATGGTTTTAAACTACGGATATATTGATGTTTATGGATTTTATCGGCAACCATAACGGTAATTAACTGGGTAATTCCGGCGAGAAGCAGGTCGGCATGAAGCGTTTTCTCATTCTGAGTTTTCCGCCCGGCAACACAAAAGCTGTCCTTGAAATGGTTTATGGCTTTTTCTACGTTCACTCGGATTTTATAAGTAGAATCCCATTCCTGAGTGCCGCGGATTGTTCCTGGATAAGCGCGAAGGTTCTGCTCTGGATAAATGTAGATCATCCTTCCGCAGGAAGATGCGGTACACGGAGCATCGCAATGGCATACACGTTTTGTTTTCTTTGTGATGCTGTCCCGTTCCCATTTCATTTTGGGGCAGACAAATTTCATGGTTGGAAGACCACAGCGCAAATGCGATTTACTTCCTTCCCTTTTCATTGGAAGGGAAGCATCATGCGGACAACAGGGAATACCATCATCATTTACGGTGTAATCAATCCCTTCGATTTTAAGTTTGTTTTTCAGAGGGATATATGCTTTTTCAAAGGATGTTTCCTGAAGCAGATATTTATAAATCTCTATGGAATCGAAAGCGGCATCCCCCAGAAACGTTCTGGGATTGATAAGCGGATGTTTCAGGAAGAAATCCTTCAGTGTCGGGATCAGCGCTTTGGAATCGGAAAGGCTTTTGTCCTCATCCGGGGAATCTGATTTCTTTTCAACAATGATTTCTGGATGGGATCCGAGAAAACCTTTGTTGTAAAAAGAAATATGTCTGACGATACCCAACCCGTTTGTAACGATGCCGAATTTAAAAGCATAGCAGAAATGCCCGTTGATATACATCTGCTGGATTGCGGAGTTGGCAGCGGAATGGGAAGGCATGGAGCCGTAGGCGGCTTTATAGGGGTCAAAGGAATCATCCAGACCATTGGTTTTTTTAAAGGATTTGAGCTGTTTGATAATACGGTTAGCATATTTGGGATTGTTTTCCGTCACCCAGGCTTCAATGCCGGAGGTATCGAAAAGCAGCATGGATGCTTTTTCCAAATCAATCCGCCGGCATATCGGTTCGGTCAGGTCAACAAGGTGATCGAACATAGATTGTAAGTCCGGCAAGAAATCCTGTTTGAAGCGGGTAAATTTAGAAGCATCCGGAACAACGTCAAAGCCACAGAAATCCCGTAATTCCTGAGAATATTTGAGGAAAACAATCAGGAGGGAAGTGGTAGGGATCGAAAAAATAAGCTGTAATAACAGAGCCTTGAGCATTGAATAAAGAAGATGCTTACGGGGTCTGCCGGTGGCAGCGTGAAAATGGGAACCAAAAGACGCCGGGACAATTTCATCAAGGTTAATGGTATTTTCAAGAAGTTCAAGGAACGCATATTTATCGTTATCAAATTTATTTTGGCAATCGGAAAAAAAATCTGCCAAAGAAAGCTGTTTGTATGGTATCATATAAGTACAACTCCTTTCTGGTGGATGGTTGATTGTTTCTGGGCAACTCAATTTTACCATAAACCAGTGAGGAGTTGTTTTATTTTGTGACAAAAAGAATCCCGTATTTGTAGGGATTTCATAAGGATACTTTTTAGATTTAGGATAGCGGTATAGCATGACGGTGTTATACCGCTTTTCCCATATATACATTGACCTTTGAACGGTCAAATACTCCGATATGGTTATAGATAATCTCGATTTCCTGTATTCTTTTACCACTGCTTTTATCTGCTTCATGGACGATAATGCGGTCTATGAACTCATGCACAATCTCCGGTGTCAGTTCCGGTATCTCCGTATACTTCTTGACAGTAGACAAGAATGACTTTACATTGACACTCTGTTGTTCTTCCTGTGACAGTTCCATGCGGAGTGTTTCAATTTCTGACTGCAACTCTTTTTGCTCTGCTTCATATCCCTGTGACAATTTTGCAAATCGTTCATCAGAAAGTTTACCGCTTACATTATCCTCATAGATACGTTGGAACAGACTGTCTAACTGTATGTAGCGTTTCTCCTTATCGGACAGCACACGTTTTCTTTTTGCCAGTTCCTTGCTTTTCTGCTTCATGTCAGCGTCCATTACCATCTGCACAAATTCATCTTCATATGCTTTAACATAGGACACAACCTCTCGCAGATTCTCCAGTACCAATTGTTCCACAACCACGTTGCGGATATAGTGCATGGAGCATTTGTGGGTATCCGAACGGTAATTACTGCACACAAAATTATGTTTGGTGTCAGGGTCATTCGCTCGTCTGTGAAAGGATAGTTTCTTTCCACAGTCTGCACAGTAGAGGATTCCCGAAAACATCGGCATTTCTCCCATTTTGGTAGGACGTCTGCGGTTCGCACGAATCTTCTGCACAATGTCAAAAGTAGACTGGTCGATAATCGGCTCATGGGTATTCTCAAAGATTTTCCATTCTGATTTATCATTTTCAATCTTCTTTTTCTGTTTGTAGGACTTGCGATGCGTCTTAAAATTCACTGTATGCCCCAAATAGTCCATGCGTTCCAGTATGTTCACTACAACGGTACTCGACCATTGGCAGGGATTTTTTGGTACATTTTTAGCAATGCCATATCCTTTACTAAGTGCATAAGCGGTAGGACACAACACTCCTCTTTCTTTCAGAATATTTGCGATTCCTCTAGGTCCGTACCCGTCCACACACAAGCGGAAGATTTCTCGGACAATCTCTGCGGATTCTTCATCAATCAGCCATTCTTTTGGATTGTCGGGATTTTTGCGGTAGCCATAAGGAGCAATGCAACTCATGTGTTCGCCTGCTAATCCTTTTGCTTTCTTCACCGCCCGAATCTTCTTACTGGTATCTCTTGCATACCATTCGTTAAACAGATTTTTGAACGGTGCAAGGTCATTGTCTTTCTGTACGTTGCTGTCCACATCATCATTCACAGCAATAAAGTGAATGTCTTTATCGGGGAAGATAAATTCCGTATACAATCCCACTTTGATGTAGTCACGCCCGAATCTTGACAAATCTTTACAGATAATACGTTTCACGGTTCCTTTCTGTGCGTCCTCAATCATCTGTTTGAACTGCGGACGCTCAAAATTCGTACCGCTGAATCCATCGTCAATATAGAACTGGTAAGGCGTGTAACCGTTTCTCTCCGCATATTCTGCAAGTATCTTTTTCTGATTGACGATACTGTCCGAATCTCCAACATTCCCATCATCTTGTGACAAACGACAGTAAAGTGCTGTGATTCCCGTATCTGTTCCCTTTATCGAGGAAGTGGTAAAAGTATTTCCTGTGGTAACTGACTGTATGTTTTTCAGCATATTTCCTCCTGTTCCGACAGTCACACAGGCAATGCTTGTATAGATATAAGATAACACAACCACTGTCTTTTGTCTGCCTTTTTTATAAATCCGTCTTAAATCTGCCTGTTACTTCTCGTATTTCGCTGAATCAGACGCTTTATCGTGTCTTTTGGTTCTTCCTGCGTCTGACCGTTTGATTTTGCCTTTACACGGTAAAATGTATTGCCGATACGATATTCACGTACCACTGGTTCTTCTGCGGTTTCTGCCATTCGATTCCCCCTTTCCTTGTTAGATTCCGAAGCAGCCAGACGGTGTTGTCCTCACCCACAGGAATCTCACCTCTACATGGTTCTCATGCAGCCGCACCCATTGCCTGCGACGCTTCTAACGCTCGGACTGTGGCTGTACGGGAGTATCATTATCTGACAGGACAGGTCATGGCAGAGAAAATCGACGTATTTCCCCTTATGGACACTGACAGGGTATCGCTTTCTTGCAGAGCAAGGTCATGGCGTATCAGCCCACAGGCTCGCTGTCTGTCAAAAGTATCTGACTGCTTTATGAATTTTTCAAAGAGCATGGAAAAATAATTCTTTCCTTTGCCAACACTCGCCACTCAAGGCGGATTTGTTGCAGTTTTTAAGAAATTTTTCTGTTCTCACACAGTAACTACCCACAGACAGGAGATTTGTTGCATTTTAGAGAATCTTATCTGATTTCCATTTCAAATTTTAAAATGGCTTTTGTAATGGCAGTTTGGATTCTGCCTTTTAATTCCCTGTCAACGACAATCTGCACACCACCATATTCATCATAGAACGGACGTAAGCAAGCCTTTGATATGTATGCGTTATAATGTTCTAAAATCTTTTCTATGGATTCGTTATCGCCATCGGAAGCCATGCGGATAGTCGTAAATCTCGGACATCTTTTTACCTGTTTCATCTTCGTTATTCCTCCGTATAGTTTTCTCTGATAATATCCAGTGCCCTCATTCTTCCCCGGTAAACGGAACACCTTGAAATTCCAATAATTTCTCCGATTTCCGTATCTGACATATCAAGGAAATAGAACATCAAAATAATGTTTCTCTGCTTGTCTTTTAATTTCCGAATCGCTCTGCACAGACGCTCGTCATAGACATGGATTTCCATACCATAGACAAGAAATGCCGTATATTCAACAGAATATTCATCTATGACACTTGCATGGTTCAGATCCGTTTCTGTTACGTCACAGAACGGGATTTCATGCTTTGCCCGTCTGCCAAGTTCCCTGTAATAATTCTTGACTGTTCTGTCTATGACTTTGCGGATAAGGCAGTCAAACTGTAGCCTTATGGAGTTCTCAAATGAAGAAGGTTTCATAATCTCACCTCCTTCCTGTGTAATGTAAAAGCGTAGAGATTCTTATCTCTTTTCGCTCTGACACTCACCACAGAGATGAGATTTGTTACCTTATCTGAAAATAAATTTAAAAATATTTTCAGACAGCAAAAAAGCACAAGAACATTGGATAAATGTCGTTCCTGTGCTTCTTTAATTGTTCCTGCAATATGATGTAAAAAACCATATACGAGAGCATATTGCCCTATAGCAGAAATTACTATTTTTTTAATAAGAGTAGAGATATGAAGAAATATCGGCTACATGATTTTATCAATGCGGTTCCCTCCAAAAACCGCTATAGAAAACCTATTTGATTACTAAGCCAATAGACTAAAAAACGACAGTCATTCAACTATCGTTTCAATGAAGTGATGGCACATTAAAATAATGCTGTCGATAGCAGTTTTTTTATTTGCCGTCACACAGCATTTCATCTTACTTATAATCTCCGTAAATACTGTCATACATAAAATGGAAAAGAGCCAATAATCTTAAGATATTTTACTCTTAGACTATTGGCTCTGCGTCTTAGCGTCCGGCTCTTTAATAAGCGTTACGATATTTTGTTTTACACTGATTAAGCTCTCATTCCTGCATTTAGGGCAAAACAAAGGAAAATTTACTAATTCAGTATCCATTCTAATTTTAGTTCGAGTTTTATTTCTGCAAATTGGACACATAACCCATTCAAGTTTTTCCATATTCCCTCCTACAAATTAATAATATATACATCAGCAATTTCATCATCAAATGAAAAACTACGAATATATCTGCCACCATTTTTTAATATTGTTTTTACTGATGGGAAATTATCTTTTTCAACTGAAAGCTGTAATCGCTTTAGTCCATATATTCTTGCCTTTTCGCAGATTTGATTCAGCATTTCTGTTGCATATCCTTTATTACGTTCAGTAGGACGGACACTATAGCCACAATTTCCTAAATCTTTTAGAAATTCATTGAGTTCATACCTCAAATCTACAATTCCAACTATCTTTTTATCAGACTCTCTAACTGCAAAAAATGTATCCGTTAATACCCAATCAGAAGAAACCGTTTCCGCATTAGAATTTAGAATAACCTTATTCAGCCATTCATCATAATCATTAATTTTATCAAAGAGTTCGCTACCGTTAATTATAAATTCTCCATAATCAAAGTGTTCTCTTCGATACTCAAGTGCTTGTTGCCTTAATCCCTTTGTCGGACTAACTAGATTTATTTTATCAACCATGTTTCATACCTCCGAATTTTCTGGTAATATTATATTTTTGATTTGTTCAATAATACGTTTTGGAATATCATCATCAATTTTCATAAGCCGGCTATATAGTCGTACACCTTGATAAGAAAAAATAATCAAATCAAATACACTGTGCATATCTATATTTTTAAACTCCCCACGAGAAATGCCATATTTCAATAATGATTCCCAAGAGTTAAAAGATTCAAGATATTGTTGTGATAAAGCGTTTTCACTATCACTCAAATTCTTACTACTAAAGTATTCATAAATAGCAATACTCAATGAATTTCCTGTGTCCAGCATTTCCATACGGTACTTCTCTAATAGTTCATTTAAAATACATACCGCAGAGATATTGCTCTCCATTTTTTCTTTCAATTCGTTATTCTGTCCAGTTAGAAAAGATGAGATGATTTCAGAAAAAATTTGGTCGGTGCTTTCATAATGCCCATATAATCCACCTCTGCTCAATCCCGTAGCTTCACAAATATCTTTCATAGTAACTTCTTTAAATCCTTTTTGAGCAAAAAGAACATAAGCCTTTTCCTTAATATGAGCTTTTGTACTTTCACCTTTAATTCCCATATTACCACTTCCTTTTTCCGACATATGTGTCGCTTTCTATTTTACGACACTTGTGTCGGTTTGTCAATTATAAATATATAAAAGATATTACAAATCATATTACCAAGAGTTTGTTTGTTGATGTGATATTTTTCAAATTTGTCACAATGTATTAGAACATGGTTCAAAGCCTTATGAAATCAGTGTTTCAGTGATTTTTGATACTGTTTCCAGTTGTATTTGTGCCCCCCTGTTAGATACCGGGGGCAAAGCAGTCGTGGCTAAAGCCACTCCTGCAAGGCTAGGACAGACAGCCACCTTGCACTCCGTACGGTGTCTGCCTGTTCTGCCTTTTAGACACTTTTTTCTGCTGACAGAAGTATACTTATCAGTTCATGCTTTATCAAGAGTGCAAGCATTGCTCCGCAACAGGCTCTTGACAAATCCTGCTCTGATAAGTGCATAGTAATCAAGCAGAAATGAATTAGTATGCTGTTTTACAACAATAGAAAAGCACACCCGTTTTCAATATCGGATGTGCCTATCTACAATTCCATATTAATTTTACTACAAGCCTTACCCGTAACTGTCTATAAGTCTTTATTTTTCAGTGTTTCTTCAACAATCCTTATGACAGCCTACATTTTATGCGGGTTTCGGCGTTTCGCAAACGCCTAATGAAAATTAAGAAAAAGTACAACATTCATTCTGCTCTCTCCTTTCCCGGCTGTCTAAGGTCTTAACAAACCGCTCAATCCGGCCCAGGGCCTCCTTCAGGCTCTTTAAGGAATAAGCATAGGACACACGCAGATGGCCCTCTCCCGCTTCTCCAAAAGCCGTTCCCGGAACCACAGCTACCCGCTCTGACTTCAGCAGCTCCATGGCAAACTCGTCAGAGGTCATGCCAAACCGCCGGATACTGGGGAATATGTAAAATGCTCCAAGAGGCTCAAAACAGTCCATGCCCATTTCCCGGAAGGCATGAAGAAGATAGCGCCGTCTCTGATCATAGGATTCCCGCATCCGCTTCACATCCTCATCGCTGTTCTTCAGGGCGTCTATTGCTGCGTACTGGCTGGTTGTCGGCGCACACATAATGGCAAACTGATGAATCTTCAGCATCTGCTTTAAAATCACAGCAGGCGCGCACGCATATCCAAGACGCCATCCTGTCATGGCAAAGGCCTTGGAAAAACCATTAATCAGCACGGTTCTTTCCCGCATTCCCGGAAGGGAGGCAATGGTTACATGCTCTTCCTCTCCATAAGTCAGCTCGGAATAAATCTCATCAGAAAGAACAAACAGATCGTGTTCTATTACAATTTTTGCAATCTCCTCCAGCTGGCGGCGGTTCATCACCGCTCCGGTGGGGTTGTTGGGGAAGGGAAGAACCAGAAGCTTTGTCTTCGGCGTAATCTTTTCCAGAAGCTTTTCCGGCGTCAGACAGAACTGATCCTTTTCCTCCAACTCAATCGCACCCGGAACACCTCCGGCCAGAACAGCACAGGGCACATAGGAAACATAGCAGGGCTGAGGAATCAAAACCTCGTCTCCCGGATCCAGCATGGCCCGCATGGCAATATCAATGCCCTCGCTGCCGCCTACCGTTACTACAATCTCCTTGTCCGGATCATAGCTGACATGACAGCGTCTCTCCAGATAATTGTGAATCTCCACCCGGAGATCCCGCAGACCTGCATTGGCTGTATAAAAGGTTCTTCCTTTTTCCAGAGAATAGATGCCTTCCTCCCGGATATGCCAGGGCGTATCAAAATCCGGCTCTCCGACACCCAGAGAAATCACATCCTGCATTTCATTGGCAATATCAAAAAATTTACGGATTCCTGAAGGCGGAATCGAAGTAATGATTTTATTTAACGGATCTCTCACGGTGTAATCAGCATCCTTTCGTCCTGGATCTCATCGCTTAAAACAGTTCCGTGATCCTTGTATTTTTTCAAAACAAAATGGGTGGCCGTACTTAATACAGAATCCAGAGGAGCCAGCTTGTCAGAAACAAACTGCGCTACCTGGCGCATGGTCTTTCCCTCAATGATTACCATAAAATCAAATCCACCGGCCATCAGATACAGGGCATTGACCTCACTGTACTGATAAATCCGCTCTGCCAGCTTGTCAAAGCCCATGCCTCTCTGAGGCGTTACCTTAACCTCAATCAGAGCGCTGACCTTTTCCTCACTGGTATTGTCCCAGTTAATCAGAGTATGATATCCGCAGATAATCCGCTCTTTTTCCATCTCGGCAATCTCATTGGCCACCGCGACTTCATTCTCTCCTAACAGAATTGCCAGATCATGGATATCGATTCTGCTGTTTTTTTCGATAACCGCCAAAATTTTTTCTCTCATAATAGACTGCCTCCCATTTTATTTATATTCTTCTCATACTTCCGGATCCGCTTCTTTTCTGACCGGATAATCCGGAACTGCTTTTAATAATTCATCCGGCTGGGGACGTTCCAGAAATCCCTGTCCCTCCTGGACAATCATTTCTCTCGCAATTCCCTTCCGGACTGCACCGATAACCGCGGCCTCAATCCCCCGCGC
>ENA-OPWX01002502-OPWX01002502.1-human-gut-metagenome-genome-assembly--contig:-NODE-2502-length-9508-cov-7.127367_pt1 | contig 9508 bp, 9 predicted proteins | sample MGYA00241514_ERZ502020 | MGnify/ENA primary metagenome ERZ502020 (study PRJEB25962, sample SAMEA2042105) | human gut metagenome | biome: human gut; feature: human-associated habitat; material: faeces... | reverse complement strand
AAAGCTTTCCGGATGTAGATTTAAAGGATGACGGAGAGCAGAAGTGGGCAGTGTTGAGAAGATAAGCGGAACAGTCGTGTGAGAAAAAATCATGCGGCTGTTTTTTTATCCTCTTGACAAAACTAAAAACCTAGTGTACTATCCAACTATAGCACCGATACATGAGGTAGAAGGAGGAAGAAGATGAATTACAATGCAGAGATGCCAATCTATCTGCAGGTCATTCACGACTTGAAGAAAAAGATGATACAGGGAAAGATACTTCCCGGAGAGAAGCTTCCATCCAACAGAGAGCTGGCGGTCCTTTATAAGATCAATCAGAACACTGCAGCAAGAATCTACAGAGAGATGGAGACACATGGATATTGTTATACAAAGCGGGGGATTGGAACATTTGTGATGGAGGAAGAGACGATGTTCGAGACGATAAAAAAAGAAATGGCAGAAGAATTGTTGAGCAGCTTTATACATGAGATGCAGGATCTTGGATTTGAAAAAGATGATATTATCTCAAAAATTGCAGACTACAAGGAGGAGAGAAGATGATTTTAGAATGTCGTGATTTAAGCAAATCATTTTACACAAAAAAGGCGCTGAATGAAGTTTCGCTGAAACTGGAAGGCGGAAAGATCTATGGTCTGCTCGGGGAGAACGGAAGCGGAAAGACCACATGGATGAAGATCATCTCCGGTCTGACAAAGCCTACATCCGGAGAGATTTTGTTCAAGGAGCATCCGTGGTTCTATGGAGATAAGGCAGAGATCGCCTACATGTCTACAGAGCCGTTTTTCTACAGTTTTCTGGATGTGAACGGAGTCGGGCAGTACTATAAAGATTTCTTCCCGGATTTTGATGAGAAGAAATTTCACGAGATGGTAAGAAGGATGTCCCTGGAAGGCAAGATGAAGGTCAAAGAACTGTCCACCGGTATGACAGCAAAGCTGAAGGTGATCGCAACACTGAGCCGCAAAGCAGAGCTGTATCTTCTGGATGAGCCGTTCAATGGAATTGATTATAAAGCAAAAGAAGAGATTCTCGGGATGATCCTGGAGTCAGCAAATGAAAAAAATACCTTTGTAATTTCCACACATATGATCGATGAGATCGAAAGTTTTATCGATGAGGCAATCTTTATCAAAGATGGAGAAGTTGTGCGTCGGATGTCAGTGGAAGAAGAACGGATGCAAAGTGGAAAATCCGTGGCAGATATTTATCTGGAGATCATGTAGGAAGAACAAAGGCAGAATGAGAAAAGAGAAAGAGAGGAAACAAAATGGGACGCTTGATCAAATATGAGCTGAAAAAACAGCAGACATCCAGAAACATCATACTGGCGCTGCTTCTGGTGTTTTTACTGGCAGTTGTAGTTGGAACCTTTACAGAGAACGGGAATACAGTTGGAATCAGTGTAATGCTGGAAATGTTTGTCGGAATGTTTGTATTTTTCTATATGGGAATTGAAAGTCTGTTGATATTGAACCGTGACCTGAAAACAAAGCAGAGTCATATGCTCTGGATGGTGCCGATGCAAAGCTGGAAGATCCTGGGAGCAAAGTACATTGCAGCAATTTTACAGATTTTCTTTATTTCAGCAGCATACGTGCTGGCAGCAATAGCCTGCATTTTGAGTTTGATTGCAAAAATGGATGCATGGGAAGAGCTTTTTAAAGGGCTTCGCATTGGTGCAGAGTGGCTTTTCCAGGGCAATATGGATTGGATCACACTTATGGCAATATTTCTGCTTTTCTTCCTTGCATGGACCTGTGTGATCGCAACCGGATTTCTGGCAGTTATTGTATCCAGAACGGTGTTGATCAATTCCAGATTTGCGGGCATTGTTTCATTCATTTTGTTCTTTGTGATCAATGCAATTGTGGAATATATCTACAATCTGTTTGCCAAATACGGACTTATGGGAATCCATAGCGGACTCTATATAGGAATTGGAGAATGCGCATTTTATATTGTTGCATGCATTATACTATTTGTGATTTCCAGTGTTCTGGCTGAAAAGAAATTAAGTGTATAAAATATGGAAGGTACAGTCTGTTAAATCGGATTGTATCTTCTTTTTTAATTTCACAACTGTCTTGTCACATGTAAAGTCTTGTGCTATAATTGTCAGCAATTAACGATAAAAATTTAACAATTCAAGATAAGTGAGGGAATACAATATGACAGTTGTGGAAGAAATCCAGAAATTAAAACAGGAAAAAAATGCAGTTATTCTGGCACATTATTATGTGAGACCGGAGATTCAGGACATTGCGGACTACATCGGAGATTCTTTTTATCTGAGTAAGGTTGCAGTTGGATTGAAAGAGCAGACCATCGTATTCTGTGGCGTGTCTTTCATGGGAGAGAGTGCGAAAGTACTGAACCCGGAGAAAACAGTTCTGATGCCGGATATGCATGCAGACTGTGCAATGGCACATATGGCAGATGCCAAAACCATTCAGAAAATGCGGGATACATATGAAGATCTGGCGGTTGTATGCTACATCAATTCTACAGCAGAGCTGAAAACACATTCTGATGTGTGCGTTACATCAGCAAATGCGGTGAAGATCGTAAAAGCGCTTCCGAACAAGAACATTTTCTTTATTCCGGACAAGAACCTGGCACATTTTATTGCAGAGCAGGTACCGGAAAAGAATTTTGTATACAACGAGGGATACTGTCCGATTCACGAACACATGCAGATTGAGGAGATCAAAGAAGCGAAAGCACAGCACCCGGCAGCAGAGGTACTGGCGCATCCGGAATGTCCAAAGGCAGTGCTTGCAATTTCCGATTATGTAGGAAGTACTTCCGGAATCATCGACTACGCAACGAAAAGTGAGAAACAAGAGTTTATCATCTGTACCGAAAACGGCGTCCGCTACAAACTGGAAAAGGACAACCCGGGCAAGAAGTTTTATTTTACAGAGACAGAGCCTGTCTGTACAGATATGAAGCTGATCACACTGGAAAAGGTTCTTCACGTCTTAAAAACAGGAGAAAATGAAGTTCATTTGAGTGAGGAATTGAGAACTGACTCCAGAAAACCATTGGAAAAAATGCTGGAGCTGGCAAAATAGAGTGTCTTTCATAAAAAGAGAGGCCTGCCGAAAGGAAAGAGAGTATTATGAATAAAAAAGCAGATGTTGTTATCGTTGGAACAGGTGTTGCAGGGCTGTTTTCTGCATTGAATCTTCCGGATGACAAAGAAATCATCATGATCACGAAATCAGATGCCGAGAGCAGTGACTCATTTCTGGCACAGGGCGGAATCTGTGTACTCCGGGATGAACAGGATTATGACAGTTATTTTGAAGATACGATGAGAGCCGGTCATTATGAAAACCGGAAAGAATCTGTCGATATTATGATCCGCAGTTCTGGAAAAATCATTGAAGATCTGGTAGGATATGGAGTAGAATTTGAAAAGGACGGAGAAGCGTTTGCCTACACAAGAGAGGGGGCACACTCCAGACCGAGAATTCTGTTTCATGCAGATGTGACAGGAAAAGAGATCACCAGTAAGCTGTTGGCGCGGGTAAGGGAAAAGAATAACGTAACAATTTACGAATATACGACCATGACAGACATTCTTGAGGAAAACGGAAAATGTGCGGGAATCACCGTGAAGACGAAAAGTGGTGAAGAGTCCTCTATTTATGCAGATTATACCATTCTGGCAAGTGGAGGAATCGGCGGGCTGTACCAGCATTCCACAAATTTCCCTCATCTGACAGGAGATGCACTGGAAGTAGCGAAAAAACATCACATTCGTTTGGAGCATCTGGATTATGTACAGATCCATCCGACTACATTGTATTCGGAAAAGCCGGGCAGACGATTCCTGATCTCCGAATCCGTCCGTGGGGAAGGCGCACTTCTCTATAATAAAAACATGGAGCGTTTCGTAGATGAACTGCTTCCGCGAGATGTGGTGACCAGGGCAATCCGGGAACAGATGGAAAAGGATGGAACGAATTTTGTGTGGCTGTCCATGGCGCCGATCGAGAAAGAGACGATATTGAGTCATTTTCCGAATATTTACGAGCATTGCCTGGAGGAAGGCTATGATGTTACAAAAGAGTGCATTCCGGTCGTTCCGGCGCAGCACTATTTTATGGGCGGTATCTGGGTAGACAAGAACAGCCACACGTCCATGCCGCAGCTGTTTGCAGTGGGAGAGACAAGCTGCAACGGTGTGCACGGAGCGAACCGTCTGGCAAGCAACTCTCTTCTGGAGAGTCTTGTATTTGCAAAAAGAGCGGCAAATCTTATCAAAGAGCAATGGTGCCTGGAAAAAGAACAGGCTGTATAAAATGAAAGAATAGATGAAACATAAAGGAGAAACCAGATGAATCAGATTACAATGAAGCTTCAGGCAGATCACCTGATCTTAGAAGCGTTAAAAGAAGATATTTCCAGTGAAGATGTGACAACCAATTCAGTGATGAAAGAGGCAGTGGCAGGTGAAGTAGACCTGATCTGCAAACAGGATGGAATTATTGCGGGACTGGAAGTATTTGAGCGAGTGTTTGCACTTCTGGATCCGGACACGAAGGTAGAGTTATACTGCAAAGACGGAGAAGAAGTGAAAAACGGGCAGCTGATGGGAAAAGTCAAAGGAGACATCCGTGTCCTTCTTTCCGGAGAACGTGTTGCCTTGAACTATCTTCAGAGAATGAGCGGAATCGCGACCTATACCAATTCTGTTGCAAAACTTCTGGAAGGAAGCAAGATCAAACTCCTCGATACAAGAAAAACAACACCGAATATGCGTATTTTTGAGAAATATGCAGTTCGTGCAGGCGGCGGATACAACCACCGTTACAACCTTTCTGACGGTGTGCTGTTAAAAGATAACCACATCGGAGCAGCAGGAAGTGTGACAAAAGCGGTGCAGATGGCAAAAGAGTATGCACCGTTTGTCAGAAAAATTGAAGTAGAAGTAGAAAATCTGGACATGGTAAAAGAAGCGGTGGAAGCCGGCGCAGATATCATCATGCTTGATAATATGTCACCGGAGGATATGAAAAAAGCAGTGGAGTTGATCGACGGAAGAGCCCAGACAGAGTGCTCCGGAAATGTGACAAAAGAAAATATCGCGCGTCTGACAGAGATCGGAGTTGACTATATTTCCAGCGGTGCGTTGACACACTCCGCTCCGATCCTGGATATTTCTTTAAAGAATCTGCATGCAGTGGAATAAAGATGCAGAAAAAGAAAGAGAGGAACAGTATTTATGACAGGTTCTGAACGCAGAGATCAAATCATAAATCAGATTAAAAAAAGCAGTATTCCGGTATCTGGGGCGCAGCTTGCAAAAGAATTTGATGTCAGCCGGCAGGTGATCGTGCAGGATATCGCACTGATCCGGGCAGCGGGACATGAGATCATATCCACAAACAGGGGATATCTTCTGAATACTCCACATTCCGTGAACCGGATCTTCAAAGTGAATCACACGGATGAAGAGTTGGAAGACGAGCTGTGTACGGTAGTGGATCTGGGCGGAAAAGTGGTGAACGTGATGGTCAATCACAGGGTGTACGGTCACATGGAGGCAGAGATTAACATCACATCCAGACGAAAAGTGATGGAATTTGTAGAGGATATTAAGCGGGGAAAATCAAGTCCTCTGAAAAATATTACCTCCAATTATCACTATCATCTGATCGAGACAGATTCCGAAGAGACACTGGATCTGATCGAAGAGGCATTACGGCAGAAAAAATTTCTGGTCGAAGTGGCCGCTGGATCGTAATAAGACAAATTTTTAAAAGGTGCAATCTTGACTTATCATTCCGGCTGTGATACGATTTTCAACGAGAAAGTGTGTATTTTATACACATATCTGGTAGAAAAATCATACGGAAAATGCAAAGACGGAGAGAGTAGGTTATCCGAAATTTTACAGAGAATTCCCGGAAGATCCGAGAAAGGATCCGATGCTGAGAGGGATGAACGGAAGATGATCGAACATGGCTCCCGAGCGGCGCAGCAAGCATGATGTGAACTGCGATGGGTTCGCCCTTTACAGCGAGAGAGTGTTTTTGGCAGCACTCACAGAGGTTTCAGCCGTGAGGCTGAGATAAATCAGAAGTGGTAACACGGTATTCACCCGTCTTCTTGGCAGCAGGAAGACGGGATTTTTTATGAAGGAGAGAAGAGAGATGGCAGACAAGAAACCATATTATATCACAACAGCGATTGCCTACACATCAGGCAAACCGCATATTGGAAACACTTATGAGATTATTCTGGCTGACGCGATCGCAAGATACAAGAGAAGTCAGGGATACGATGTATTTTTCCAGACAGGAACCGATGAGCATGGTCAGAAGATCGAGCTCAAAGCAGAAGAGGCGGGAGTAACACCAAAAGAATTTGTAGACAATGTTTCCGGAGAAATCAAGAAAATCTGGGATCTGATGGATACTTCTTATGACAAATTTATCCGTACAACAGACGAAGATCATGAAAAACAGGTACAGAAGATCTTTAAAAAACTGTACGATCAGGGAGATATTTACAAAGGGCACTATGAAGGAATGTACTGTACTCCATGTGAATCTTTCTTCACAGAATCACAGCTTGTAGACGGCAAATGTCCGGACTGCGGACGTGAAGTACAGCCGGCAAAAGAGGAAGCATACTTCTTTAAAATGAGCAAATATGCAGACAGACTGATCGAGCATATCAATACACATCCGGAATTCATTCAGCCGGTATCCCGTAAAAACGAGATGATGAACAACTTCCTGCTTCCGGGACTGCAGGATCTGTGTGTTTCCAGAACATCATTCAAATGGGGAATCCCGGTAGACTTCGATCCGAAACATGTAACTTACGTATGGCTGGATGCGCTTACAAACTATATCACAGGAATCGGATACGACTGCGATGGAAACAGCACGGAGCAGTTTCACAAATTATGGCCGGCAGATCTGCATCTGATCGGAAAAGATATCATTCGCTTCCATACAATTTACTGGCCAATCTTTTTGATGGCACTGGATCTTCCGCTTCCAAAACAGGTATTCGGACATCCATGGCTGCTTCAGGGAGACGGAAAAATGAGTAAATCCAAAGGAAACGTCCTTTACGCAGATGAACTGGTAGATTTCTTCGGCGTTGATGCAGTTCGTTACTTTGTTCTTCATGAGATGCCATTTGAAAATGATGGAGTTATCACATGGGAACTGATGGTAGAGCGCATGAATTCTGATCTTGCCAACACGCTGGGAAATCTGGTCAACAGAACCGTTTCCATGACAAATAAATATTTCGGCGGAACTGTAACAGACAAAGGTGTGGCAGAAGAGGTTGATGCAGATCTGAAGGCAGTGACAGAAAGCACACCAAAAGCAGTCGAAGACAAGATGGAAGAGCTGCGTGTGGCAGATGCAATGACAGAAATTTTCAATCTCTTCAAACGCTGCAACAAATACATTGACGAGACAATGCCATGGGTACTCGCAAAAGATGAAGCAAAAAAAGACCGTCTGGAAACAGTTCTCTGGAACCTCATTCAGAGCATTTCCCGCGGGGCAGAGCTTTTGGAATCCTTTATGCCTTCTACAAGCAAGAAGATTCTGGAACAGCTTGGAAATGGTCATGTAACAGAAAAACCGGAAATCCTCTTCGCAAGACTGGATCTGGAAGAAGTTCTGAAAAAAGTAGAAGAGCTGCATCCACCGGTTGAAGAAGAAAAAGAAGAGGAAGATGTGATCGATATCGAAGCAAAACCAGAGATCACATTTGACGATTTTGGAAAAATGCAGTTCCAGGTCGGAGAAATCATTGCCTGCGAAGAAGTGAAAAAATCCAGAAAACTCCTTTGCTCACAGGTGAAGATCGGAAGCCAGGTAAAACAGATCGTATCCGGAATCAAAGGTCATTACACAGCCGAAGAAATGGTCGGAAAGAAAGTGATGGTTCTTGTAAACCTGAAACCGGCAAAACTGGCCGGAGTATTATCCGAAGGAATGTTGTTATGCGCAGAAGATGCAGAAGGAAATCTCGCATTGATGACACCGGAGAAAACAATGCCGGCAGGAGCAGAGATCTGCTAAGAAAATAGAGAAAATGAATAGATCCCCCCGGATTTCAGGAGAAAGAAGCCTGACATCCGGGGGATGTGTTTTGCAAAAATTATTTAGCCTCTTCAATCCATTGTTTTACAGCTTCAACATCAATTCCGGTCAGCTGAGCAATTTGCTCCAGGGAGTTGCCGGACTGGAATAAACGTAAGACAATTTCCTGAGCCATTTGAGTACGACCAAGATCAAGCCCCTCCTTAATCCCCTCTTTAATCCCCTTCTTAATCCCTTCCTTAATTCCATCCTCAACGCCATCTTCATATAAATCTTTCTCATAAGCCTTTTGATTAAACGATGTCAGAACCATACTGATTACCTCCGCTTTATGCTTCACCAGTACATCCCGAAGAATTTCCTTTTCAATACAGATGTCCACCGCTTTCGTGACAGCGTGCCTCGGATCACTCGTTTTCTTACACTGGATCCTTACCGTATCCACAAAAATAGAATACTCTTTCAGCCGCTGGCATTTTTCCATAAGCGCAAGGTTATGTCCGTAATTGATATTCAGCATCACTGCGGTGCACTGCAGACAAGGCTGCCGATTATCGGATACAGATTCAAATGCATCCGTCAATTGAAGAATCGTCTCATCCGGTTGTTCTTTTGTGCCGTTATAGAACACAAAGTATTGAGGAATCGGCAGCTTTTTTAAAGAGCTGCTGTATAAATTGATATTTTTCGTCTCAACGTATCCATCATATAACCTGGCGAGATAGATCAGTCCGCGCAATGGCATATTTGGATTATACGTGCTCTGATGTTCATAGAGATTCAGTGTCCCGCCGATCAGGAATGAAATATCATTTTTCATAGAGAGATAAACAGCGTCCTCCAGTGTATTTACTTCAAGATCATTCGGATTTTCATAGCAGGTATTATTCAATGCATTGTACAGGTCCAAAAGATCCCTCTTGTTATTGAAAACCAGACGAAAAAGCCGATCCTTATATTTGTGATTCGGGACAGGGTGTTTCTGGTGATTTCTTTTTTTATTTTTTCTCATGTACTTTCCTCCATTATAAAAAACTTATTCTGTAGATGCAATCTTCTTATTTTTGTGTTCGGTTAAAAATAACTGAAAATCTGGCGAAACGCCGGAAAACAGACAGCTTCTAAAAGACAGAAGCCAATGCTGTACAGACGACAGCTAAATGTAAAACCAAGGGGCAATCTGCAGAGCAGAAAAGCAGCCCCTTGAAAAAAGATAGTTTATTTTGCTTTTTCAATCCATTGTTTTACAACTTCAACATCAATTCCGGTCAGCTGAGCAATCTGCTCCGGAGAGTTGCCGGAATGAAGCATATGGAGAACAATTTCTTTTTGTCCGAGATTAATGCCCTCCTCAACGCCCTCTTCATATAAATCTTTCTCATAAGCCTTTTGATTAAACGATGTCAGAACCATAC
>ENA-OPWX01002479-OPWX01002479.1-human-gut-metagenome-genome-assembly--contig:-NODE-2479-length-9662-cov-2.728427_pt1 | contig 9662 bp, 10 predicted proteins | sample MGYA00241514_ERZ502020 | MGnify/ENA primary metagenome ERZ502020 (study PRJEB25962, sample SAMEA2042105) | human gut metagenome | biome: human gut; feature: human-associated habitat; material: faeces... | reverse complement strand
CTGCCTCATATACCTGCTTCATAGCAGCGATACGGTGCTCAATGCTCGAAGCAGAATCCATATCGTTCTTGAAATTTTCATCTAGTGTGGCTCGGCTGGGTTTGCTATTTCTGAATGGTAATTGCAGATTTAATTCTTGCGACTATATCCAATGATGCTTATTATGAGGGAAATTCCAAAAATCAAAATTGCCGCTATCCCTGTGATTAGCACATATGAATGAACAGAATTTACCATAGCAGCCATTCCCGGCCCATCTTCAAAATATTTTACAAAGTAAAACATTGGAATTACCACAATCAATCCCATAGTTTGCGCAGAACGAAAACCAAACCAATAAGTTAATGGCAAGCAAATTCCTGTCCATGATAATGGGATAATAATTGCTGCTGCAATCGAAAATAACCAGATAAGCATATCAAAGTTTTGAAAAATTATGCTGGATAAACTATTGAACGCAATGCTTCCCAAAATGCTGATTGTAACAGTATATATTACGGAAACATATTTACTTGCAACAACAGTAAAATTGCTTATCGGCATAGCTAATTGATATTTTTTCCAGCTTGCCTTTTCATCACTTGCGAAACTCATAATATTTTGCATACCGATTGTCATGGCAAACATAACGGAAGCAAATAAGCCAGCATAAATTCCAGCATTGAAAATAAGCAGAACAATAGCTGCTGCTGCAATCAGAATAAGTTTCTTATCAATACTCTTGAAGAAAATGGATATGTCTTTATATATCAATCCTCGCATGATGTACCTCCTTTAACATAGAAAAGCATAATATCTTCTAATGTGGCATTATCCACAATGATGTTTTTGTATTTTCGTTTGAATGCTTCCTTGTCATGAACAAGACACTCCACGCTCATATTTGTAGTTCGGTGTATGATATAATCATCAGAGGAAAGCTGTGCAAATTTTTCTTTTCCGCACTTTGCCACGCCATAATTATAAACAAGATTATCTTTCTGTTCCTCGAAAATGATTTTTCCCTGATGAATTAAAATCACATAGTCTGCAATTTTTTGTATGTCCGAAGTAATATGCGACGAAAAGAAGATAGAGCAATCTTCATCTTGGATAAATTCCAAAAATAGGTCTAATACTTCATCACGCACAACGGGGTCAAGACCTGTTGTTGCTTCGTCCAAAATCAACAGTTTAGGTCTATGTGCCATAGCACAAATGATAGACAACTTCATTTTCATGCCTTTAGAAAATGTGCCAATCGTTTTGTTGGTCGGGATTTTGAATTTTTTCAAGTATTGTGAAAAAAGGTTACTATCCCATGTCTTATAAACTCCTTTCAAGATTTTTTCAATATCTGCGGCAGTAAACACATCATGAAAATTACATTCATCAAAAACGACGCCAATATTTTCTTTGACAGTTGGAATTGTATGGTCTATTCCAAAGACTTGTATCTGTCCGCTATCTTTGCTTAGTTCATTTAATATCAGATTGATAGTAGTGCTTTTTCCTGCACCATTCTCGCCAATAAAACCTACAATCCTGCCCTTAGGGACTTTGAACGAAACATTGTCCAAAGAAAAATCCTCGAATTGCTTGCATAAATTCTGCACCAAAATGTTGTTATCCATGCCTGTCACCTCTCGTTATTCCTCGTAAAATAGTTTTAGAATATTCGTCATTTGCCCAAGACTAATGCCATGTGCTCGACCAATTTCTGCGACCTTTTGTAAAAGTTCTTCAGCAATTCGTAACTGTTCCTCTTGAATAAATTCCCTATTCTGTGATGCTACAAAACTGCCTTTTCCAGATACAGTTTCTATAAATCCATCTCTCGTTAAATCTTCATATGCTCTCTGAACGGTAATAACACTGATATGTAAATCTTTTGCTAAAGCTCTCATAGAAGGGAGGGCTTCGCCAGCAGATAATGTGCCGTCCATAATAAAACTTTTTACTTGCATACAGATTTGTTCGTAAATAGGCTTATCACTGCTATTACTTATGATAATCTCCACTTGCTCACCTCACCATGTGTACTTATCGCAATAAGCGTACTTATTCGATAAGCACAGTATAGGCGGTTTGTGTGAACCTGTCAAGAGAAAAGATGTAAATACATTCGGAAAAGCGAGTGGCTGTCTATCAAATTCAATTTTGTTTATTTAATACTGTTTCGGAAGAAGATATGCTGGCTTCAATGATAACTTATTTAGAAGAAGAAAATAAAACAGAGCTTTCGTCTATTTTGCAAGTATCAAAATTTGTATATTCTCCACAATGGGAATTTTCTGGGATTGTTTCATAGCAACGAAAACTATATGCAAGTTTACGGGTGCCGATACGGTGTCGGAAAATCATTGAGGACAATTTACAAGAATTGTCTAAGATTGCTTGTCAAATCTATATCGACGATGATGAGTATTATTTTTTAGGTATAAATGGAGTTGGTATGCTTCCAATTCAAACGGAATCACTTGAATTGGAGCACAAACATATTGTTAGTTGCGATTGGTTTTTGTCTTGTGTTATCAAGTGCCACAGAACCTTATTTTAAAGGGTTCTGCGGCTTTGACGTTTTTATCTGGGTGCATCTTAATTCATCAATTTATGCGGAAATAGTGTAAAAATTGGTGTAGTACACCGCTATTTATCAATAAGGCAGCTTATGGCTAAGTGAACACTATCTGAGAGAACATAAGAAAGCGGTTTATATTATTCTGCTTACAAGTGGCAGGCTGAATAGTTATCTTACAGATAGAGAAGAACCGGCACAAGAACGCTTTGAAAGGATTGTAGAATTGATTTGTAATTAACAGAGGAATGTTTTTTGATAAATGCTTGACTGTAAACCTTGTTTATAGCTTATTATTAAGTAAAATAGAGTTGCTCGAAAGGGGGGCATAATATGACTATAAAAGACGTAGAAGAGCGAACAGGTTTATCCCGTTCTAATATCCGTTTTTATGAAAAGGAAAAACTTATTGAGCCTTCGAGAAATGAAAGTAATGGTTATAGAGATTATTCTGAAAATGATGCGGAAAATATAAAGAAGATTGCATATCTACGTACATTGGGAATTTCTATTGAAGATATACGAAGTATTATATCCGAAAAAGTAACATTGCAGGAAATGCTTGAGAAGCAAAAGGAAGTATTAAAAAATCAGATTACTGATTTGAATAAGGCGAAACTCATGTGTGAAAAAATGCTGGATGAAGAAAGTATTAGTTATGAAAAATTACAGGTAGAACAGTATATAACAGATTTGCATGACTATTGGAAAGATAATCGAACTGTTTTCAAACTGGATTCCGTCAGCTTTTTGTATATATGGGGAAGTATGCTTACCTGGACTATGATTACCGCACTATGCTTGATTATTGGGGCTTTGTCTTATTCTAAGTTGCCGACAGAAATTCCAGTACAATGGAGTAAAGGAGTGGCAACATCCCTAGTTAATAAAAACTGGATTTTTATTTGCCCTGTTATATGTATCATAATCCGTTATTTATTAAAACCTTTTATCTATGCGAAATTGCAGATGAACAATTATTATGGAGAAATTATAACAGAGTATTTAACAAATTATATGTGTTTTATTGTGTTGTCAATAGAAATTTTCTCGATACTGTTTACTTTCGGGGTGGTAAAAAGTATTGTTCTGCTGCTATTTGTGAACACGGTAGTTTTTATTGGATTGTTAGTAGTTGGTTTAACTAAAATGGATTTGCGAGGAAAAGAGTTTTTATGATCCGGAGTTATTACCTGAAAGGTGGACGAAACAAAAGAGCTTCTAAAAGAGCAGCAAGAATAGGCAAAGAAGCCCAACTATATCGAAATCCTAAAAAAGAAGATGTTCATTTTGAAAAAGAATATTGTGGACAGAACAAATTAAATATTATGATCTCAGATATAGCATTTTCTGATAATATGACTTTGGATTTGGGCGGCATTACAGCTCAAATTTTTCATACGGTTTCTCCACATTCAGATGATACCATTTGTGTTTATGTACCTGAATACAAAAACAGTTTGAATATGAAAAAGAATAGATTGAAAAACTCAAAACCAAGGAAAAGATAAACCTAAAACATACCGTCAGTATTTTGGAAATCATATACTTTACAAAAAGATATTGGAAAAAGTATCAGGAATATGGGCTTATCGAGTGATAATACAGTTTTCTGAACTGGAAAAATTATATTTGTGGAGGAGAATATTATGATAAAGCATATCGCCATCGTCAGTTTGTCAAGCGGGACAATCGGTGAAGATTTTGTAAGGCATGAAGTTGATATCGGAATTAAAAGGTTAAATGACTTTGGGATAACCGTTACTTTTATGCCTCATGCCCTTAAAGGAATTGAATATGTCAAAGACCATCCTGCAGAGCGTGCGACCGATTTATTACAAGCTCTAAATGTTCCGGAGATTGATATGATTCTCTGTGCAATTGGTGGAGACGATACATATCGCTTACTTCCTTACCTGTTTGAACATAATGAACTGGTTGATGCAGTCTCAAATAAAGTGTTTCTTGGCTTTTCTGATACGACGATAAATCATTTCATGTTCCATAAAGTGGGAATGAAAACGTTCTATGGGCAGTCTTTTCTTTCGGACGTCTGTGAGCTGGACAAAGACATGCTCCCCTATACAAAAAAGTATTTTCAAGAGCTGATAAGTACTGGAACAATAAAAGAAGTTAGACCTAGCGACATCTGGTATGAAGAAAGGACGGATTACGGTATTGATCAGATTGGTATACCTTTAAAATCTCATTCCGATCATGGTTTTGAATTGCTACAAGGCAATCCTGTTTTCTCAGGAGAGATTCTTGGGGGGTGCATTGATTCAATTTATGATTTTTTCAATGGAGATTGCCATGCTGATATGCCACTTCTTTGCAATAAATATAGACTATTCCCAGATAAAGAGGATTGGGCTGGTAAGATTCTTCTATTAGAATCTAGTGAAGAAAAGATGTCTCCTAAAAAATACAGGAAAGCAGTAATGGCGTTAAAAGAAACCGGCATTTTTGATGTGATTTCAGGTATCCTTATAGGCAAACCGATGGATGGTACTTATGAGCAGGAATATAAGCAAGTATTGGTAGATGTAATCGATAATTCGCATTTGCCCATAGTGTGCAATATCAATATTGGACATGCACAGCCACGTTGTATCATTCCTTTTGGCGTTGATGCAACGGTCGATATTGATCATCAAGTGATTAGGTTTACTAACTGAGAGATAAATTTCGGTTTATGGAACTAAGAAAATTTGAAGTTAAAAGTGTATCAAAAGAATTTGGAGGAGCATTTATATGAGTGAATTTACAATCAATGAAATGAAAGAGATGCAAAGAATGCTACAAGAAAAATACAAAGATAAATGGGAAGGTATTTCTGCTGAAGTAGGGCAAAACAAATTATTATGGATGATTGGAGAAATTGGCGAAGTAATTGATATTGTAAAAAAGCATAGCGGATTAAAAGCTAGTCAAGATGAGGATTTGAGAAAGGATTTGATTGAAGAATTAGCAGATGTATTGATGTATTACAATGATATTTTATTATGTTACAATATCTCATCTGAAGAATTAAAGTCTGCATATGTTAATAAGTTTAAAAAGAATATGAAGCGTTGGTAAATTCCAGTCTTACGAAGAGCGTGGAAGCACACATGAATTTGACTTTGGAGGTTTAGCAGTGGCATCAAGTAAAGAATATTTAGAATTTGTTTTAGGGCAGTTATCGGATCTGGAAGAAATTACTTATCGAACTATGATGGGAGAATTTATTATTTACTATCATGGTAAGATTGTAGGCGGTATCTATGATGATAGATTACTTGTAAAACCAGTGAAATCAGCAATTAGTTATATGCCAACAGCTTCGTATGAATTGCCTTATGATGGAGCGAAAGAGATGCTGTTGGTCGAAGAAGTTGACAGTAAGGAGTTTTTAACAGGTCTGTTTCACGTTATGTATGATGAATTACCAGCACCGAAGCCGAAAAAGAAAAGATAAATTATTTTCGGCTATAGAAAACAGAAGTGAAATGAGCAGACAGATAAAGCAGAAGTTGGAGGACAGTGTTATGAGAAAAGTAAATTTATTTATCGCAATGAGTCTGGATGGGTACATTGCCGACAGCGAAGGCGGTGTAGACTGGGTGGACAAGGAGAAGAAAGTGAGGATGTTGATGTCTACTCTGCATTCATAACAAAAAAGATCTTACACCGAATGTATGTGCGTATATACCGAAAAAGAATATCGAGGGCAAGGAATTGCAGGACATTTGCTGCATACAGTTGTAGCAGATATGAAGCGGAAAGGGATCACACCACTCTATCTGATCACGGATCTTACAGATTTTTATGAAAAATATGGATGGGAATTTTTCTGTATGGTTCAGGGTGAGGAAGATCCTGAACAGATCAGAATGTATATTCACAGATGAAGAGGTAGGGAATCGAAAGGTTTCCTGCTTCTTAAATTTGTGCCCCCCTGTTTTGGCCACGGCATGAATTTGTCTGTTTCCTACATAGAAAAATAATGACGTCAGAAAATGAAACTGTTATAATAAAGATAGACTTTATTTCTGTTAAACGGTGAGAGAAATTTCGTATATAGAAGAGGAAACAAAGTGAGACAGTGTACAAATGAGAAGGAGGGGGATTATGGGTACGGGATTGCAGATGATCGTGGGAATGCTTGCAGCGCTAGTGATCGTATGTCTGTTGATAGTAGTTCACAGGAAGCAGAGGCTGGTGTGGAGTGCTGTTTTTGTTCTGCTTGGAATTACGACAGTGTTTGCCGGGATATTTATTTTCACAGGGAGTGAACGGAAAGAGGATGAGAAAACAGTATCGGCAGAGCAATTGGAGGATGTCTATATTGGACTTGCTTATGGATTTATGGAAGAAGAGGCATATGAGGAGGCAGAAATTTTTCTGGGGAATTATCTCTCTTCGGGGGTATATGATGATGCCTATCTGCTTGCGCGGGCAAGGCTTTATGGATTGCAGGAAAACTATGACGGTGCGGAAGGCTTGTACCGGATGCTGATTGACAGAAAGTCAAAGGCAGCTGGAAAAAATGAGCTGAAAAAAGAGCTGGAAGTGATAGAGAGGGCGAAGAAGGAAGCGGATGAGGATGCGAGAGAGGATGCAAAATCGCTTTTGAAGGAAGCGGCATCTTCCTGTACAGAAAAGCAGACAGGGACAGAGGATGTAGTTTCCTATTATCTTGCAGTACAGAAAGAACAGGATGGAGAAGAGGAAGAAAAGAAAGCAGACATCCCGGATGGAGAGATATGGAAACTCCGGGAGATGAAGCTTGCCAAAATGCAAGGGCAGATCCAAGAGGAAAATTATGGGGAGATTGCGCAGGAGATGAATGCCTGGGAGGACAGCAGTCAGCTGCTTGTATTTTCTGAATTGTATCGTCAGGGACTGATCAGCACATCCATGCTCCGTAAAAATGAAGAATTGCAGGCAAAGACAGAGCAGACCAAGCAGGCACTTTTCTGGGTAAATAAGCAGAAAAGGGGATACAGGTATACCGGGGAAGACAAGAAACTGATCGATCAGACGCTGAAGCAGTTAGAGAAAGCATCGGATGACAGTGAAGATGCATATGATTTCTGGATGCGTGACAGACTTTTAGAGGCAGCGGGGAAGGAAGAAGAGAAAGAACCGTCAAAGCTTTATATGCAGGCATCAAGGCTTGCCTACGAGAGTGGAGATCAGACAAGTGCGAATTCCTGCCTGGATAAAGCGCTCGATACTGTGGCAAGGAGTGAGGATGCTGCTTATCGTGGTCCGGCAGGAGAACTGAATCGGATTTTATCGGAGAAAGAAGATAAAGAACAGCTGAAAGAAATTGATACTTATGCGAAACTTACCGTTGATCATATCGTTCCGATTGTAGATCATTCTCAGGATACAGACGGACAGAAGGAAGAAACTTTTCAGGAAAATAAAGAAGAGAGGCAGGAAGATTTCACACAATATGTCACAGATACTGTGAATCAGAAGGCGGCATCTGTAAGTATTTCGGGAATTGATACCAAGGAGTTTGAAACTGTTCGGGCAGTAGTTTCTTTGGAGGAGGGGATTGCAGACACCGAAGAGAAGTTCCGGGAAAATGTGGAAATCCTTGATTGCGGGGTAGAAATTCCTGATTATAAAGTGAAGAAGCTGGAATATGACACAGTAAATATTGCGCTTTGCTGCGATAATTCCGGCAGCATGGAAGGAGAGAAGATTGAGAATCTGAAGAAGGCAGTTTCTACATTTGTAGGGAAGCTTGCGGATGAGGTCAATATCGGGATTGTTCCGTTTGGAAGCGGTGTGTTAGAAGGAGTCTGTGAGCCGGGAAGCAGCAGGGAGAAATTGGAGCAGTCTGTGGAGTCTTTCCGTTCTGACAGCGGAACCAATATATACAGTGGAGTCGAATATACACTTTCGATGCTGGCAAAAGAAAAAGATGCCTTGAATATCGCGGTGATCATGTCGGATGGACAGGATAGTATCCCTTCAGAGGAGCAACTTCAGAAGATTACTTCCGCCTGTGAGAACGGAAATATTTTGTTGTATTCGATGGGGCTTGGTGCGGATGTGGAGTCGGAAGTGCTAAGTACTTATTCCGATGCAGGAAACGGAGCATATGTCTTTGTATCGGATTCCAATTCGCTCTATTCTTTCTATCAGTATATTTATCAGATCAGTAAGAACCGTTATGAGATTGAATATCAGGCAGTCGACACGATGACACAGAGCCGGACACTCCGAGTGGAACATAAAGGACACAGGAAGATTTATGATGAGAGATCGTATTATCTGTATGAGAATGATCTGACAGAGGAAGATCTGGGACCAGAGAGTGATCTGCAGATTCAGGATATGATATTTTATGGGTTAGATACGAAGCTTCTTTATGAGTCTCCTGCTCCCCAGAAGGTGAGACTGACGGGAAAGGATTTAAAGAAAGAAAATAAGATTTCGGTATCTCTTCACGGGGCAATGGAATATGAGTTGGAATGCAAATATGAAAGTGATACAAGTTGGGAAATAACGATTCCGGCGAGAGCAGCATGTGGAGTGTATGACGTTTATGTGACGGCAAATGGAGAGCGAAGAGTATTCCCGTCTGGGCTTGTGATCACTTCAGGAGATCTGAATACGGTTCGTTATGGAAATTATATATTTACTTCTACCGGGGAAGAGGTCTGCGGAGACACGACAAAACTGACCGGATATATCCGAATGAATGGATGGCTTGGATTTCAGGACAGTGTCCAACTAGAAGGAGATTTGAAGAAAGATCCGGAAGTACTTATGCGCTGTAGGAGATCTTATGTACAGTATGATAGAAATACTGCAAAAGGATATGCAAAGCATCTTGCAGAGTATGGAATGTATGCTTCCCTTCCGGGATTTTCGGAAATAACACTGTACAATGATCCGCTGACAGATGCTTCCTCGGATAAGTATCCGGTGAAACCGGCGGTCTCAAATGGAGCATTCATTCTGCAGGATTTTTCAAGGATTGATTATGCGAAGATCGCATTGTATCCAAATCAGGCAGTCGTTGAGTTTGACAGTGTACAGACCGAGCTTCCATTTCAGGATGCTGTTTTAAAGACAGCAGAATCTGAAAGTCCGTTTG
>ENA-OPWX01002475-OPWX01002475.1-human-gut-metagenome-genome-assembly--contig:-NODE-2475-length-9675-cov-1.995218_pt1 | contig 9675 bp, 10 predicted proteins | sample MGYA00241514_ERZ502020 | MGnify/ENA primary metagenome ERZ502020 (study PRJEB25962, sample SAMEA2042105) | human gut metagenome | biome: human gut; feature: human-associated habitat; material: faeces... | reverse complement strand
AAGGTATTTCCGCTTTTTAATTATTCAGTTGTAACACATGTATTGTAATCCTACACTTTCTGTCACACTTTTATCAATCATCCGTTGACTTTTGCTGTTAACCATGCTAAACTTAGCCGGTATTGAAAACTCATTTTTTAATACAGAAACATATTTATTTTTTCTTAAATGGAGGGCAACACAATGACAGGTACAGTGAAATGGTTCAATAACCAGAAAGGTTACGGATTCATCTCTGACTCAGAAGGAAACGATATTTTCGTTCACTATTCAGGACTTGTAATGGATGGATTCAAGACTCTGGAAGAGGGTCAGGCTGTAGAGTTCGAAGTAACAGAAGGCGCTAAAGGACCGCAGGCAACTAACGTAGTAAAACTTTAATCAGATTTTTTAATGTACCTTTTAATATATAAACAAACTCGATTTATTTATTATTAAAAAGCAATACAGAGAAATGAGATTAAAAAAGAGAACCGGACAGTAATCGAACTGCCCGGTTTTTCTTGTTTTTAGTTATAACACAGGAACAGTTTTAAACAGACTCTGTTCCTGTATGTTTTATACCGTTATTAGCTTTGCTCGTGCTATTTTATATTAGACACATATGCTTCTGAAGCTTCCCATACATCGAATCCGCTTCCTCTCAAAATATCTACAACCCTTGCAGGATCATCACATTTTAAAACCGCAGAGGCATCTTCTCCGTTTGCAAAAGCATACATATATTCAATATTTACATCTCCGTCTACAATCTGATGCATCGCACGGCTCAAAGACCCTGTCTCATGAGGAACTCGCAGAGCAATGACATCTGTCAGCATTGCCGTAATTCCGTTTTCTTTTAAAACCGCTTTTCCTTTGTTTGGATCCGACACGATCATACGAAGCATTCCGTATTCTGTTGTATCAGCCAAACTTAAGGCAACGATATTGACATCATTTCCCGCTAATACAGAAAGGACTTCATCCAGTCTTCCTTCTCTGTTTTCAAGAAATACCGACAGTTGTTGAATTGTAATTCCCATTCGTTCTCTCCTCCTTCTACAGATCTCTGTTGTCAATCACGCGAACAGCTTTTCCTTCACTTCTTTGAATCGACTTCGGCTCTACAAGCTTCACTTTTACAGATACGCCAAGCGCAGTCTTTAATGTAGCTGCAATCTTATTTCTGAGAGCGTCAAGTTTTCTGATTTCATCTGAAAATACAGATTCGTCTACCTCTACCATAACAGTCAGTACATCAAGATTATCTTCCCTGTCAACAATCATCATATAATGAGGCGCTACAACTCCTCCGATTGAAAGAAGCGCCGTTTCAACCTGAGTCGGGAATACATTTACACCGCGAATTACTTTCATATCGTCGGTTCTTCCTGTAAATTTAGAAATTCTCGGCAGTGTTCTTCCACAGGCACAGGTACTGTGATCAATACTTGTAAGATCTTTTGTCCGATATCTTAAAAGCGGCATTGCCTCCTTCGCAAGAGTTGTAAACACAAGTTCGCCTGTTTCTCCGTCCGCACACGGTTCATGGGTTGTCGGATTCAAAACTTCAGGATAGAAATAATCAGCCTGTACATGAAGTCCCGCTTTATGGATACAATCCTGAGCCACTCCCGGACCTGTAATTTCACAAAGTCCGTAAATATCAAAACAATTAATGTGAAGGATATCTTCAATCTTTTTCCGCATTTCTTCCGTCCACGGTTCTGCGCCGTGAATACCGACTTTCAGATTCAGCCTGTCAACAATCCCTGCTTCTTGAATGGATTCTGCAAGATACAAAGCATACGAAGGCGTACACGCAAATGCAGTGGCTCCAAGATCTTCCATACACATCATCTGACGCTTTGTATTGCCTGCAGACATCGGAATCGCCATTGCCCCGAGCGCTCTTGCTCCAAAATCCAGTCCAAGGCCTCCGGTAAACAGACCATAACCATAACAGACATGTATAATATCTTCCTCGGTAAGTCCTGCCATCGTCAGTTCTCTTGCCACACATTCCCCCCATACTTCTACATCTTTCTGCGAATAAGGAGCAATCGTCAGTTTTCCTGTTGTACCGGATGTTCCCTGCACACGGACAACATCCTTTTTCGGTATTGCCAAAAGTCCAAAAGGATAATTTTCCCTTAAATCTTCTTTTGTTGTAAACGGAAGTTTTCCGATATCTTCAATAGATTTGATGTCACCGGGCTCTATTCCCATATCCTGCATTTTTTTTCGATAAAATTCTACATTATTATATACTCTGTTTACTACCTCGACAAGCCGTCTGCTCTGAAGAGCGGCCATCTCGTCCCTGCTCATGCATTCAATCTTAGGATCACGAATCCTCTCAACCCAGTTTTCTCTTGATACTGCAGCCATTATTTCTTCTCCTTTAGTCAATTATATATCTTTTATAAATCCTCTTCCTCCACAAGCTTTACATCCGCCTGCTTCAGAACGCTCTCCGCTTTTTCAAAGTCATCAGTATGAAATACCATGACCGGGGCTTTCCCTTCTCGGATTACGAAAGAATAGATATAATTTACATTGATCTGTCCGTCTGCCAGTATTTTCAACATCTGATTCAGATTTCCCTTTTCGTCTTTTAGTTCCGCACCGATCACATCACTGACGCGATTTACAAACCCTTTTGACGTTAAACTTTCTTTTGCGCGGACCGGATCATCTACTACCAAACGCATTATGCCAAATTCCGGAGTATCAAATGTTGAAATTGCACGAATATTGACATGCGCCTCAGTAAGTACGTTTGTCACATTCATCATACTTCCCGGTTGATTTTCCACAAAAACTGATATCTGCCTGATCATTAACTATCACCGCCTTTCCTTTTAGATTCTCTGTCAATATCTGCCAATATTTTTTCACACAGATTGTTTGTTGTTACGATACATTCATTATCATATGTCTTTTTCTTTTATATGGCTTCCACCTATTTCAACGTATATCCCACATCAAAAGCTTTCTTATTTAATTCGACTGTCTTTTGGGGAACCGTTTTCTCTATCACTTCATACCACTGCTCTTTTGTAAAATCCATATGCTGTGCCGCTACGCCGAGGACGATCAGGTTAAACACTTTCGGATTTCCCAGTTTCTTTGATTCTTCTGTTGCATCTACTTTATAGACTTTATATTCTTTTTCCAAATCTTCTAAAATATTTTCCGGATACCGGGCTGCTCCGATCACGACAGGCATCGGATCGATTCGCCAGTCATTTACGATCAACACTCCGTCTTTCTTCAAGAAGTGCGCATAGCGAAGCGCCTCAAGCCGCTCAAATGCAATAATTACATCTGCCTGCCCTTCTTCCACAATCGGTTCCGCCACTTTTTCTCCGTATCGAACAAATGTAACGACGCTTCCGCCTCTCTGTGCCATTCCGTGAACTTCCGATAATTTCACATCATATCCGCCCGCGATCGTAAGACCTCCGAGAATGCGGCTTGTGAGCAAAGTTCCCTGTCCGCCCACACCGACGATCATAATATTTTTCACAGCCATCCCTTACTCACCTTCCTTTATAAGCTCGATTGCATCAAATTTGCACAAATCTTTACACAAACCGCATCCTGTACACATTGTATCGTCAATATGAATCGTTCCGTCCGGGTTTTTCGTCATTGCCGGACATCCCGGCTTCATGCACATTCCACATTTTTTGCACTTATCGGCATGTGCAATATAAAGCGGCTTTTTCCTCTTATCAAGAAGTACACACGGAGTTTTTGTAATAATGACCGATACTTCGTCTCTTGCCACCTCTTCTTTGATCGTTTTTTCAAGCAGCAAAAGATCAAAAGCATTGATCTCATAAACATTTTTCACGCCCACTGCACGACACAAAGCCGGAATATCAATCGCATATGTCGGATCGCCCTGCAAAGTTTTCCCTGTAGCCGCATGGTCCTGATGTCCTGTCATTCCTGTTGTCGAATTATCAAGGATCAGTACTGTTCCTGTCGCATGATTATATACCATATTCATCAATGAATTGATGCCTGTATGCAAAAAGGTGGAATCGCCGATTACGGCAACCCAATTTTTTATGTATTCTTTTCCTTTTGCTTTCTCCATTCCATGAAGCGTCGAAATGCTTGATCCCATACACATCGTCGTATCGATTACGCTCAAAGGCGCAACCGCTCCAAGCGTATAACATCCGATGTCGCCGGCAGCATGCATTTTCAGCTTATTCAATACATGGAAAACACTTCTATGCGGACATCCCGGACAAAGAATCGGCGGTCTTCCCGGAGCTTCTGCCGGTTTTTTCAGATCCGGATTTTCTTTCAGTATCGCTTTGCGAAGCATATTGGCACTGTACTCGCCCTGCACTGTAAAAATTTCTTTTCCTACAGCCGGAATTCCCCATGAACGAACTTGTTCTTCAATTACCGGGTCAAGTTCTTCTACGATATACAGCGTCTCGACTTTTGATGCAAACTCTTCGATCAATTTTTTCGGAAGAGGATTCACAAGTCCAAGTTTAAGAACAGATGCATCTGGAAGCGCTTCTTTTACATATTGATAAGGGATACCGCTTGTAATAACTCCTATCTTTGTATCATTCATCTCCATCTTATTCAGCGAAAGTGTATTCGCTGCTTCTGCCAGTTCAAGATTGCGTTTTTCAATTTCGACATGACGAAGTTTCGCATTTCCCGGCATCATGACATTTTTCGGAATATTTTTCTCATACGGTTTATCTTCGACCTGCGCACGATCACACAACTCTACAATTCCCTGCGAATGTGCAAGTCTTGTTGTTGTCCTGAAAATAAAGGGTCTGTCAAACTGTTCACTCAATTCAAACGCCGTCTTAAAAAAATCTTTTGCCTCCGCACTGTCCGACGGTTCAATCACCGGAATCTGAGCGGCTCTTGCAACCATCCTCGTATCCTGTTCGTTCTGAGAACTGTAAAGTCCCGGATCATCTGCAACAACAAGAACAAGTCCTCCGTTTACTCCCATATAAGAAACCGAATACAGCGGATCTGCCGCCACATTCAAACCGACATGCTTCATGCATGCCATAGAACGTACTCCGGCAAGACTTGCTCCGACCGCCACTTCTGTCGCCACTTTTTCATTCGGCGCCCACTCTTCATACACATCATCTTTATATTGTACAAGGTATTCACTTATCTCGGTACTCGGAGTTCCCGGATAAGCAGACGATACCTTTACCCCTGCTTCGTATGCTCCTCTCGCAATCGCCTCATTGCCGAGCATGATCACTTTCTCTGCCATATCAAAGTCCATCCTTTCGTAAATCTGTTACTCTCTTTGCCTTACCCTCAAACCGTCTTAAAGAGTTCGGCGCCACAAGCCTGATACAGGTTGCAAGTCCAAGCTGCGATTTCAATGCTGACTTAATCCTCGTCTCAAGTTCACTTAATTTTGCATAGCTGTCAAGAAGTCTGTCATCGATCAGCTCTACCGTAATCGTCATTACATCCAGACGGTTCTTTCTCTCTACAAGTATCTCATAATGCGGTCCGATCTCATCAATCTTTAAGAGCACTTCTTCAATCTGTGTCGGGAATACATTAACTCCTCGGATAACAAGCATATCATCTGCACGACCGGAAAGATTTTCCATTCTGCAGGTTGTTCTTCCGCATTTACACGGCTCATACATCAGTCTTGTCATATCTCCGGTTCGGTATCTTACGATCGGAAGCGCCTCTTTTCCAAGACAGGTAACAACAAGTTCTCCTCTTTCTCCCGGCGGAAGAACTTCCTCTGTTTCAGGATCAATAATTTCAGGAATAAACCAGTCTTCATTAATATGCATTCCACAAAGCTGTGTACATTCTCCCGAAACACCCGGTCCGCAAAGTTCACTCATACCATAATTTTGTGTACAGACAAACTGTTCTCCCCAAACACGGTGCATCTCTTCCCGCATCGGCTCTGTCATGCCTTCTCCTCCGAACAGTCCGATTCTTATCTTTAAATCTTTTGATGGATCGATCCCTCTTCTGCGAAGTTCCTCTCCAAGATGGAGCGCATAAGACGGGGTAGCCACAAGAAGTGTCACACCCATATCCTGTAAAAACATAATCTGTTTGTTTGTATTTCCTGAAGACATCGGAATCACAGATGCTCCGATCTTCTCAAGACCTCCGTGAAGTCCGAGCGCTCCCGTAAATGTTCCGTATCCAAACGCGATCTGTGCCACATCTTCTTCCGTCGCGCCTCCCATGCATGCAATTCTCGCAACATTATTCAGCCAGATATCCAGATCGTTTCTTGTATATCCGACAACGGTCGGCTTTCCCGTCGTACCCGAACTTGCATGATAACGAACGATTTCCTTTTTATCAACCGCAAACAACCCATCCGGATAATGATCCCGAAAATCAGCTTTATATGTAAACGGCAGTTTTTTTAAATCTTCCAACGTCTGTATATCTTCCGGACGTACACCTGCCATATCCATTTTCTCGCGGTAAGGTTTCACTCTGTCATAAATATATCGAACCGTATCCTTCAGCTTTGTAAGCTGTATCCGTTCGATCTCTTCTCTTGGCAGAGTCTCTTCCTTTGCCCATATCATCGCGCATATCCTCCTTTATAATATGTTGTGCCATCGCTTATCGGCAATCTGCTTTTCAGCTTTCTTTTTTACTGATGTCTATTAGTATAGCACAATACTTTTGCGAATTAAAGCTTTAAATCAAGAAAAATTCCTCTTTACCCGGAGGACCTGATCCTGTCGGGCAAAGAGGAACTCTATTGTTTCTATTCTTTTTATCATTAAATCAAATTTAACAAAGAGGATATTTCTCTGTAAGTTCTGCTGCCAGTTTTCTTGCAGTCTCTACATTTTCTTCACTCTCGATCACCATTGCAATGATCTCGGCGATCTTATCCATATCGTCCTCTTTCATTCCCCGAGTTGTAACTGCCGGAGTTCCGAGTCTTACTCCGCTTGTCACGAACGGAGAACGAGGATCGTTCGGTATTGTATTTTTATTACATGTAATATGTGCATCGTCAAGCCGTTTTTCCAGCTCTTTTCCGCTTACGTCATTTCCGGTAAGATCTACGAGCATAAGATGATTGTCTGTATCTCCTGAAACGATCTTCACGCCGCGTTTTTTCATCTCACGCCGCATGACCTTTGCCAGCGGACACATGTTCGTTTTATAGATATCCGCCACGCGGAACTTCGTCGGGTCCAGCTTGTTTCCAGCTCCCATACAGCTGATGACCGGCACATTGCACGCTTTGGCGCGCATGATAATCTCAATCTTCGCTGTCACGGTATCAACAGCATCCACCACGTATGAATACTTCGAAAAATCAAAATCGTCCGCATTTTCCGGCAGATAAAAGCATTTGTATACCTCTACCTCCGCTTTCGGATTGATATCCAGAATGCGTTCTTTCATTACGTCTACTTTATATTTTCCGACACTGCTTCTCGTCGCAATAATCTGACGGTTGATGTTGGTGAGGCAGACCTTATCATCGTCTACCAGCACAAAATGGCCGACACCGCTTCTTGCCAGCGCCTCTACGGTATATCCGCCTACGCCGCCGATACCGAAAACGGCAACGGTTGCATTCGCCAGAAGATCCATGCTCTCCTGTCCGAGCAGAAGCTGTGTTCTGGAAAACTGATTCAATGCCATTTGTTTTCCTTCCTCCTTGTTTATAATCTCTACTACAATAATAGGTTATTTGCTTTTGTCTGTCAACACCTTACGGAACCAGCTCTGCGGAAACTCAAAAACAAGGAGAATGCCAAGCACAATCGCAACTGCATCCTTCAGTGTCAGAAATCCTCTTGCACCGGCGCGCTCCAGATCATTGGTTACCACGTAAAAAGCAGTCCAGTAGATGCCGCTTCCCGGCACCAGCGGGAAAATACCCGCAATCAGAAATACCGTTACCGGGCAGCGCTTGTACACCGCAAAGCTGCGCGACAGAAGGATGACGAGCACCGTTGCAAAAAAGATGGATACCGGCTCTGTCGTATGCGGGAGGAACAGTTTGTAGCAGATCCAGCCGCAGGCACCTGCCAGTCCGCAGTACAGGTAGTATTTCCGCGGCACCTGGAACAGCAGCGCAAACGCAATCGTTCCGACGCAGGCTGCAAAAAATTCCGCAATTAAACGAATGGTATCACTCATAGCTGCAGCCCTCCCGCCAGTTGATGATATCCTGTGATAATCAGTCCGACGCCAAGCGCAATACAGAATGTCACAAGCAGCGCATCGAGCATCCGCACGGAACCAGCGATGTAGTCCTGATCCGCAATATCACGGATGGCGTTCGTGAAATTGACACCGGGCACCAGCGGAATAATCGAACCGATGATGACCTTGTCCAGATGATGGCCGATCCCCGCCTGATACAGAAAAACGGCAATCAGTGTGACAAGCGCGCCGCCGGAAATATTCGTCGCAATCTTTGACATTCTGCCGCGCAGCAGGTACAGCAGATAGAAGTACAGAACAAAGCCCGACAGAAACGCTACCATGCTGTCCACCACATCGCCGCCGAACAGAAAACAGAAGCACGCGCTTCCGACACCGGATGCAAGCACCTGGTGCCATCTTGGTTTGTCCGGCATCCGCTGAATGTCGAGCAGCCAGGCCTTCGCCTCTTTCGGCGCGTGCAGCCCCTCCTCGATTTCGCGGGAGAGCTGGTTGACTGCCGTTACCTTGTCGAGCCGCGCCGCCGACAGCGGAATGTGACGCACGCGGGCAAATTCCTGCTTTTTTCCACTCTCAGCAGTCAGGAAAATACCACTGCTCAACACAAACGCATCGCTGGAGTTGACGCCATACGCCCGCGCAATGCGGTCGATCGTCTCCTCCACACGGAAGATTTCCGCGCCGCTCGCCAGCAGGATGTCTCCCGCCAGCGATGCCACATCAAGCGCTTCTCTCGTCGATTCTGCGTTCATCCTTGTTTTCCTCCTTTTTCAAAGCCGTATACCCATTTTCCTTTCAAAAACAGATACAGGAAAATGACAGAACTGATACTCCAGGTCAGCGGGTAAGCCCAGAAAATCACGCGGATATCCGGGATCAGCCGGACCGTCACGGTAATGTAGCTGACGCGGAACAGGCACCAGACGCAGAGCATGACAACCATGGGAACCGAAGCGTGCCCGGAACCGCGGAGCACAGCCGCGATGCAATGAGAAAATGCCAGCAGAAAATAAAACAGTGCAATCGTTCTCGCCTGCATCACGCCGCAATGGACAACGGCCGGATCGCTGTTAAACGCCGCAATCAAAGTCGGTGCGGCTGCATAGATCACAAACCCGATCAGCTCGGCGATGGTAATGGAACAGAGAATGCCAAACCGCGCTCCTTTTTTCGCCCGGTCATACTGTTTTGCACCGAGATTCTGGCTGACAAACGTCGTTAATGCCATCGTAAAGCATGTAACCGGAAGGAATGCAAAACCCTCGATTTTTGCATATGACCCGCAGCCTGCCATCGCCATTTTCCCGAATGCATTGATGTTCGTCTGCACGAAAACGTTTGCGATCGAAATAACCGAGTTCTGGAAACCGGACGGCACACCGTTGCGGATAATCTCGCCAAGCGCCCGGCCGTCGAAACGGATTTTGCGGATGGAAAGACGATACTCTTCCTTCGTCCGCAGCAGATGGATCATGCAGAGAATCG
>ENA-OPWX01002455-OPWX01002455.1-human-gut-metagenome-genome-assembly--contig:-NODE-2455-length-9807-cov-7.930168_pt1 | contig 9807 bp, 6 predicted proteins | sample MGYA00241514_ERZ502020 | MGnify/ENA primary metagenome ERZ502020 (study PRJEB25962, sample SAMEA2042105) | human gut metagenome | biome: human gut; feature: human-associated habitat; material: faeces... | reverse complement strand
GACAGTAAATGAAGCTTATTTAATTTATTTTTCGCCCACCCATACTTCTAAACAAATAGCGGAAGCGATTGTTCAAGGGGCAGGTATAAAAAATATTTTTCCTATAAATGTAACTCAGCAAGCAGCGGAGGAAGTTGTGATTCCTACATCTGCATTAGCCATTGTGGTAGTTCCTGTATATGGAGGGCATGTCGCTCCTTTGGCGATGGAACGTTTACGGAACATTCGTGGTTTGGATGCTCCTACGGTGTTGGTGGCGGTCTATGGAAATCGGGCTTATGAAAAGGCTTTGATGGAGTTGGACGCTTTTGCCACACCTCATGGAATGAAGGTGATTGCCGGGGCTACTTTTATAGGGGAGCATTCGTATAGTACTGACAAGCATCCGATCTCAGCCGGACGTCCTGATAATTCTGATTTGGCTTTTGCTGCGGATTTTGGAAAAAAAATAATGGAAAAGGTGCAGGCTGCCGAGAATATGGATAAACTTTATCCGGTAGATGTGCGCGCCATCACACGTCCGAGTCAGCCTTTTTTCCCTTTGTTCCGTTTTTTGAGAAAAGTTATTAAGTTGCGCAAAAGCGGTATGCCTCTTCCCCGTACTCCGTGGGTAGAAAATGAGAGTATGTGTACTCATTGTGGATTGTGCGTGACGCGTTGTCCGGTAGGAGCTATAACGAAAGGAGATGAATTGCATACGGATGAGACTAAATGTATCAAATGTTGTGCCTGTGTGAAAGCCTGTACTAGGAAAGCGCGAATCTATGATACTCCTTTTGCAGCTTTGCTGTCTGACTGTTTCAAAAAACAGAAACTTCCTCAGACCATTCTATAGATAATCACCCGTTTAGTTGTTTCGTCAATACGAAAGCGGTTATCTGTTCGTTCACCTATCAACCATGCGATGCGTTCTCCGCAGCAGAGTACCCATTGACGTTCCTTTTGGCTGATAGAGAACTTGCGGTCGGTCAGATAATCGCTTATTTTTTTCTTTCCTTTCATTCCGAAGGGCACAAAGGTGTCACCGGTCTGCCATTTCCGGCAACAGATTTCTTCATTCAGTTTGTCTGCATCGAAACAGGCTGTTTGTTTCTCTTGTGGAATCTGAAAGTCGGAAGTATATTCTTGTTCTTCTCTGATCAGCTGAAAAGGAGGAGTCGCTTTGCTTACAGATTGAACGGCTTCCAATAACAAGAATTCTCTATCTTTTATTATTCTCCATTCTTTACAGCAAAATTGCTTTCCCGGTTGACTGTGGAGCGAACTGGCGATGTCTTTTATTTGTGTAGAGTTGAAGCCTAATGGATGCAACACCTCAAAAAGGATGGCTTCGGGGGCTGGCTCTTTTAGCAGAGAACTGATCCGTATACCTTCTTCTGTAATGATTTTTGTCTTAGTTTCTTCTATATATTTATTATATAGAGTGGCTACATCATTTAAATAATTGCTGGTTTCTATCAAGTTGTTTTTGACGGACGGATTGATTGTCTGCATGAGTGGAAGAAGGTTGAGGCGTATTTTATTGCGGGTGTATTCATCTTCCAGATTCGTGCTGTCGGTTACGTATTCCTGTTGGATACTTTGAAGGTAGTGAATGATTTCTTCCCTATTAATACAAAGTAAAGGGCGTACGACTACTCCGTTACGGGGACGGATTCCTAATAAACCGGTGATTCCTGTTCCTCTGATGAGGTTCAGCAATATTGTTTCTACGCTGTCATCTTGATGATGGGCGACAGCGATGACATCCGCCTGGCAATCCTTTCTCGTTTTTTCAAACCAATTATAACGTAGTTCACGGGCGCCCATTTCGATGGAAATATGTTTTTCGGTTGCGTATCGGGTGGTATCAAAATCAATGGTATGCAGGTTTATTTTATATTTTTCGCATAATTGGCGGACGAACTGCTCGTCTCGATTTGATTCTTCACCACGCAGGTGGAAATTACAATGGGCAGCTTCACAACGGTAACCTGCTGTATGCAGGATGCATAACAATGCAACTGAGTCGGCACCACCGCTCAATGCTACCAGAATTTTATTTTCGGAAGAGAATAAACCTTCTTTTTCTATATATTGTGTAACCCGATGTTGTATCATATTTTGCAAAGATAATGGTTTATTGAAGTATCTCAAGTGAATGTCGCTTGTTTTTAATGGCAGATGGATATTTTGTGGATGAAATATCTGTTATTTAAAAACAATCTAAATAATTTGCGTGCTCCAAAGTTATGAATTATCTTTGCCGAAAATTTTGAAAGTTATGCGTTTGTCCGAATTAAAAACAGGCGAGAAAGGTGTCATCGTTAAAGTATTGGGGCACGGTGGTTTTCGTAAACGTATCGTGGAGATGGGCTTCATCAAGGGAAAAACGGTTGAAGTGCTGTTGAATGCTCCACTAAGAGATCCCATTAAATATAAAGTTCTAGGTTATGAAATTTCTCTTCGTCGTCAGGAAGCCGAAATGATTGAGGTAGTCAGTGAAGAAGAGGCTAAGAAATTGGCTGAAGAGACTATTTACCACGAGGGACTGCCTGAGGATATTTCTGTAAAAGAAGAAGACATGAAACGGCTGGCGCTGGGTAAACGCCGTACCATTAATGTCGCTTTGGTCGGCAATCCAAACAGTGGCAAGACTTCTTTATTTAATTTAGCTTCCGGTGCTCACGAGCATGTGGGAAATTATAGTGGTGTGACCGTGGACGCTAAAGAAGGGTATTTCGATTTCGAAGGTTATCATTTCCGGATCGTTGATTTACCGGGAACATACTCTTTGTCTGCTTATACACCCGAAGAAATTTATGTTCGTCGCCATATTATCGACGAAACTCCGGATGTCATTATTAATGTGGTGGACTCTTCCAATTTGGAACGGAATTTATATCTGACTACTCAATTGATTGATATGAATGTCCGCATGGTCGTGGCTTTGAATATTTATGATGAATTGGAGAACAGTGGAAATACATTGGACTATCGTTTATTGAGTAAATTGTTCGGAGTGCCTATGGTGCCTACTGTCAGTAAAAAAAATCGTGGATTGGATACCTTGTTTCATGTCGTTATAAATCTTTATGAGGGAGTCGACTTCTTTGATAAACACGGAAATATGAATCCGGAAGTTCTCAAAGATTTGACTGAATGGCATGATTCTTTGGAAGACCGGAAACACCATGAAGAGGAACATCTCGAAGATTATGTGCGGGAACATCGGAAGACCGGACGTGTCTTTCGCCATATTCATATTAATCATGGTCCCGATTTGGAGAGGGCTATTGAGGCTGTGAAAGAGGAAGTATCAAAGAATGAATACATTCGTCATAAATATTCTACTCGTTTTCTTTCTATTAAGTTATTGGAGAATGATCCGGATATAGAACGTTTTGTACGTACTTTGCCGAATGCTGAAAGCATTGTCGGTATTCGTGATAAGATGGTGAAACGCATACAGAGCACGATGAATGAAGATTGTGAGTCTGCCATAACAGATGCGAAATACGGTTTCATCAGTGGTGCATTGAAAGAAACGTTTACTGATAATCATTTAGAACAGGCGCAGACGACCAAAGTGTTGGATGCTATCGTTACTCACCGTATTTGGGGGTATCCTATTTTCTTCCTGTTTATGTATTTGATGTTTGAAGGGACATTTGTACTCGGCGAATATCCTATGATGGGGATTGAATGGCTGGTTGAGCAGATTGGTGATTTGATTCGTAATAATATGTCTGAAGGGCCATTGAAAGATATGCTGGTTGACGGTATCGTTGGCGGAGTAGGAGGTGTGATTGTTTTTCTGCCGAACATCTTGATTCTGTATTTCTGTATATCGTTGATGGAGGACTCCGGATATATGGCACGTGCTGCATTTATAATGGATAAGATCATGCATAAAATGGGGCTGCATGGCAAATCGTTTATTCCGCTCATTATGGGGTTCGGATGTAACGTGCCCGCTATTATGGCTTCCCGTACGATAGAGAATCGAAAAAGTCGGCTTATTACTATGTTGGTTAATCCGTTGATGTCTTGTAGTGCTCGTCTGCCTATCTATTTATTATTGGTAGGAGCATTTTTTCCGAACAATGCGAGTCTGGTCTTGTTGAGTATTTATGCAATAGGTATATTTTTGGCGGTCTTGTTAGCGAGACTGTTTAGTAAGTTTTTGGTGAAAGGGGACGATACTCCGTTTGTGATGGAGCTTCCTCCGTACCGGATGCCGACAGCAAAATCTATCTTCCGTCATACATGGGAGAAAGGGGCGCAATATTTGAAAAAGATGGGGGGAATTATTATGATTGCTTCTATTATCATTTGGTTTCTGGGATACTATCCGAATCATGATGCGTATAAGACGGTAGCCGAACAGCAAGAAAATTCATATATAGGTCAGCTTGGGCGTGCGATAGAACCGGTGATTAAGCCTATGGGGTTTGATTGGAAACTGGGTATCGGTCTGATTTCGGGGGTAGGAGCGAAAGAGTTGGTGGTAAGTACTTTGGGGGTTTTATATGTGGATGATCCGGAGGCTGATGAGGTTAGTTTGGCTGAACGGATTCCGATAACACCGTTGGTTGCATTCTGCTATATGCTGTTTGTTTTGATTTATTTTCCATGTATTGCGGCATTGGCAGCTATCAAACAGGAATCCGGAAGTTGGAAATGGGCGCTTTTTGCAGCTTGCTATACTACGGTATTGGCATGGATTGTGTCATTTACTGTTTATCAGATTGGAGGGTTGTTTGTATGAATAATTGGCAAGAATGGGTAGTGGGGGTACTGGTTGTACTCTGCATTGTCCGATTGGTATATGGTATTTATACTTTTTTTCGTCGTACGCGAGATAGTGGAAATCCTTGTGACAGTTGTGTAAGTGGCTGTGAACTAAAGGATATGATGGAAAAGAAAAGTCTATGCACAACAAGCCAAAGTGCGGTTGCGAAAAAAATGCAGAAAAGTGAGAAAAAAATAGCAAAATATTTGCAGATTAAAAAAAAATGTCGTACCTTTGCAACCGCAATCGAGAAACAAAGATTGATAACAATAAGGTTCCTTGGATGAGTGGCTTAGTCAGCGGTCTGCAAAACCGTGTACGGCGGTTCGAATCCGCCAGGAACCTCCTCATCACTTCAAAAATAAATATGCAAAAGGGAATAATCCATAGATTATTCCCTTTTGCATATAATATATAAAAAGCAACGCCTTCAATTACTCAAAAGTATTCCTATTTACACCTACATTCAAAAGGTTTCTCGGCTCAGTTTGAAAAAGAACCTGGAATTATTTCTCTATTCCGAAGATTAAGGAGCGAGTCTTTCTATTTTCCAAACACCATCAGATTGAAGCATATAGAGAAAACGATCATGCAAACGATTTACCCTACCCTGCCAGAATTCAACACGAACAGGCATAACAGCAAAGCCTCCCCAGTATTCAGGGCGATCTATCTCTTTCCCTATCCAGCGCGTGGTTTCTTTCACAAAATCACGAATAAGTTGTATCCTGCTTTCTATCGGTTCGCTTTGAGGAGAAATACGGGCGCCAATACGACTCTTGTAAGGCCTTTTTCTAAAATATTCATCTGATTCCTGTGGAGATACTTTAGCCGCAATACCTTCTATATGAATTTGCCTTTCCAGTTCATGCCATACAAACGATATAGAGATAGATGGGTTATGAGCCAGATGTTTACCCTTGCGACTTCCATAGTTAGTATAAAAAATAAATTTGCCATCATGCAAATCTTTCAACAACACAGTCCGTATTGCCGGTTTCCCTTCCGGAGAAACAGTACCTACCAACATAGCCGTAGGCTCATTTACCTCCGCATCTATCGCTTCTTGCAGCCACTTTGTAAAAAGGACAAGTGGATTATCAGGAAGATCACTCCTTTTGAGACCACCCTTTGTATATTCCCTCCTGATTGTCGCCAAATCAGCCTTCATTATTTTTTCTTTAACTCTTAACCTATATTCTTTCATTAACACTTAAATATTCTTTACTCAATAAATTCCCCAAAAGACCATATCAAAATGGACACCATACCTCACATAAGTATGAAAACAATCTTCTAAAAGAAAAGGTTTAGCAATTTCTCACCGCTATGCATAATTGAAGAAGGACTTATTTTCATTTTTTTGAAATACAAAATCTTTTTGCAAACCATACATTTTCAATCATTCCACTACACACATTTTTCTGTAATACAAGAAGATATATTTTTGATAGATTTAATTTTCATAGACAATACTAGCTACAACAGAAGACAAATTATCCTTTTTTATTGCAAAATCACCCTACAATAAGAACTAAAGCCTACACTTGTTTGTTAAATAGAAAAATAAGAATAGCAAAACGACTTGCTACCAATGCACAAACTATTTAATTAAATAATGATTGACTGTTTATGAAAATCTTATTAATAGGAGAGTATAGCAATATACATTGGACTTTAGCAAAAGCCTTAAGAAATATGGGACATAGAGTCGATGTATTATCCCACAGCAATTTATGGCTAAACAACTCTGACTATCTCTATCCCAACCGGTCATCAATCCGTTGGGGAGTTCTTAAAAACACGTTCAATTTACTGAAAACCCTTCCCCAACTCAGAGGATATGATGTGGTACAACTTGTCAACCCTTACTTTTTAGAATTAAAACCCGAACTGCTTCAGTACGTATTCCAATATCTTAAAAAGAACAACAAGAAGATATTTTTAGGAGGGTTTGAATATGATTTTTACTGGATTTACATGTGCTTAAATAAAAACGCTCTCCGATATAATGATTTTTATGCCAATGGCACTTTTCGTGACACCATTGACAACAAAATGGCAATTATAAATTGGATGCATGGATTCAGAGGAAAATTAAACCGTATCATCGCGAACAATTGTAATGGAATCATCACCAGTCTTTACGAATCCTATTTAGCCTACCAACCCTATTTCTCTGGAAAAACCAAATACATTCCTTTCCCGATAGAATCATTGCCTCACCCACAAATCCCTTTTAAAAAAATAGAAAAAGTAAAATTCTATATCAGTCTAAAACATCATCGTGAAGAATGGAAGGGAAAAGACGAACTTTATAGCGCCCTCTATAAATTATATTACAGACATCCATCTGCATGCGAAATCAAACAAACCGTTTTCACTCCGTATGATGAATGTGAACATTTTATGGACGGGTGCGATGTAATGTTAGATCAGCTTTATTCTTATTCTCCGGGATTAAATGCATTATACGCCATGAGCAAAGGAATTGTAGTGGTGGGAGGTGCAGAAGAGGAACATTACAACTTATTAGGCGAAGACAGACTTCGCCCTATCATCAACGTACGCCCCGAAGGAAATGACATTTATAACAAACTAGAGAGTTTATTAGCCAATACAAATAAAATTTCTCAATTATCCGCCGACAGCATTGAATATATTAAAAAACACCATTGTCCAATAAAGGTGGCTAAAGAATGTTTGGATTTTTGGGAGAAAAATTAATTCCACCTATTAACACTTCACTATCAGCACCTTATTATTTCCATCAAAAAATATATCTAAAAAAAAGAGCAAAAGGTTTGCATATTTCAATTTATCCCCTTATCTTTGCACCGCGTTTGAGAGATAACGCTTCTGATAAGAAGGAAGTTTGGGTGAGTGGCTGAAACCACCAGTTTGCTAAACTGACGTACGGGTAACCGTACCGGGGGTTCGAATCCCCCAGCTTCCGCGAATAAGTCGTAAATTAATTTTACGACTTATTTTTTATATTCATTTTTCAACAGTTTGCTGTCAAGGCTTTCGGGAGGAAGAGTAAAGGTGCTTTTTAGACTTTCAATTTTACTACATAAAACATATGATACTTCTTCATAGAAATTAAATTCCGATTTATAATAGTAATAGCATAAAAAAAATCATTTTTTATTTTGCAGATTAAAAACAAACTTCTAACTTTGCACCGTCTTAGAAAAAGAATTAAGACTAACTGATGGCGGTATCGTCTAGTGGCCTAGGACGCAGCCCTCTCACGGCTGAAACTCGGGTTCGATTCCCGGTTCCGCTACTTTTAGAAGCTAATTGGTTTATTGCCACCAATTAGCTTTATTTTTTATGGAATTGTTATAAAGAGTCCTTATTGTTTTTTCATTTATTGACCACTTTATACTTAAAAATGCACAAGTATTCGCATTATACCTACTAATAGTGATGCATAGCTCACAAAAAAGGAGTACCTTTGCAGCCCTAAATCTCTTAATAATGGAATAACAGTATGGAAATGAACAAAGTTTTTAAGGATGGATTGTGGAGTAAGGAAATTAATGTTTCAGACTTCGTATATACCAACATTACCCCTTATGAGGGCGATGCCTCATTCTTGGCAGGCCCCACAGAGCGAACTAAAAAAGTGTGGAACGAATGCCTCAAGGCACTAGAAGAAGAACGTGCCAATAACGGAGTTCGTTCCCTTGATAATGTAACAGTATCTACTATCACCTCACATAAAGCAGGATACATTGACCGTGAAAACGAACTGATTGTAGGTCTTCAGACGGACGAACTTCTGCGCCGTGCCATCAAACCTTACGGTGGTATCAAGGTCGTAGAAAAAGCCTGCCATGAAAACGGTGTGGAAGTAGATGAAAAAGTAAAGGATATCTTTACTCATTATCGCAAAACCCATAATGATGGCGTATTTGATGCTTATACCGAAGAAATCCGCTCTTTCCGTTCACTCGGTTTCCTGACCGGTCTGCCCGATAACTATGCACGCGGACGCATTATTGGTGACTACCGCCGTTTGGCACTGTATGGTATCGACCGACTGATTGAAGCAAAACAAGAAGATTTGCGCAATATCACCAGTCCGATGACCGATGCCCGTATCCGCCTGCGCGAAGAAGTAGCCGAACAAATTAAAGCACTGAAAGAAATAAAAATATTGGGTGAATATTACGGACTCGATTTGAGCCGTCCCGCTACTAATGCACAAGAAGCGGTTCAGTGGGTTTATATGGCATATCTTGCTGCCGTGAAAGAACAAGATGGAGCAGCTATGTCATTGGGCAACGTTTCTTCATTCCTGGATATCTATATTCAATATGATTTGGATCATGGTAAAATTGACGAGTCATTCGCTCAGGAGCTAGTGGATCAGTTTATCATCAAGTTACGTATGGTCCGCCATCTGCGTATGCAATCATACAATGACATCTTTGCAGGTGACCCCACCTGGGTGACCGAATCTATCGGCGGACGATTCAACGACGGACGCACCAAAGTAACAAAAACTTCTTTCCGCTTCTTACAAACACTATACAATCTGGGTCCGTCACCTGAACCCAATATGACTGTACTGTGGAGTCCGGAGTTGCCGGAAGGTTTCAAAGAATTCTGCGCACAGGTTTCTATCGACACTTCTTCCATACAGTACGAAAACGATACGCTGATGCGCGAAGTGCGTAACTGTGACGATTATGGCATTGCCTGCTGTGTGTCTTATCAGGCTATCGGCAAACAAATCCAATTCTTCGGGGCACGCTGTAATCTGGCTAAGGCTCTGTTACTAGCTATCAATGGCGGACGTTGCGAAAATACAGGAACTGTAATGGTGAAAGATATTCCTGTATTGACAGGAGACTTGCTGAACTTTGAAGAAGTATGGTCTAATTATAAGAAAGTATTAATGCAGATTGCACGTGTGTATAATGATGCGATGAATATCATTCACTATATGCATGACAAATATTATTACGAAAAGGCTCAAATGGCATTCATTGATACCGATCCACGTATCAATCTGGCATATG
>ENA-OPWX01002453-OPWX01002453.1-human-gut-metagenome-genome-assembly--contig:-NODE-2453-length-9813-cov-3.264706_pt1 | contig 9813 bp, 12 predicted proteins | sample MGYA00241514_ERZ502020 | MGnify/ENA primary metagenome ERZ502020 (study PRJEB25962, sample SAMEA2042105) | human gut metagenome | biome: human gut; feature: human-associated habitat; material: faeces... | reverse complement strand
TCTGCCTGATACTCATACGGTGAATCCGTTCCACCTCTTTCCAGCCGGACTGTAAGATGGTCTTTCCTCTTGCTGTAAAAGTATATCCCTGGCAGTCCAACATAGCGGTGACCGCTTCAAACCGATTTGCCTGCGTTGTGGCACAAAGCAGTCTGACGGCAAGCAGGGTAAGCACGTCCCTCTCCCTGGAAGGAAGCTCTGACAGGTCTGTCCGTGCAATCTCCACAGTTGGGATGATGGCATGGTGGTCGGTCACTTTGCTGTCGTCTGTTACCCGGTCAATATCCGGCTCGCCGGCACAGCCTTTTTCGAAGGGCATATTGTCACGCAGCCACAGGATCATGGAAGCGGCAGTTGCCTGCATGCCCTTCGTCAAATACTGGCTGTCCGTTCTCGGATAGGTTGGATACCGATTCAGTAATTCTTTTCTCTTTGCACAAAAAGTCTGATATTCCTCCTGTTCTTTTTGCTAACTATAACAAGTTTCTCAGGAGAAAACGACTGTGCGATTTTCACATTCAATCTGCCAGAAACTCTCTGGCAGACTGAATCCTTTCTACCGCTCACGCTCTTTTTTCTTTTGTTCCGGTTCTATCTCCACTCCTTCTCCATCGTCCAACAAGGGCAATTACTTTACACTTAGTCATAGGGCTTCCTCCTTCCTCGAAAAATTTAATAGCCAATCCTTTTTACGGGACGGGCTATGTATAAAAATGAGCATGAAAAAAGCCGACTGATTTTCAATTTGAATCAATCGGCTATGTAATATATTTTATTTTACATTTTTCAAGATATTCAATTTCTCGAAAATCTTTTTCTTCACGAAAACGTTCTGGAATATTTCCAAATATTGTCTTATAAATTTCAGCAGACCCTTCTGTATATTCTTCAACTTTATGTGTTAATTTCTTTTTTACTTGCTCTTGAAATGTTTCTGATTGTCGTGGAAGCCATTCATTCATAATTTGAAATGCATTATATTTCTCCAGTCTATCAAAACATACTCCCATTGTTTCTATGATTTCTTTTATCCGCATTTTCTCTTTTGAGGGAATAATAATATACCTCTTTTTTACACATTCACTAATTCTATATTCATTATATTCTACTGGAATAAGCTTACTTTTATACCAATATTCATGTGTGTGTAAGTGCAGCATCATCAACCAAACCATTTAAATATAACTGTTCCCATGAAATTAACTGTTCATCATTTTCATCAACGACTATCTTATAAACTTTAACATCTAGCGTATCTTCTTGAAAATACTTATATATCTCCAATGCACGCAAACATTGAATAATACTTGGTGCCAAACATATTCTATTTGTTTTAACTTCTTCCCCTATAGAAGTATCTCCTGGTATTCGTGGAATCAGTATTTCCTGTGTTGGCTTATTAAATAATGTTACATGATATAAAATCAATTCTATTCCCCTTTTTACTACTAGATGGTTCTTTATGCAAATAATCGAAAATCTGTGTCCTCATTATAATCTCTTTTTTAATATTTCAATTTATTATTTTCCACGATAGCTTATGAAAAGTTGGGGAATCCTACGCTATCATACATCAAAAGTTGGGGAAATATTGGGTAATTACACTACTCCCCAACTTTTACCCAATTCCATGCATAAATAGCGATAATTTACGATAAGTCAAAATTTATTCCCCAATACGCAAAAAAACCTTGAATCATCCCATTTTCATAGGAAATTCAAGGTTTTTCGTTGATTTACATGATAATCATACGGTTCAGATTCTTATGCGAACTGTAAGATTATGCGTTCATCTGCTTTGCCAACTCTGATTTACAGCGTTCTAAAACGCCCATTTTTCAAGGCTTATCATGCTTTCATCATTTCTATTTCTTTAATTTACTCAAATATTCTTTGGGTAGAAACTACTTCACAATATCTAAAGCAAACTTCTCTATTTCATCTATATTGGGTACTTCTTTATGCACATTGGGTAGATTTTTCATTTTTCTTCGCCTTACTTTCCTCACTCATGTTACCAAACTTTGCAATCTCATCTTCAAATTTTGCTTCTGTTACATGAGTATATATGTCAATCGTTGTACTGTAATGCTGATGTCCCATGAGCATTTGCACCACTTTAGCGTCCATGCCTTTTTCAAAACACCTGCTACAAAATGTATGTCGAATTGCATGAGGATAAAGGTCTTCAAACTCTATCGGCTCTCTGTTTTCCTTAACGGCTTCTACCGCTTCTTGAAAATTGATTGCTTTTACTACTTTCTTTATTTCCTTTTCTGCCACATTCCGAATAACTGGACTTCCCAAAGAAGTAGTAAACACCAAATTATCAAATTCTCCGCTTGAACGCCAACGACTTCCATAGGCTTTTTTCTGTCTCTCTTGTTTTTCTTTTTGGGATAGCAACATTTCTTTTGCTTCTCCCATAAACGGAATACTTCTGTATGAATTATTCGTTTTAGGTTTTGTCAATCTCATAGTCTTTACACCATTTTCATATTGACAGGATAATGACCGCTGAATATGTATACACTTCTTCTGCCAGTCTATATCTTCCCACTTCAAACCGCCAACTTCGCCAATCCTCATTCCAGTCAAGAACATAAGATAAAACATTTCTTTATACCAATTATGCTCTACCTCTTGCAAAAATCTACATTGCTCTTCCATTGACAGAAAACGTCTTTCTGCTGACTTGTTTTCCCACGGAACATTGATTTCAAAACATGGATTGATGTCTATAATACGGTTATTTTTTGCAGATTCCAAACATTCACGGACTCTTCCGAGAGCATCTCTCATACTCGAAGACGCACGACCTTGTTTATTCATATCGTTAATTACACGCTGAATATCCAAGTTGCGTATTTCCGATACCCTCATGTCACCGATTGCCTTTCCAAACGTATTGTAATATTTGCTACGCATAGGAAAAACACTCGTTTCCTTGATGTTAGGAATCTTATAATTTGTAAACCATTCCTCAAACCATTCATTTAATGTGACTTTTTGACGTTTTATATCAATATTGTTCTTTGCTTCTTCTTTTGCCTTTTCAAACAATATCTTCAATTTTTTCAAATCAACATCATACAAGTTAATATCTATTCCGTTTACCTTTGCTCTTGCTTCGTATCTACCGTCCTTTCTCTGACGTAAGCCTGTTCCAATTTCTTTACCTTTTAAATCTTTACCCATAATATCTACCCTTTCTATCAATCAAATATCTTTGATAGACAGAAAAGGAAGTACCGTGATTTGTAATACATACTACTATATATCTTCCTCCTTTTCAATCTGAAATTTACGCCTGTTTATTTTCTTCTTGCCTGCTGTTCCAGCCATATATCTAACAATTTCCTGTTCGCATACCACCGATACCCAATCTTCATGGAAAACGGACAGTTACAACTTTTCAATATTTCCCTTGTCTTTGTTTCTCCAAGTCCGAGGTATTCGCTTACCTCTTTTAAATTCAGTAATGCCTTGTCTATGCAATTCCCCCCTTTCGCTAAAATATTTTGCTTTTATGTAATCGTCATATAACCGCTTCTGTGTATAGTTCATTTCTCCATTCTCAATCAAATCCCCTATATAGTCTTTCTTTTCAATCTTCCCTAATTCCGAAAACAGCTTCAAGGACGGTGCAACATAGGTTTCCAGCCAATCCCACACCTTTTGCAGACTCTTTTTCTGTGGTTGCATTGTCAGCTTGACCTTGCCTATACCCCTCATCAATTCCGCCCATGCTTCATACGTTGGATAAAGCCTTTTCCTTACCGTCATGCTGTCTGTCGGCTTCTCTAAGAACCGTACCTTGCTGTTTAGGACTTCCATTACCAGTTTTGCCACATCTTGATACTTTATCAACTCATGTACCACGCTGACCGCTGTTTCCTGCTTAAACCGTAATTCATATCTATTCCAATTCTCATCTAATTCCGTTCCATACTTTTTACTCTGTTCATATCCCTTTTCATAAAATACGATTCTAAGATTGCTGACCGTACTGCCGATATAAAGACTACCGCCTTTGCTCTGAAACACTTCCTCTTTCAATTCGCCCGAATCGTGGAAATCTATCTCTCGCATTTTGCTTGACAGTAACCCCTCTTTCGTCCTCTGTATCAAAGTTGGAATATTCAGATAAGGCTTTCTGTCATCAATCGCCAAGTCTATCCGAGGAAAGTTGACTTTATATCTGCACACTCTTTCTAGGAAATCAAACCATGTTTCCTCATTCAGTTGCAGGAAGTTCTCATAATTTCTGCACCCCGAACCACTCATCAGAATCTGAAATCCTTGATACTGTACTTTCCCTGTCGGCTTCAATACCTTGATGTTATCAAAGACTGCCACCAATTCATGCCCTGCAATTCCTTTCTGATACTCGGTCACTTTCATAAGCTCTGACGGAATCCTTAACACTTCTTGTATCACAGTTTCAAGGGGAATGTCCTTAATGGTAATCTGACACCAGTCTATCAATGCACTTAATTCTTCTCTCTGCCGAATTACTCCCCTGTTAGTATAGGGGAGTTCTGAAAGAAAACTTTCGTTCCTTTCGTCCAAATCATCACGCTCCTTTTCCGCAGTAGCAAAAGCTACTGCCTTGCCCCTCAACCTGTCCGTTGGTCGGAGCAGAACGAGGGGCAAAGACTATTTACATCTGCTTATTTGGAATGGTACGGATACCTTTGCAGGTGATCCTCTCTACTAACACAGGGAAATTCCCTCTCTGTACATAAGGTGCATATACCGCTTCTTCCAATTCCACCACAGCATAAGGCTCAATCTTTGGAAGTTCCTTTGCTTCCAGCCGAATATCCACGCTGTTTCCCAACTTCATACTACCAAGATGAAGTTTCAACGCTTCCACTTCCTCTGTTTTCTGCTTTGTCTCCTTGTCATAGCGGTAACAAAAGTCTGCACCCATAAAGCGGAGTTCTCCAAAAGCTTCTTTTACCTGTTCTTTTGTTAATGTAATCTGCATACATCTTCCTTTCTCCCCGATTTGCCGATAGGACAGCTACACATATTTTCATAGGTTTTTACGGCGTCGTGTAGTTCAGTTATTTCTAAACTAATTGTATCTTAGCACAGAGTTTTTTTATTTGCAATAGAAAAGTTTAGTTTTTTATAAACTTTTTTGTTTTCTTTTTTCTAAACTTGTGGTATAGTGAATTTAGACGATAAGATATAACGAGTTATACGGAGATATGAGAAGAAAGGATTTTGAAAATGAATACAATCGCAGAACGAATTAAATTTGCCATGAAAGTAAAAAACAAAAGACAAGTAGAGATAGTCAGAGATACTGGAATCAGCAAGGGAGCGTTCAGCTCTTACCTATCTGGACAGTACAACCCCAAAATGGATAAACTGGCGTTAATCGCTGATTCTTTAGCTGTAGATGTGAAATGGTTAATCGGAGAAAATGTACCTATGCAGACCACACCAACGGAATCCGACACAATACCGCAATATGTCTTTTATAACAAAAGTTGTTCTGAATATCTCCTCGACGGTTCAGATGATACTTATATCGGCTTGATGAACGAACATTGCGCATTGATTCCACGCTTTTATGTTCTTGTCAACCGAAGCATGAACGAAATGCACATACTTCCTTTGTTTTTCAGAAAAGACAGCTCACAGTTTTATGAATATCCGTCTGTCCTGCTTACCCCAAACGGACACAACACTTTTACAAAGGATTTTGACAGTATACACATGGTACTGGAAACTTCCGTCATTTACTATTACGGAGTTGATCCAGTAACCTGTGAACCGCAGATAACAGAATTGACCTATTCACCGAAGGAGAAATGTTATAAGATTACTAACGGAAAATCTACCCCTGTCACAGCATTTGTGAAAGAATTGGAAAAAGAGAGTTTCTACCTCAAACAGAATACCCTTTAACAGACAAGAGGACTTGCAAGGCTATGACCTTTCAAGTCCTCATTCATATCATGATACTATGGACAACGTCCGTTCCGTCAAGGACTGCCCTACGGCGTATCGGCTTCGCCTTGTTCCTTGGCATCACTTGTTTTTGTATTTTTACATATTATTTAGCTTCTTAGAAATCATAAAATAAAGCAGAATTACTGGGATTGCTACGCAAAGACCAATAATTGTACACCATATTGGCATTTTCATATCTAATTGAACCCGAAAAAATATTGATATTACTAAATATACACTACTCGCAATCTCTATAAAATTCAATAACTTCTTTTGAAACTCTTGCAGTTCCTTTCTACTCTTTATTCTCTCCGACTTCCATATCCCGTAATTCATCTGAATATCATTGACATCTTCATCAGATATAAGTTCATCTAAACTTACACCTAATTCCAACGCTAATTTTTTTGCAGTAATCAAATCAGGACACCGTGAACCATTTTCCCACCGACAAACAGTTTGCCTTGATACATATAATTTATCTGCAATTTGCTGTTGAGTAAGATTTTTTTCTTCCCTTAATTTTCTAATGTTATCACTTAATGCCATACTGTATACCTCCCTTTACCTTGTATCATATAGCGATACGGTTTGAAATGAAAGTACCAGTTTGGATTTCTCTTGTTTCCACTTTGGTAACATCTACTTTATTTCATTTCTTCTACTCCGTAATACCGATAAATAGCTAAACCGATATATTTTGTAATTCCCTTTCCATAGTGCCTGTCTGTCGCTTCTTCCATCTGTGAATTATTTAAGTATTCTTTGGCAACGTCCAACAATAAGGCTCTTGCATTGTCCATTCTAAAAAGACTCTTATAGTTTTCTGCCAATCTTGCCACAGTTTCCATTGCCATGTTTTCGTCAGAATTTTCCATTGCACAACCAAATTGTTTATAGATTATATCTGTTTCATTTTGCTGTTCTGCAAATTCCTCTCTATCCCCCGTTGCCTGCAAGCTCGCTTCAACTGCCTTTTCTTTACTTCCATAAATTTTGATTAAATGCTCGCCTACTTTTTCGTCCTTGAGATTTTCAGCAACATTTTCTTTGAATTTATCAATATCACCGTACTTCTCAATTATCACCTTTTTATCTTCTTCACTCATAACCTCTAAAGAATGATTTACTATCTTTTGAATGTCATCATTATTAAATGCTTCAAAATTCATCTTGTCCTCTCCCTTCAACACATCAGAAATCAATTCAATCATACCGTTTAAACGATTGCGTTTCATTTCCAACAGAAATTTTTGTGTTTCAAAAATTTCTCGCTTATCAAATTTGGGATTATCCATAATTCTTCTTATATCCGAAAGCGATATGTCTAATTCTCTGAAAAACATTATCTGTCGCAGTTTTTCTAACGCTTTTTTATCATATAAACGATAGCCTGCTTCTGTTAATTTTGCAGGTTTAAGTAAACCAATTTCATCGTAAACCGTTACGCAACTGGAGAGTCAAGTCTTTTATCTTTTTTAATTCAACTTTGTCACCATAATATATTCTTCCTCATTCTCATCATAAACAGTAAAGCCTACTTTTTTGTACAATTTTACTGCATAATTGTCTTTCTGAACAGATAGTGAAACTTTCGTATACCCCGCCAATTTCAAATTCAAAAGAATTTCTTTTAATAATGCTGTTCCTATTCCTAACCCTCTATACTCCTTATACAATGACATTGCAAGAGACGGTGTATCATCATCAATATGCCCATAATCATTCATTATACGAACCCATACTGAACCTATAATTTTCCCCTCAACTTCTGCAACAATAGCCTTATCATCTTTTAAACTTCCAAAATCAGCAATATATTCTTGTAACTCTGGCATGTTAATTATAGTCTTTGGTGGTGGCTCTACACCAACTGGAATAAAAATTGCTTCATACAAAAAATGTTCTAATAAAACATACTCTTCTTTTTTTATTTCCCGTATTATATATTTCATAACAAAACTCCTAATTATATGTTCTTTTACACATCTTATCACATTCCTTAAAATACCACATCATTTCATAACAAAAAATGACGTAGATAATGTCTCCACTACCCACATCATTTCCTGATACACTTTGAAATTCGTTTCTAAAAATCTGTAAGTTATAAATTACATGCTTTAATTTACGTCTGCAATTTAACTAATATTTTTGGACTTTTGGGAAATCGTTGGACAATTTCGTAAGAGTCCTCCTTTCTTTTCATTGTATAATATGTATTCGCTATATTATCTCCTTTGTTCTTTAAGAATTCTCCTATTATATTCATTATTTCTTCATAACTTTTCTTCGTAACCTGAAATCCTCTAAGCCAAATCAAACCATAATGCAACATTATATCTGTCTGTGGTGGAATAAATACAATAAAATCCTTCCCATTCAAAGTAACCAATGCCCTCTTTTCTGTTAGTGCAAGTTGAAATACATCTTCATCATTTTCTCCAGGATTAAATCTATCCAACACATGAATTACATCATGCCCATATTTTTCTAAAATTATAACTGATTTCTGAGTAATATTTTCATCTAATAGTACCTTCATTCCTAACCTTCCTGATATGGAACATCTAAAATTTCGATTACATATCCCATTGCTTCCTCTATATCATTCTCTGTCAGTCTATATTCTTCACAAATTTCATTAATTGTCATTTCGTCTTTTAAGCATGCGACAATTAAACTAACCGGTATTCTCGTATTTTTTATTACTGGCATACCACTTAATTTTCTGCTATCAATCTGAATTTTTTCAAATTTCTTTGCTAACTTGCTAAAATATTGTTCAATTTCTTGATAGTTTACACCTTTCTCTTTTAAGAATATAATATCTTTTCCCATATTCTTATTATATACATTATGTTTCTTCTTTATACCAGACTCAAATTCTTTTTTTATATTGTATGTATATTGGAATGTTTCAGGATAAGTAGCGTCATAATTTTCCATTAAAACAACTGCCATTTTATTCCTCCTTTATATACTATCCATTTTTTCTTTTAATTCTATTAGATTATCTATGATTTCGTCCAAATCTCTCCGAGAAATTTCAAATGCGTATGATATATCATCATCGTCCTTTTCTAACATCAATTTTATAATAGCAGAATTAACCTCAATTTCTTTAGGATTTTCATCATTTCTGTAGCTTATAATTTGTGTTTCTAAAAGTCTAAAACATTTTATTTTGCTATTTCTTTTTACAAACAGATGATTTCTCAAATCCTTCTCATGGTTGTAAATCTCTCTTGCAACTTTCAGCTCATCTTCTGAGATGTCCACACTCACTGTATCTTCTGCCATATCTGCTACTATTTTAATAATTGAAAATGCGTATTCTATGAATTTCTTTTCTTTTAATTCAGGAAATATATCCTTCTTTTTAGGGTCAATTCCGAGTGAAAAACCTGATGTATTCCAAACTATTTTAAATAAATTATTATTATAAGCACTAAGTAAAACATTTGCATATTCTTTCTTTTTATCCATAAATTTTCCACCTCTTCTCAAATTACTATTGTACTCTTAGATTATAGCATAGTTATTTAAGCTCTGCAAATATCACTTTTATTTGAAAGAATCTATTTTTTAATATTGTTTTTCTTTCCAATCACCTTTATTATTTATCAAATTTCTAATAAGAAAACAAATAAATAATTTGGTGTTTTATTCCACCACTTAAATTTTCATCATATGCTTTATTAAAATAACTAAAAAATCAAGGGCATACTGCTTTCACAATATGCCCTCACACTCACGACTTCCTTTTCTGTCTTTAAACAACAAGCAAACTCCTCGTTAAGAGGTTGGGTAAATTTCTTTACCCAATACCCTACCCAATCT
>ENA-OPWX01002449-OPWX01002449.1-human-gut-metagenome-genome-assembly--contig:-NODE-2449-length-9842-cov-2.810259_pt1 | contig 9842 bp, 7 predicted proteins | sample MGYA00241514_ERZ502020 | MGnify/ENA primary metagenome ERZ502020 (study PRJEB25962, sample SAMEA2042105) | human gut metagenome | biome: human gut; feature: human-associated habitat; material: faeces... | reverse complement strand
TCTCGTCCCATTCCTTTAAAATAGCGCCCAGCTCCTCCAGCGATTCGCCGCTTCTGATATCAATTCCCAGAGCCGCCTGGCTTTTTTCTCCTCTTCTGGATCCCGCCAGCTCCGCAAACTTTCCAATCAGTGGAATCGGAAGATTATCCACGCAGTAAAATCCCATATCCTCCAGCATTTTAAGAGCTGTGGTTTTCCCGGCTCCGCTCATTCCGGTTACAATTACAAGACGCATACGCTAATTACTCCTTTTTGAATCTGCGGAAGCGGTGTCTCCCCAGGCGGACGGCCCGAAGCCCAGAAGCTTCACCTCCGGCTCCAGCCGCACGCCGGACGTCTCAAACACCCGCGTTCTCACCGCTTCAATCAGATCTCTGATCTCCTCAGGGGAAGCGTTCTCCCGGTTGATTACGAATCCGGCGTGCTTTTCCGACACCTGGGCTCCTCCAACGGAATATCCCTTCAGCCCAGCGTCCTCGATCAGCTTTCCCGCAAAGTATCCCTCCGGTCTCTTAAAGGTGCTGCCTGCGCTGGGATACTCCAAGGGCTGTTTATCTCTTCTCCGAAACGCCAGATCCTCCATCCGCTCCCGGATCTCCTCTTTATTTCCCCTTTTCAGCTCCATCACAGCCGATAAAACCGCATATCCTCTCTCGGGAATGCAGCTGTGGCGGTAGGACAACTGAAGCCCGCCGGCCGGCAGCTCTTCCACCTGGCCGTCTGGAGTCATCACCCGGACAGATACAAGGATATCCTTCATCTCGCCGCCATAGGCTCCGGCGTTCATCACTGCCGCGCCTCCTAACGTCCCCGGGATGCCGGCGGCAAACTCAAAGCCTGTCAGCCCTTCCTCTAAGGCCGCCCGGCCGATTTTAGAGAGGAGAAGCCCTGCGCCGGCCTTAAGAAGCACGCGGCCGTCTTCCTCCTCCCGGAGTATCCTCCACTCTTTCAGTTCTCCGTCCAGACGGATCATCACCCCTGGAAAGCCTGCGCTTCCCACCAGCAGATTGCTTCCATTGCCCAGCATATAATAGGGAACCTGGTATTCCCGGCAGGCGCCCACCGTCTGCCGCAGCTCCTCCTCCGTCTTAACCGATGCAAAAAATGCAGCCGGTCCTCCTGTACGGAAAGTAGTGTGAAGAGCCATTGATTCCTGTCTCTTTACCTGCTCCTCCCCTGCGGCTCTGCACAGCGCTCTGTAAAACTCATCCATACGCAGCTTCCTCTCTGACTTTCTTTCTCTGATTTTCTCTGTCTGATTTTCTCTGCCTGCTTCAGAAGGGCAGGTTTCAACCGATTTGGTCTCAGTCGTTCTTCGCAGCCAGATTGGCCTGGACTCTGTTGTACAGCTCTCTGGCCGCATTGTAGCCCATCTTTTTCTGTCTGTAGTTGACGGCTGCGGACTCTACAATCACCGCCAGGTTCCGTCCCGGACGGATGGGGATCGAGTGGCAGACTACCTTATTTCCCAGAAACTCCGTGTACTGATCCTCCATGCCCAGGCGGTCGTACTCCTTGTCCTTATCCCACTCCTCCAGCTTGATCACCATGTCAATGGACTGGGTATCCTTCACGCTCTCCACTCCAAACAGGGTTTTCACGTCGATAATCCCGATTCCGCGCAGCTCAATGAAATGGCGCGTAATATCAGGGGCCGATCCAATCAGCGTGTCGTCGCTGACCCGCTTGATTTCCACCACGTCGTCGCTGACCAGACGATGGCCTCTCTTGATCAGCTCCAGCGCCGCCTCGCTCTTTCCGATTCCGCTCTCGCCCATAATCAGAACGCCCTCGCCGAATACGTCCACCAGCACTCCGTGGATGCTGATCATGGGAGCCAGCTTCACATTCAGCCACCGGATCACCTCTGCCATCAAATCGGAGGTGGTCTTCTTGGAAATCATGCAGGGCACGCCGTAGTAGTTGCACAGCTCCAGCACGCACTCGTCCGGCTCCAGGCCCCGGCTGTAGAGAAGGCACGGAATTTTGCTGGAAATCAGCTTATCGTAGATATACCGTCTCCGATCCAGAGTCAGCGTATTTAAGTATGCCTGCTCCACATATCCGATGATCTGCACTCTCTCCTTGTCAAAATGGTCAAAAAATCCGGTCAGCTGAAGAGCCGGACGGTTTACATCCGGGTGGACCAGCACCGTTTTCTCTGTATCCAGCTCCGGCGTCATATTTTTTAAATCCATCTTTTTAATTAATTCTTTAATTGTCACTCCATACATGGCCTTTCTCCTTTCACAGCTTTCATTCTGTCTGCCTGTACTCCTAAGTTTACTCTATCATTTTTCAGCCCGTTTGTCACTCTTTGGCATGAAAGAAATGGTATACTGCCTCCGCCGCAGCCTGATTCATCTGAGGCACCGCGGAAAGTTCCTCCACCTGGGCGTCCCTGACAGCCTCTATGGTCTTAAAATGCCGCATCAGAGCCTTTCTCCTGGCGGGACCGATTCCCCTGATATCGTCCAGCACAGAGCGCACCTGCTCTCTGCCGCGCAGACTTCTGTGGTATTCAATGGCAAATCGGTGGGCCTCGTCCTGGATTCTGGTGATCAACTTAAATCCCTCGGAATACCGGTCAATGGGAATCTCCTCGTTTCTGTAATAGAGTCCCCTGGTCCGGTGATTGTCATCCTTCACCATTCCGCAGACCGGAATTGATATCTGAAGCTTTTGAAGAACCTCCAGGGCAATGTTTACCTGTCCTCTTCCTCCGTCCATCATAATCAGATCCGGGAATCTGGTGAAGCTTCCCATCTCAAGCTGTCCGCCCTCAGCAGAAATCTCCTCCCGCTCTGCCAGGCCGTGGGAAAAACGCCGCGTCAGCACTTCCCGCATGGAAGCGTAATCGTCCGGTCCCTGAACCGTTCGAATGCGGAACTTCCTGTAGTCGTTCCGCTTGGGTCTTCCGTCCTCATAGACGATCATGGATCCTACGGACTCGAAACCGCTGATATTGGAGATATCGTAGGCCTCAATCCGCCTTACCTTCTCAAGCCCTATCAGCCCTCCAATCTGATTCATGGCTCCTGTCGTTCGAAGCTCCTCCCGCTTGATTTTTTCTTTATCCTGAGCGAGAACCATTCTGGCGTTCTTTTTCGCCAGCTCCACCAGCCGCTCCTTCTCTCCCTTTCTGGGAACCAGAATTCTTACCTTCTGCCCTCTCCGCTCGCTGAGGAACCGGCCGATCAGATCCGCGTCTTCCAGCTCCTCCTGGCACCAGATCTCGTGGGGAATAAAGGGCGTCCCGGCGTAAAACTGCTTTACAAAGCCGTTTAAAATCTGGCCGTTCGATTCCGCTGTTCCGGCTTCCACATGAAAATGCTCCCGCCCGATGAGCCTTCCGTCCCGGACAAAGAACACCTGCACCACCACGTCTCTCTCGTCCTTGGCCATGGCAATCACGTCGCGATCGTCCATGCTCTGACTGGTAATCTTCTGCTTCTGGGCTATCTGATTCACGCTTTTAATTAAATCCCGGTACTCAGCCGCCTTCTCAAATTCCATCTGTTCTGAGGCCTCGTACATTTTATCAGTCAAAGCCTTCGTCACAGGCGCATATTTCCCTCCCAGAAAATCCAGCGCGCCACGGATCTGTTTCTGGTAATCCTCTTTTGAAATATATCCCTGGCACGGGGCATCGCACTGTTTAATATGGTAGTACAGACAGGGCCTGTCCTTTCCGATATCCCGCGGCAGGTTTCTGGTGCAGGTTCTGATCCGGTAAATCCGATGCAGAAGATCAATGGTATCCTTCACCGCTCCGGAGCTGGTAAAGGGGCCAAAATACTTATTTTTATCTTTTTTCATGGTTCTGGAAAAGAGGATTCTTGGGTATTCCTCCGACACTGTCACCTTGATGTAGGGATACGTCTTATCGTCCTTCAGCATGGTGTTATAGCGGGGACGGTGCTCCTTAATCAGGTTGCACTCCAGCACCAGCGCTTCCAGCTCCGAATCTGTAATAATATACTCGAATCTTGCAATATGAGAAACCATCTTTTCGATCTTGGCAGTCTTGTTTCTGCTGCTCTGAAAATACTGGCGGACTCTGTTTTTCAGGCTGATCGCCTTTCCCACATAAATAATCTCGTCCTTCTCATCGTGCATAATGTAGACTCCCGGCTGAGCCGGAAGTTTTTTCAGCTCTTCTTCTATATGAAACATGACGAATCGTCCCTCTTGCCTCTGCGAAGCCTCGACGCGTCGTAGTGCATCTGAAGCTTCAAATACCGCCTGATTCCCTCTGTCTGCTCTTCCAGAGAGCCATATCTGGTGCTGATATCCAGATACACGCAGACGCTGTCCAGCTCTCTCTTTCCCACGCAGCCTTCCATTCTTCTGAGAACAGCCAGCTGTTCCTCTGTACTCTCTGCATCGAGAAACTCGATGAGAAGCGGATTCGGCTGATCGGGAACTGGCTCAATGGGCGAAAATCCCCATCCGCCGTCTCGTTCTGCAGATACCACGCCTCTTCCGGCCAGGCCGCAGTTTCTCCTGCTCTGAACCAGCGTTTTTTCCCGCGTTCCCTGCTCCGGCTCTGCTTTCCTCTCATTCTGTTCCGTCGTCTTTTCCTTCTCTCTTTGCTCCGGTGCTTTTTCCTTTATTCCCTGTTCCGGTGCCTTTTCCTTCTCACTTTGTTCTGGCGTCTTTTCCCGCGTTCCCTGCTCCGGCTCTGCTTCATTCCCGCATCCTGGCTCCGTCTTCTCAAACCGGAATTTCTGTTCTGCCTGCGGGTATTTTTCCCGGTCCACCGGGCTTAAAAAGTTGTCCAGCGGGCGGGCGTAAATTCCGTAATCGCCATACAAAGCCTGGTAAATCACAAGCTTCTCCCCTGTCTCTGAATGTGAGGCAACCGCCACAATCTGATACATTTTATTTTTAAAGTGCCTGTAAAATTCCCCTGGTTTTGGAATTCTGTCCATTTTTATTCCTCCGTCCCTTTGCATACTGACGATAGTATACCATTTTCCCCCTGTCTCTGCCACTGAAAATGCTGTTTCCGGCGGGCTTCTGGAAATTTTTTTTAAGAAAAATCATTTTCCCTCTACTCAAAACGTATTTTTTGTAGCATAATAGATAGGAATTTAATGCGACAAAATTACAGAGTAGATAAGGACGGTAAACTATGAGAACAGGATTCGATAATGACAAGTATCTGAAAATGCAGTCCGATCACATCCGCAAGAGAATCGGACAGTTCGGCGACAAGCTTTATCTGGAATTCGGCGGAAAGCTGTTTGACGATTATCACGCTTCCCGGGTGCTCCCCGGTTTTGCCCCAGACAGCAAGCTCAGGATGCTCCTTCAGCTGGCAGATCAGGCTGAGATTGTCATCACCATCAACGCGGCTGATATTGAGAAGAACAAGGTCCGCTCTGATCTGGGAATTACCTACGACGTAGACGTTCTCCGCCTCATTCAGACCTATACCGACAAGGGACTTTACGTGGGCAGCGTCGTGATCACCCACTACGCAGGCCAGTCCAGCGCGGATCTGTTTAAGAAAAAGCTGGAAAATCTGGGTATTAAGGTTTACCGCCATTATATCATCGAGGGATACCCCTCCAACATTTCCCTCATTGTCAGCGACGAGGGATACGGAAAAAATGAGTACATCGAGACGACCAAGCCTCTGGTCATTGTCACAGCTCCAGGCCCGGGCAGCGGAAAGATGGCTACCTGCTTATCTCAGCTGTACCATGAAAATAAAAGAGGCATCAAGGCCGGCTACGCCAAGTTCGAGACCTTCCCTATCTGGAATATTCCGCTCAAGCATCCGGTAAACCTGGCCTACGAGGCGGCTACCGCTGATCTGAACGACGTCAACATGATCGATCCCTTCCACCTGGAGGCTTACGGCGTCACCACAGTCAACTACAACCGCGACATCGAAATTTTCCCGGTTCTCAACGCTATCTTTGAGGGAATCTACGGCAGCTGCCCCTACAAATCCCCCACAGATATGGGCGTAAATATGGTAGGAAACTGCATCAGCGACGACGAGGTCTGCTGCGAGGCGTCCAGACAGGAAATTATCCGCCGCTACTATCAGGCCCTGAGCCGCGTAGTAAAGGATCAGCCTGGCTCCAAAAATGAGGTCTATAAAATTGAGCTTCTGATGAAGCAGGCGAAAATCGTCACCAGCATGCGTTCTGTTGTGCCGGCTGCCAATGAGCTGGCCGCCAGGGAGGGAGCTCCCGCGGCAGCTTTAGAGCTTCCGGACGGCTCTATCGTCACTGGAAAGACCAGCAACCTCCTGGGAGCCTCAGCCGCTCTTCTGTTAAACGCAGTAAAAGAGCTTGGCGGAATCCCCCATGAGCGCCACCTGATTTCCCCGGCGTCCATTGAACCTATCCAGAAATTAAAGGTAGACTACCTGGGAAGCACCAACCCCCGTCTCCACACAGACGAGATCCTGATCGCTCTCTCCACCTGCGCCGCTTCCGACGAGGACGCCAAGCGGGCGTTAGAACAGCTTCCGAAGCTGAAGGGCTGCCAGGTTCACACCTCTGTGATCCTGTCTGACGTAGACATTAAAACCTTCAAAAAGCTGGGAATCGAGCTGACCTGCGAGCCTGTTTACGAGCACAAGGGAATTTATCACTAGGCTCCCATTTTAAAAACGCCTGGGCAAATCACTTGATTGACTGATTCGCCTAGGCGTTTTCTTTTATATGTCTTTTATGTGCTGACGCTGTTTTCTAACTGTCAGACAGTCCTGCCGTTCCTAATTCTGAGTATCCGGCTCTTTTTCCGGTTCCTCAGACTCCGGCTGCTGCTCCTTACTCTCTCTGGCCGGCTCAGGTACTTCTTCTGATTCCTGCTGTTCTGGCTGTTCAGGCTCTTCTGGCTCTGAAGATGTCTCTGCCTCGTCCTGAACGGCGTTCTCTTTCACAGCGCTCGAAGTCTCCTCTGAGTCTGCGCCTGCAGGATCTTCCGTCTTCTCTTTCAAATCCAGACGGCCGCTCTGGCTACTCTCCTCCTCAGGCTCTGGAATTCCCTTGATCTCCCGCAAAATCTTCATAAATTCCTTGCCTGTGATGGTCTCCTTCTCAATCAGGAAGGCAGCGATGGCGTCTAACGCGTCCCTGTTTTCCTGAAGCATAGTCTTCGCTTCCTCGTAGGCCTCCTTCAGAATCATCATCACTTCTTTGTCAATATCTGCCGCCGTCTCGTCGCTGCAGTTAAGCACCGTTCTTCCGCTGAGATACTGATCCTCCCTGGAGGCCAGTCCGATTAAGCCGAACTTGTCAGACATGCCGTACTGGGTCACCATGGCTCTGGCAATTCTGGTAGCCTGCTCAATATCGTTGGAAGCTCCTGTCGTAACTGTATCAAAGACAATCTCCTCCGCCGCGCGGCCTGCCAGAAAGCCCACCAGCATAGCGTGGATTTCCTTCTTGGTATTTAAGTATTTCTCCTCCTCAGGCACCTGCATGACATAGCCCAGAGCGCCCATGGTACGGGGCACAATCGTAATTTTCTGAACTGGTTCCGCGTCCTTTTGGAGCGCGTTCACCAGCGCATGGCCTACCTCGTGGTAGGAGACAATCCGTCTCTCCTCCTTGCTGAGGATCCGATCCTTCTTCTCCTTGCCTACCAGCACAACCTCCACTGCCTCGAACAGATCCTTCTGAGAGACAGCCTGGCGGCCGTGTTTGACAGCCGTAATGGCCGCCTCGTTCATCATGTTGGCCAGATCCGCGCCCACTGCGCCGGAGGTAGCCAGGGCAATCTCCTCAAAATTTACCGTCTCATCCAGCTTCACATCCTTGGAGTGAACCTTTAAAATGTTAATTCTTCCCTTTAAATCCGGCTTATCCACAATCACCCGGCGGTCAAAACGGCCCGGACGCAGAAGCGCCGGATCGAGAATCTCAGGACGGTTTGTGGCAGCCATTACCAGCAGACCCTTGGAAGAGTCAAAGCCGTCCATCTCTGAGAGCAGCTGATTCAGCGTCTGCTCTCTCTCATCGTTTCCTCCCAGACGGGAATCACGGCTCTTTCCAATGGCGTCCACCTCGTCGATAAAGATAATGCAGGGAGCGGACTCCTGAGCCTGCTTAAACAGATCGCGGACACGGGATGCTCCCACGCCCACAAACATCTCCACAAAGTCAGAGCCGGAGATGGAGAAGAAGGGAACGCCTGCCTCCCCGGCCACAGCCTTGGCTAAGAGGGTCTTACCAGTTCCCGGAGGGCCCACTAAGATCACGCCCTTGGGGATCCTGGCTCCCACATCTGTATATTTTTTCGGATTTTTCAGGAAATCCACAATTTCCTCTAAATCTTCTTTTTCTTCCTCAAGACCGGCGACCTTGGAAAAATCCACCGAATTGGTGCGGCTCATTTTTGCCCGGCTTTTTCCAAAGTTCATCATCTTGCTGTTTCCGCCGCCTCCTCCGATCCGGGCGTTCATGTACATCATCAGGAACATGATCACCACGGCAGAGAGACCGATGGGAAGGATAATGGTCATCAGATAATTGTCTTTGGGAACATCATCCACCAGATAGTCGATCCCCTTTTCCCGGAAAAGCTGCTGGACCTCCATCACATCAGACACGGCGATCTTTCCGCGTTCTCCATTTGTCAGGATCGTCATTACGACGCCGGTGGGCGTCTGGGCGTTCTGGCGGATCAGGGCCGTCTCGATCGCGCCGTTTTCCACAGACGTCATGAACTCCTGGTATGTCATCTCATCGCTGAACAGGCTTCCCTGCTGGCTCAGTGTGGACGCAAAAAAGATCAGCGCCATCACAAGCAGGATCAGTCCCATTCCACGAAACTGCTGGTTCTGTTTCAACTGGCTGCCTCCTTACTGAAATTCTACAACGCCGATATACGGAAGATTCCGGTATTTCTGGTCATAATCCAGGCCAAAGCCCACCACAAACTCGTCGGGGATCTCAAAGCAGGTATAATCCACCTTCACCTGCTTCTTCACACGGCGCTCCGGCTTATCCAGCAGCGTACACAGATGAATGGACTCCGGGTTCCTCTGCTTTAAGATCTCGATCAGATAGGCCAGGGTCCGGCCAGAATCGATGATGTACTCCACGATCAGCACATTCTTTCCCGCAATGGATTCGTCCAGATCCTTTACGATCCGCACCACGCCGGAGGACTCGGTGCCGCTGCCATAGCTGGAAACAGACATGAAATCCATGGATACAGGCACCGTCAGCCGCTTGGCCAGCTCGCATGTAAAGAACACGCCGCCCTTTAAGATGCAGATCAGATGCACCTCTTTTCCTGCATAGTCCCGGTTGATCATTGCCGCCACTTCCGCGATCCTTTTATCAACCTCTTCTTCCTTCAATAAAATACGAACATTTTCAGCCATTTTCTTCTCCTTTGCAAACTTGAACTTCCAATATAGTACGGGTATTCTCCGTGATCTTATAAAATTCACTGATGCGGTATCCCATGACCCAGAGCACATGGCTTCCCTCTGCCAGAAGCGGGATGGATGCCCGTTTCTCCTCCGGAATCTTTTCATCTATGAAAAAACGCTTTAAAAGCTTTCTTTTTCCCCCGGCGATCATGAGATAATCACCGCTTTCCCTGGTCCTGACAGATAACGCACCTTTGATTCTATCATAATCAAACCATTTCGTATACTGGTTTTTGGGAATTTCCATTCCTTTTTTATAAGGAAGCAGCCGGGTCTTAATGGGAAATGCCTCCAAAGCCCTTTCTCCGGCCGCCCGGGACAAAAGCCGTTTTTCTGGAGCCACCTCCAGGCGGTCATAGCCCCGCACGGCCCTGAGCCCGTATGGAAGGACCGCCTCCGTTCCTCCCCCCGGGCCCGTCAGGGCCCGCACCGC
>ENA-OPWX01002444-OPWX01002444.1-human-gut-metagenome-genome-assembly--contig:-NODE-2444-length-9863-cov-1.480526_pt1 | contig 9863 bp, 6 predicted proteins | sample MGYA00241514_ERZ502020 | MGnify/ENA primary metagenome ERZ502020 (study PRJEB25962, sample SAMEA2042105) | human gut metagenome | biome: human gut; feature: human-associated habitat; material: faeces... | reverse complement strand
GGCCAGCAACGATGCGGTGACCGGCCTGTACTTCTACGACGAACGCGTCACCGAGTTCGCCAAGCAGGTCAGGCCGTCCCCCCGTGGCGAGCTGGAGATTACCGATCTGAACAAGATGTATCTGGAAGACGGCACCCTCAACGTGCAGACGCTTGGCCGCGGCTATGCCTGGCTGGATACCGGTACGATGGACAGCCTGGTGGAAGCCGCCGACTTTGTGCGCATGATCGAACAGCGCCAGGGCATCAAGATTTCCGCCCCGGAAGATCGCCGTTGCCGAAGAAATCGCTTTTGAGAACGGTTGGATTACTCGTGATGAGCTGATGGAGGCCGCTGTGAAGTATGGCAAGAGCCCGTATGGCAAGCATCTGAAGGATGTGGCGGATAATAAGTTCATCGTCAAACCGATGGATCGATAGACCTTCACTGAAAACCCGCATAGATTGTTAGTCCGCGCTGATAAAATATGCGGGTTTGTTGTATTTGAGGAGCAATTTTGAACATCACGGAAATTTTCACCAGGAAGAACCGCCTATTACTGAAGGCGATGGTTAGCACCGACTTCAAACTTCGCTACCAGCAGTCCTTCTTGGGATACATCTGGTCTGTGCTCAAGCCACTGATGCTGTTCACCATCATGTATCTCGTGTTCGTCCGGTTCCTGAAGTTCGGTGCTGATGTGCCTCACTTCTCCGTGGCGCTTTTGCTGGGCATCATCATGTGGAATTTCTTCAACGAAACCACTACCGGCGGCATGATGTCGATTGTGGGGCATGGTGATCTGCTGCGCAAGATTCACTTCTCGAAGTATGTGATTGTCATTGCCTCATCCATGAGCGCCATGATTAACTTCGGCATCAACTTTGTTGTGGTGGTGGTATTTGCTCTGATTAACGGCGTCAGTCTTACCTGGTCGTGGTTGCTGATGGTTCCTCTGGTGCTTGAGCTGTATATGCTGTCGTTGGGAATCGCTTTCTTCCTCAGTGCCGTGTATGTCAATCTGCGTGACTTGAACCCCATCTGGGAAGTGGTAATGCAGGCTGGATTCTATGCCACGCCTATTATCTACCCTATTTCCCTTATCACTTCAAAGGCGGGCGAATATGGTCCGATATTTGCCCGGCTCGATCTGATTCTCAACCCGGTGGCGCAAATCGTTCAGGATGCGCGTCATGTGATGATTAGCCCTGCAAATCAGACCATTTGGCAGTGGGTGGATAACCCATTCCTGCAGTGCTGGCCGATTATTCTTTCTGTACTGATCTTCTTGGGTGGTTTGAAGTATTTCACCGTTAAATCCCAGTACTTCGCGGAGTTGGTGTGACGATGAACAAGATGGACAAAGCGATGGAACAGAAAAACGCTGACCGACCGGTGGCGCTCAAGGTGGAGCACGTATCCAAGAACTTCAAACTTCCGGTTGAACGTGCTGGCAGCCTGAAGAACATGCTTTTCAATTGGCTCCGTGGCATTCGCGGGTACCGTACGCAGGAAGTGCTGAAAGACATCACCTTTGATATCAAACAAGGTGAGTTTTTCGGCATTGTCGGTAAGAACGGCTCTGGTAAATCCACTCTGCTGAAACTGATTTCCCAGATTTACACGCCGAATACAGGCACAATCGAGGTGGACGGCAAACTCGTGCCCTTTATTGAGTTAGGTGTTGGATTCAATCCTGAACTGACTGGCCGCGAGAACGTATATCTCAATGGTGCCATGCTTGGTTTCTCCAACGACGAGATTGATGCCATGTATGACGACATCGTGGAGTTCGCCGAACTCGGCGACTTCATGGAACAGAAGCTGAAAAACTACTCCAGCGGTATGCAAGTGCGTCTGGCATTCTCTGTGGCAATTAAATCGCAGGGCGACATCCTCGTTCTTGATGAGGTGCTTGCCGTGGGCGATGAAGCTTTCCAGAAGAAGTGCCAGAACTATTTCTTTGAGGCGAAGCGCAACAAGAAGACGGTTATTCTGGTCACCCACTCCATGCCGGATGTGCGCAGGTATTGCGATCGGGCAATGCTCATTCAGGACGGCTATATTGCGAAGATCGGCGACCCTGACGAGATTGCCGATGCTTACTCGGATTCGTTCCTTCCCCCGCGCGAAGTAGTGGAGGCACGGCAAAAGGAAGCGGCTATTCGCAATGCCGTGACCGTGAATGCCGTAAACGTTGCCGTCGATGGCGAGACGCAGAAATTCCTGGATACGCGCGAGGACTTCACCATGAATGTTGACTTCGAATGCGATCGTCCGGTTCCTGCAAACCAGCTGTTCATCGATGTGTTTGATGGCCGCAATGTTCCCGTGCTTTCCATGCCGTTTGGCTCCGAGGACGATAAGATTTCAGCCGGTAAGCATACGGCCGAATTTGCGGTGAAGAATGTGCTCGCATTTGGCGATTTCCGCATCTGTATTGCTCTGCAGACGGACTCTGAGCGTTTGCAGTTGGCAGAGAATGCCTGCAGATTCCACATCAAGGGATCCGCCGCGGAAGTGATGTCAGTGGTGAACCCGGACAATACGGTGCAAGCGACAGTCGATTAATTCGTCTGCTGAGATGATAAGGACAGAACAAGCATGCTGACGCTGTTGAATGATCGTACATATCAGGTAACAGTCGAAAAAGTAGAGAACGTCAAGGTTGGGGAACAGTCTCGGACTATAGTGACCGGCTGGGCGGTTGACAAGATGAGGCAGACCGCCCTACCACTGGCTGTAGCCGGCACGGGTATGACGGTATCGCGGAATACTCGTGTTGATCTGGAAAAGACGTATGGATTGGATCCCAGCGATCAAGCAGGCTTCACGATTGTTATTCCTCAGGGAGTGCAGAATTTCGACTTGATGTGTCAGGCGCCTGGCACGACCATGACAAGGCACATCAATGTTCAGCGTTTGATGAGTCGATTCCGCATGCAATACATCAGCACCCGCGTGCACAGGCTCATGTTTTATGCCGCGCACCTCGGCAATCGCGAGGCGATGAAGGATTTGCGAGACGCGGTAAGGCGTCGTGTTGTTGGTGAGACGGATTTTTACGATTCCTGGATTCAGCGTCATGAAACGATGACTCAGCAGGAAGCTGAGCCCGTCATTGCCGCATTTTCTAAGACTCCGCTCATCTCTGTGGTGACACCTGTGTACAACGTGGACGAGGTCTGGCTGCGCAAATGCGTTGAATCCATGCAAAACCAGTGGTACACCAACTGGGAATTGTGCCTGGCTGATGACCATTCGCCTTCTGCGCACGTCAAGCCGCTGCTGGAAGAGCTTGCCGCGAGCGATTCCCGTATCAAGATTGTCTTTCGTGACAGCAACGGACGTATTGCGGCGGCGACGAATTCTGCCATAGAACTCGCTACTGGTGATTACGTCGGCTTCATGGACAATGACGATGAACTGGCACCGCAGGCGTTGTTTGAAGTCGTCCGAGCGTTGAATGACCAGCCCGATACGGATTTCGTGTATTCCGATGAAGACAAGATTAACGAGCAGGGCAAGCGCTTTGACCCGTTCTTCAAGCCGAATTATTCGCCAAACCTATTGCTCGGTCATAACTACATCACTCATTTCGTCGTAGTGAGCCGTGCGCTGTTGGACAAGGTTGGCGCATTGCGCAGCGAATACGACGGCAGCCAGGATTATGACTTCGTGCTGCGTGCCACCGAGCAGGCACATCACGTTCATCATATTCCGCAGATGCTGTACCACTGGCGCACCCTTGCAAGCTCCGTGGCCGGAGACCCCCGAAGCAAGATGTATGCCTATGAGGCTGGTCGCAAGGCGATCGAAGCGGCCTTGGAGCGTCGAGGAATAGCCGGTGACGTGCGAATGCTCGACAATCTCGGTACGTATAAGATTGACTATGCCGATTACACTCCGACAGTTGCGGTGGTTGCTTCTTCTCTGGCTGATGCGCAAGTGAAGCAGCTACGAGAGATGACGGATTATCCGTCGTTCACTGTGATTGCTGCTGCAGCAGATTCCGTCAATGATGTGGCAAAACGTCGTTCTGAAGATGTGATTGTGCTGTTGAACGGCATGAAGCCGACCGATGGCACATGGCTACGCGAAATGGTGAATTATGCGCGTCCCTCTTCTGTTGGCGTTGTGGGCGGTAAGGTGTTTGATACCAAGAAGCGTGTGCTCAATGTGGGCGTCACTCTTCGGGCGTTGAAGCAAGGTGAGCCTTTTGAAATGCGCGGTTCCTGGGATGAAGGAATCGGTTACTACTTCAGAGATCTGCTTCCTCGTGACATGTTCGCGGCCACGGAAGATTGCATGCTGGTGCGTCGCAAGGAATTCGTGGAAATAGGCGGACTCAATACGCGCCTGGCAGAGGGACTGCGCGGTATTGACTATTGCGCTCGCATGTATCAGCAGTCCGGTCATACTGTGCTTTGGGAGCCGTATTCGGTTTTCACGGATTGCAAGCGTACTCACTTGTCAATCAATAAGGATGACGTTGCAGAATATCTGGAGATGCATCGCGAGATCGTTGATCCGTTTGCGGCTGCATGCTTCCCGCCTGCTTCCGAGGAACAGCGGGGCATTGTATACAACCTTGATCAAGTGGATGCTAAGCAAGATGGATCCACTGTGCTCGTCAACGGATGGGCTGCCGATATACACGGTGGTGAACAGGTTGATATCTCTTTGGCGGAATCTCCTGTGGCGAGTTTGCGCAGCCTGAGCCGTTACGGTCGTCCTGACGTGAATGCAATAACTACGGTTCCCCCAGATTCTATTCTTGGCTTCCGTGCAGAAATATCGGTGCCGGGTGGACGCAAGCAATTGGCGAACGACAAGCTGCGTCTGCGTATGAGGACCTCCACAGATAGTCAGGAAGTCGTCATCCCGGTTCAGTCGTCGCCTGTTCTTGCGGGATTGTTGAACTTCCTGCGCAAGGTTGCACTACTGGGACATCCGCGTCGTACCACGAGGCGTCTGCTGGATAAGTATTGGGGCCCTCGTTGGCAGAAGCACGTGTACCATAACCTCATTCGTCGAACAGAGCGCTACGACGAGACGGCAGTGCGCAATGAGATTTCCTTGTTTGCATATCAGCCGTTGATTTCACTGCTGGTGCCGGTATATAACGTGGAGCCGAAGTGGCTGGAAAAGTGTGTGGATTCGGTTCGTAACCAGTCATACCCCAACTGGGAGTTGTGCCTGGCTGATGATCATTCGTCCGAGCCGCATGTGCGTCCGCTGCTTGAACGGTATGCACAGCAGGATTCTCGCATCAAAGTGGTGTTCCGCCCTGAAAACGGGCACATTTCCAGAGCAACGAATTCGGCTTTGGAAGAGGCCTCAGGAGAGTTCGTCGGTCTGCTTGACAATGACGATGAACTGGCTCCCCAGGCACTGTTTGAGGTAGTGAAGACCCTCAATGAGCATCCGGACACGGATCTTATCTACAGTGACGAAGACAAAGAGGACGAAGAGGGGAACCGCTTCGACCCGCATTTCAAGCCGAACTATTCTCCCGATTTGCTGATGAGTACTAACTACATCAGTCATTTCGGTGTGTATCGAAAGAGCATCGTAGATGAAATCGGTGGTTTCCGGGTCGGCTATGAGGGCTCGCAGGACTATGATCTGGTGCTTCGCTTCGTAGAAAAAACCACTCCTGATCACATCCAGCACATCGCGAAGGTGCTCTATCATTGGCGCACTTTGGCAACTTCTACCGCGTCTAGCGGCGGTGCCAAGAGCTACACATCCGACGCTGGTTTGCGCGCATTGCAGTCGGCGGTTGACAGACGCGGTATTCAGGCTGAAGTGGTTTCCGCCGGTCCGAATGGCATTTATAACGTGCATTACGATGTCTCCGGCGACGAGCTGGTGTCGGTAATCATCCCGACGAAGAACGGGTACGACAATATCGAACGTTGTGTCAGCTCAATTATTGACAAGACGGACTACCCCAATTATGAGATCATCATTGCTGATAACGGCAGCGACAACCCGCATATGCAGGATTTGTATCAGCGTTTTGCCAAGAAGCTTGGTGATCGTTTCCGTGTGGAAGAGATTGACATTCCGTTCAACTTCTCGCGGATTAACAATATAGCTGCTCAAAAAGCTTCCGGTCGTTACTTGCTGTTCCTCAACGACGATACTGAAGTCATCAGCCCATCTTGGATGACCAGAATGGTGTCGTTCGCGCAGCTGGATCGAATCGGCGTCGTGGGAGCAAAGCTGTACTATCCCACTGAGACCATTCAGCATGCAGGTATCGTGCTCGGCCTCGGCGGGGCTGCTGGGCATATTCAGGTTGGCTTCCCCCGTGGAGATTTTGGCTACTTTGGCCGACTCATCGAGAATGTCAATTACTCTGCCGTCACGGCAGCATGCTGCATGGTGAAAGCTGATGACTTCCGTGCGGTACATGGCTTTGATGAGGCTTTGGCGGTTGCATATAACGATGTCGACTTGTGCATTCGGATTCACGAACAGCTTGGACGTGACATCGTGTGGGCGCATGAGGTGGAGCTATACCACTACGAGTCCGTCACGCGTGGATACGATATTGAAAGCAAGAAAAAGAAGGCTCGACTAGATCGGGAATCTGCGAAATTCCGTAAGAAGTATGCCGAAATCGTAGATAACGATCCGTATTACAATCCAAACCTGTCTCGTACATCAGGCAACTATTGGGTTCGAGAGAAGTAAGCGATTCGTGGGGCATTGGATAACCGTCTGATGCCCCTTTTGCTTACTTAACTGCAAAGAATCCATCGTCGTTAAGGTAGCCCTTGCCCTTACTCATATCGTATTGCACGAGACGGTAATCATTTAGTAGTTGATTGGCTTCCTTGGAGAGATCCTTACGCTTGATGCGGTTCCCTTCAGCATCCAGATAGGCGGTGCTGCCATCGCCCCAGGAATCGTTGGAGCTGATCAGTCGGCTGATTGCCGGAATCTGCGCTTGCACCTGCGTCAGCATTTCCAGATAAGGTGACACCTTGGCATTCATATGTTTAGCAGCCAAAGCCATGAAAGAGTTCGAGGAGACATAGCCGGCGGTCTGCGGGTCGAGTTTGACACCGGCAGACGCGGACGCCTGATTTGACCATATAAAGTAATCGGTCTCATGCATGACAAGAGTATTGTTCTTGTCTTTGGTCGCGGTGCTGTAGATGCCGGGCAGATGATCGCCGTAGAAGATAACGGTGACTGGTTTATCAACTGCATTGAGCTGGTTCAAAAAGTCCGCAGTCTCCTGATCGGTGAGGCTGATGCCCTTGGCGTAATTATCGATAGACTGTTTCTCTTCGTCGGAGAATTGGGAAACATCGGCTTCTTTGAACTGGTTGTCCGCGTAGAAATCATTGTAGGGCGCATGATTCTGCATGGTAACCAGCTGAATGAACTGGGTGTGATCATTGCTGTTGATTGAATCAAGAACGTTCTGGTACGAGGCGGCATCGCTCACATAGGGAGAACTATCGATGTGATCTTGATGTGTGATGGGAGGTTTGCTATCAAGCGAATACAACTTGCTGAAACCAAATTTCTTGTAGTTGCTATCGCGCAGATACATGTTCTTGAAGTATGGGTGGAACGCCACGGAACCATTCTTGCCGTAAGCATCATTCCATATTTGGTTGAACGTATAAGGCGTTTTCTGGTGCGGGACAAGCTCCTGATAAGGCGATTGCATGGAATTGTCGAACAACGCCAGGCTAAGGCCTGTTAATGCCTGATGTTCGATATTGGCTGTGCCTCCACCGATGCCCGGCGAGAGCATCAGGCCTGAAGTGGTAGTGCCTTCAAGGGCGTGAATATTCGGCATTGGATCTTCAGTGAGTTCAACTCCCGGCGCGCGAGTTGGGTCGGAGAATGATTCCGAAAGAATCATGACTACGGTACTGTCGGTGAGGTTATTGGCACGTGTCTCGTTAGTGGCTTGGGCGCTTTCCTTATAACGTTTAGCCAAAACCTCCATGGTCTCTTTGTTGTAATCCTTGGGCTTATCCATGGTTTTTGCGTGTGCCAGCCGCAGAAAGTCCATGGTTGGGCCGTTATAGGTGGCGTCGACAACCGTGCTCCATAGCAGGGGATCATCGCCTAGACTCTTTGCCCACTTGTAAGACCATGAGCCGTTGACTCCCAGATTCCAAGTGAACGACCAGAGCAGAGTAACGCTGAGTACCGCGGCAATGATGCGTGTGCAATTGCCGATGATGGTCTTGGTATTGCGGAATGGGCGCCACCAGTGAAATGGAATCACGCAGCGGCGGCCATCGATAAGCTGCAATGCCAAGCAGATAATAGTCAGCCAGATAAGCATGGTAATGGTGCCGTCGACCAGTGGCTGGCTGTCTTTAGGGATGAATGATGTGATTTCCCCACCGTTGCCGCTGGAGAGGAATCCCAAATCAGAAGGAATGATGGGTTCGTTGCGCAGATCGACCTTAATGCTATTCGCCACAGCGTAGGTTGACGTGATGATGGCAAATACCGCTGTTGCCACCCAGAACCGGTTCAAGACAAATATCAGTACGAGGTATACCATGCCTAGTACTAGGAAGTTGAGCAGCCAGACGTAGTTGTGTTCCATCCACATCTGGGCAACGAATTTCGTCAGCTGCCCAGCCACGCTATTGAACATTTTGGTGGTGTCATCTACTGCATCCGGATCGGCATATGTGGGTTCCTCGTACATGCTCCATTGGATGAACAGCACTGCTGCGGCGTCAACCATTACCATGACCACTACGTACAACGTGTAGGGGGCAGCGGGGCGCTTCTTCAATAGTGTGCGCAAGAAAGATATGGCTTTGGCCAGCATGACCATGGGCTGTGAAACCATCAATATGCTAAAGTTCAACGCGAAAGGCAGCGGCAATTTGTTGCTCTGCTGGTCGTCATTCTGTTTTGAGGGAACAGCTGGGACTTCGGTTTTTTCCATATCCGTGTCAGACTCTTGCGCTGAAGGTTCCTGGTCGTTTTGGATGTCGTCCACTCTGCTCGCTCATTTCTATAAACAACGTACTTGAGTATTGTAATAAGAAGCCCAAGATAAAGTCATCCCAAAATGTGCTGTGGCGAATTATGTTGGGATTGACCAGGTATTGGTAGGCCCTTGCGGTGTGCGTGTGCGGTAGACTGTGGACGAATGACCGGAAGGTAGGGCGTTATGAAGCATGTGGCACATGTCTTGAAGGGGACTGCGTGCAATATTTTATCTTCCTGGTGTTGTTCGCGCTGCAGGCCTGTATGTTCATCGTCCAGGTTGGCCCTCTTACTATTCCAGATCCTGATATGCATCCGTTGTCCACGTACGCATTGGCCACAGGACAATCGTTGAATCCTGTTGCAAAGGGAAAGGATGCGCACGGCAACACCGTCAAGCAACAGTCCATTGAGGGTGATTCGCGTTTGCTGACGATTCCAGGATCCGCGAACGTTCTGATTGTTGAGTCAATCAGTAGGGCGACGCAGGGCGACTCGTCGCGGGAAACGCAGCAAAGTGCTGATGATGTGATGGCTGATCACATCGTTGTGCCGGATGGGACATGCACCAATCGCTCTAACGCGTATTTTCCGCTTGATTACTTGCCCCAAGCCATTGGCCTGAAAATCGCCATGCTGGTGAATTTGCCGCCGTACGCGCAGTGCGGCGCGAATATCCAACAGCATTCTGTATGCGATTATGGGGTGCTTTGCCATTGCGCTGTTGCCGCGTTGGAAATCGCTGATGGCGTTGCTATTAGTTATTCCACCGGTGGCGTTTGTGGCATCGAGCCTGATGATTGATGGCATGATTGTGGCACTTTCGGCTTGCATGGTGGCGGCTATTGCGGCGGCTGCTGAGGGCAAACGTTTGATTTCTCTTCCGCACACTG
>ENA-OPWX01002440-OPWX01002440.1-human-gut-metagenome-genome-assembly--contig:-NODE-2440-length-9872-cov-2.395335_pt1 | contig 9872 bp, 7 predicted proteins | sample MGYA00241514_ERZ502020 | MGnify/ENA primary metagenome ERZ502020 (study PRJEB25962, sample SAMEA2042105) | human gut metagenome | biome: human gut; feature: human-associated habitat; material: faeces... | reverse complement strand
CATAAAAACTTTGACCGGTTTTGGGTGGCATTTTCTATGCTAGTCTAATATTGGTCAACCCCTTGTGGGCGATTGTTCCTTTTCTTCATTATAGAATAGAGAAAAGGAAATTGCAATCATTTTTTGCATACTTAGGAAATGGAGGAAAAGGCATTTTGGAAAATAATGTCTTCCTCTTTTTTTGTTACAGAAATTTCCATAAAAACTGTCACAAATTCCCCCATTATATGTTTTAATAATAGAAGGAAGGGAGGGAGCGTATGAAAAAGGATGAATGGCAACTGATTTATGAAAAATACCATAAATCTGTATATTTATATGCTCTGTCTCTTACCAAAAACAAGACAGATGCAGAAGACCTGCTTCAGGAAACCTTTGTAAAAGCATTTCTGTCATACGAAAACACAGGGAGTTTAAAAGGCTGGCTGGTAAAGGTATTAAGAAATGAATTTTACAATCTATGCTACAAGCGTAAAAAAGAGCTTTTAGATGATGGAGAACTGATTTGCGAGTATTCGAGTTCAGAAGAGGACTTATTAGCAGGCATGATTGAGCAGGAGGAGCGAAAAGCTTTGTTTTTGGCGATTGCAGCTTTACCGGTGCAAATGAAAGAAATTTTAATGGAAAGCATTTATTTTCAATTAAGCGATGAGGCGATTGCCAAAGCTCACGGGCTGACAAAAGAGAATGTAAGGCAGATACGTTGTCGGGCAAAGAAAAAATTAATCAGCAGTATGAAGGAGGGGATGTAGATGAAAGACTGGAACGAGAAAAAATTAGATGAAGAATTAAATGCTCTTGTGGAGGAGCTTCCGCTTAAAGATGATTTAGAAAAGAAGATTAACCAGAGTATCAATAGGAGAATTCGCAAAATCATAATCACTACGGTTTCGGCAACGCTTATTTTCTTGCTTTTGATTTTTGCCATTATCAGTCCGGTCATGAATTGTTTATATTTCAATCCCTATAAGCTAAACAAAGAGCCGGATAAAATTTATACAAATGTGATGAGGGACTATTGGGAGCTTTCCAAACCTTATACAGAAATCATGGATATGGAGGTTACGCCAAAAGGCTTTGCCAATTATGAAGTTCAGGTACAGGTAACAGATGGAAAGTCGGAGGTACAGTTGGGAACTCCAAACGCAGGTTTTCATGTAAAATGTGGAAAATATACAGACATGATAGAGCCTAATCAATTATATTTTCCCCATATTTTCGGGCGGTTTGAGCAGCCATATAGTAATAAAGAGGAAATTGTGGAGCAGATAGAAGAATTGCCGGAGTCAGCTATGATATACTTAGTTGTCAGCGACAGCAAGGCAAAGACTTTAAGTGAGCTTCAAAATCTGCCTGTTCAGATAGACTGGATACAGGTATATCAGCCAAATGCAGAATTTCAGGGTGGTTTACAGTTAAGCAACCGTACCGTATGTATGGAAAAAGAAGACGAGAGAGAGCTTTTATCAGAAGAAGAATTAAAAAAAGTATATCTATCAAATTTAAAAAATCTCTTGGATAATTCTGAACTTTGGACAGACTTAGGGTTATGTGACGGCAGAAAAGCATGGACAGACGAAGTCGGTGTTTTAGAAAAAACATATCAGGACGCACAGAAACTAAAAACATTGGAAAGCGAAAACTACTGCGTATCAGGAAAAAAAGACAATATACTGACCTATCTTCAGAACCTAGAAGAACAATCCATTTTTGTAGAAGACGTAAGCTTTACTTCACTGCAAACAAAATCCAACTAGTTTACTGTATCATTCACACTTCGCATACTGATTTGTTTAAATTTTCATCTGTTGCGCTACCATTACATCGCCTCATCCTTTCGCCTTACAGATTGAAAATGTATTGCTGTGGAATATAAATAAAATGTCCCTTTTTTTAGCGAATTTGTCGAGTACCCGTTGAGACCATAGGCTCAAAGGGAACGCAGACTGAGCGTGAAATATAGGGCACTTTCATATACGTTTGTTAGGATATTTTTTACCTAGTATAATTTCTTGTGTTCATAAACAGCTTCACAAGTAAGTTGCACTCCCAACTTTTTAAATACTTTCTTGTCCACAGCAGAAAGCATAACAGAGGAATGTACCTGACACCCTTTTAATTTTGGAAGCTGTGCAAGAGCCAGTTTTGCAAGGTCACTGGTGGCAGCGGTACTGGAAAGTGCAATTAACACTTCGTCTGTATGCAGGCGTGGGTTCTGGCTTCCCAGATACTCTGTTTTTAACTTCTGGATTGGCTCAATGGCTGCCGGAGAGATAACATGTACCTCATGAGGAATATTGGCAAGCTCCTTTAAGGTATTTAACATAAGGGCAGCAGAAGCGCCTAATAAATCAGAGGTTTTTCCGGTGATGATTTTTCCGTCCTCCAGTTCAAGTGCAACCGCAGGCGCCCCTGTTTCTTTTGCACAGTCAAGAGCGGCAGTAGTTGCTTTTCTGTTTTCTGTGGAGATGCCTGCCTGTTTCAGCAACAGCTCTAATTTGAATACTTCATCATCGTTGTTTTCCCCTTCCAGATGTCTTTCCAGAGCCTGATAATATCTGCGGATAATTTCCTGTTTGGATGCTTCACGGCATACCTCATCGTCAACGATACAGTTTCCAACCATGTTTACACCCATATCCGTAGGAGACTGGTATGGGCATTTCCCGAAGATACGCTCAAAAATTGCGCTTAATACAGGGAAAATTTCCACATCACGATTGTAGTTTACCGTTGTTTCACCGTAAGCCTCCAGATGGAACGGGTCGATCATGTTGACATCGTTCAGATCTGCAGTGGCAGCTTCGTAGGCAAGGTTTACCGGATGTTTCAGAGGAAGGTTCCAGATTGGGAAGGTCTCAAATTTTGCATAGCCGGCTTTTACTCCTCGTTTGTATTCGTGGTAAAGCTGGGAAAGGCAGGTTGCCATCTTTCCACTTCCTGGTCCCGGTGCTGTGATCACGACTAGAGGTCTGGTAGTTTCAATATAATCATTCTTTCCATAACCCTCGTCACTTACAATAAAGGAAGTGTTGCTTGGATAGCCGGGGATCAGGTAAAGCTTGTAGACACGGATTCCCAGTTTCTCCAGACGTTTTTTGAAGAGATCGGCGCTTTCCTGACCGGAGTACTGTGTGATGCATACGCTTCCCACGTACAGGCCACGGCTTGTAAACTCATCCATAAGACGGAGAACATCTTCGTCATAGGTGATCCCAAGATCGCCACGTACTTTATTCTTGTCAATGTCATTGGCACTGATAACAATAACGATCTCCGCCTGATCAGAAAGCTGCATCAGCATACGGAGCTTGCTGTCCGGTTCAAAACCCGGAAGAACACGGGATGCATGGTAGTCGTCAAACAGTTTGCCGCCGAATTCAAGATAAAGTTTGTTGCCGAACTGACCGATTCTTTCACGGATGTGTTCTGACTGCATTTTCAGATATTTGTCATTATCAAAACCTATTTTCATTTGTCTGATTTCCTCTCCTCTTTAATTTTCCAAATCACTGGGAACAGTATACTACAACTTTACGTTCACTGGCAATATCCAATGCGGTGTTTTTTCGATGGTATTTTTGTAATCTCGCAGTTGATTTATATGGTTTTTCTCTTTATAATAAAGAAATGACAAGAGGAGGAAAAAAATGAATAATCAACTGAATAATGATCAGGACGGGAAGCGACCTGACAACAAAGATCCCAGGCAGGGATCAGGTAAAAATCATCAGTCGATTCTGGCTTTTCTGATATGCCTCCTGGTCACACTGGTGTGCTTCGCGTTGTTTACCAATATGCTGAAGGATAACAGCAGTGAGATCTCCTATGATAAATTTATCGATATGGTGGATAAGGACCAGGTTAAGGAAGTAACGATCCAGTCCAGTACATTGACGATCGTACCCAAGAAAAAGAATTCCAAGTACGAGGATATGAGCTATTACACCACGAAGACCGAAGACAGTACAGCACTTACCAAGAGACTGGAAGGAAAGGGAATCAAGTTTGAGACCGATCCGCCGGATGTTTTTGGTGAATTTGTTGCAATGATCCTGAGCGTGGTTCTGCCGACACTGCTTCTGTTCGGACTTCTGATGTTCTCCATGCGCCGCATGAACAAAGGCGGCGGGATCATGGGCATGGGCGTAGGCAAGAGCAAAGCCAAGGCATATGTGCAGCAGGAAACGGGCGTTTCCTTTAAGGATGTGGCAGGTCAGGATGAAGCCAAGGAATCTCTCCAGGAAGTTGTGGATTTTCTTCACAACCCCGGAAAATACACAGCCATCGGAGCCAAGCTGCCTAAGGGCGCACTTCTTGTAGGCCCTCCGGGAACCGGTAAGACATTACTTGCCAAGGCAGTTGCAGGTGAAGCGCAGGTACCGTTCTTCTCTCTTTCCGGCTCGGAATTTGTGGAGATGTTTGTGGGCGTGGGTGCCTCACGTGTCCGTGACCTTTTCGAGGAAGCCAAGAAGAATGCTCCGTGTATCGTATTTATCGATGAGATCGATGCCATTGGTAAAAGCCGTGATTCCCGCTATGGCGGCGGAAATGATGAGCGTGAGCAGACATTGAACCAGCTGCTTGCGGAGATGGATGGCTTTGATACATCCAAGGGACTTCTGATCCTTGCTGCGACCAACAGACCGGAGGTTCTTGATCCGGCTCTTCTCCGTCCGGGACGTTTTGACAGACGTGTGATCGTTGACAGACCGGATCTTAAAGGAAGGGTGGATATCTTGAAGGTACATGCCAAGAACGTACTTCTGGATGACACCGTTGATTTTGAAGCTATTGCACTTGCAACTTCCGGTGCGGTAGGCTCTGATCTTGCTAATATGATCAATGAGGCTGCGATCCTTGCAGTCAAGAAGGGACGTAAAGCTGTATCACAGAAGGACCTGGAAGAATCCGTAGAAGTAGTTCTGGTGGGAAAAGAGAAGAAGGACCGTATCTTAAGCAAACAGGAACGCCGGATCGTATCCTACCATGAAGTCGGACACGCACTGGTAAATGCACTCCAGAAGGATGCGGAGCCTGTACAGAAGATCACCATCGTACCCCGTACCATGGGAGCACTGGGTTACGTTATGCAGGTACCTGAGGAAGAAAAATATCTCAACACCAAGAAAGAACTGAAAGCTATGCTGGTAGGCTATCTTGGCGGACGTGCTGCTGAGGAGATCGTTTTTGACACAGTCACTACAGGTGCTGCCAATGATATTGAGCAGGCTACCAAGGTGGCCAGAGCCATGATCACACAGTATGGTATGTCTGAGAAGTTCGGACTGATGGGACTTGCTACACAGGAGAATCAGTATCTCAGCGGAAGAGCAGTTTTAAACTGTGGTGATGATACCGCAACAGAGATCGATCATGAGGTGATGAAGCTTCTCCACCATTCCTATGAGGAAGCCAAGAGGATCCTTGGAAGTCACAGAACAGAGATGGATAAGATCGCGGAATATCTGATCCGCAAGGAAACCATTACAGGTAAAGAGTTCATGAAGATCCTCCGTGCAGTTCAGCAGGGCCTGGATATCCCGGAGGATCTGGATGATCTGGTACTTTCCGAGGATGAAAAAGAAGTGTCCAATAAACAGGACATTGAAACGATTGTAGAAAATAACGAGACTGCAAAAAGTACGGAATCGGTTCAGTTCAGACCGGAGATATCCGGACAGGAACTGACAGAGGATATGCAGGCACCGGAGAAAACAGAAGAATCTGCTCAGACAACAGATGCTGATCATACAGAAACAGAAGAAAAGCCGGGATCACAGGCATAAAACAGATCATAAGAAAACCGGGAGAAATCCCGGTTTTCTTATTACTGTAATAGTAAAACAGGAGAATAAAGTATGTTCATAATCGAGGAAGAATTAAAGAAGCTTCCGGCAAAACCGGGAGTTTATATCATGCATGGCGAGAAAGACGAGATCATCTATGTGGGAAAAGCCATAAGCCTTAAGAATCGTGTGCGCCAGTATTTCCAGAGCAGTCGTAATAAAGGTGCCAAGATTGAACGGATGGTTACACATATTACGAGATTTGAGTACATTATTACGGATTCGGAGCTGGAAGCCCTTGTGCTGGAGTGTAATCTTATCAAGGAACATCGTCCGAAATATAATACCATGCTCAAAGATGACAAGAGCTATCCGTTTATTAAGGTGACAGTTCATGAGCCATACCCGAGAGTGCTTTTTGCCAGGAGAATGAAAAAGGACAAGGCAAAATATTTTGGTCCCTATACAAGCGGCGGAGCAGTAAAGGACGTGATCGAACTGGTGCGAAAGCTGTATCAGGTGCGCTCCTGCAACCGCAGTCTTCCGAGAGATACCGGAAAGGACCGGCCCTGTCTGTACTATCATATGAAACAGTGCAAGGCACCCTGCCAGGGATATGTCAGCCAGGAAGAATACCGGAAGAATATCAATAAGGTGATCAAATTTCTGAATGGAGATTTTCAGGACGCCATTAGTGAGCTGATGGAAAAAATGCAGAAAGCTTCGGAGGAAATGCGCTACGAAGATGCTATGGAATACCGGGACCTGATCAGCAGTATCCGGAAGATCGGGGAACGGCAGAAGATCACCGGCTACGGGCAGGAAGACAGGGACATCATTGCAGTAGCCATGGATGACAGTGAAGACCTCAGGGATCAGGATGCAGTTGTCCAGGTGTTTTTTATCCGGGATGGCAGGCTGATCGGCAGAGATCATTTTTATCTCCGTGTGGCAAAAGGTGATACAAAGGCGCAGGTCCTTTCCAGCTTTCTGAAACAGTTTTATGCGGGAACGCCATTTATCCCATCTGAGATCATGCTGCAAAGTGAGATTGAAGATGCAGATATCATCGAGGAGTGGCTGTCAGGAAGGAGAAAGCAGAAGGTACACATTCGGGTCCCGAAGAAGGGAACCAAGGAAAAGCTGGTAGAACTTGCCCTGGAAAATGCCCGTATGGTACTTGCCAAGGACAGAGAACGGATCAGGCGGGAGGAAGGACGAACCATCGGAGCTGTTCACGAGGTGGAAGAATGGCTGGGCTTGAAAAATGTGGTGCGCATGGAAGCCTATGATATTTCAAATATCAGTGGCTTTGAGTCTGTGGGATCCATGGTAGTCTATGAAAAAGGACGTCCCAAACGCAGTGATTACCGTAAGTTCAAGATCAAATGGGTACAGGGACCCAACGATTATGCCAGCATGGAAGAGGTTCTGACCCGAAGGTTCACTCATGAGAGTAACGGAGAATTTGACAGCTTTGCAAGGCTTCCGGATCTGATTCTGATGGATGGTGGAAGAGGGCAGGTAAATATCGCTCTGAAGGTGTTGAATGAGCTTGGGATAAGCATCCCGGTCTGCGGTATGGTCAAGGATGATCATCATCGGACGAGAGGCCTGTATTTCAACAATGTGGAGATTCCTATTGACACATCCGGCGAAGGCTTTCGCCTGATCACCAGGATCCAGGATGAAGCCCACCGGTTTGCCATTGAATACCATCGTTCCCTCAGGAGCAGGGAACAGGTCCATTCTATCCTGGATGATATCCCGGGGATCGGTGATACCAGGAGGAAAGCCCTTCTGCGTAAATTTAAATCTGTGGAAAACATCCGGGATGCATCGGAGGAAGAACTGGCACAGACAGAGAGCATGAATGCCAGAAGCGCCCGTCAGGTCTATGAATTTTTTCATAAATCCTGATGCTGCATTGCAGTTTCAGCAGTGATTGTGTATAATTGAAGATAAGGTGTCTCACGCCCCGGTAAAACGGCAGTGAGAATGCAAACTTTCAGCGAAAAGGAGACAAAAGTATGAAGGGTGTACAGTTGACAAAGATGGTACAGGAACTGGAGCTTAATAATCTGACTCCGGAGATCGACCTGTCAGGCATCGTGATCAAGACTGCGGAGATCAACAGACCTGCGCTTCAGCTTACCGGATATCTGGAGCATTTTGCCAATGAACGAGTTCAGATCATCGGATATGTAGAGTATACGTATCTGATGCAGCTTAATGAGGAGGAGAGACGTTTTAAATATGAACGTTTCATTTCCAGCAAGATCCCATGTGTTATTTTCAGTACCATGACCCGTCCGTCTCAGGACATGATCGATCTGGCTGTTAAATATAATGTTCCGACATTTGTGACAGAAAGAACAACATCCAGCTTCATGGCAGAGATCATCCGCTGGCTGGGCGTGCAGCTTGCACCATGTATTTCTATTCATGGTGTGTTGGTTGATGTTTACGGCGAGGGAATTCTGATCACAGGTGAGAGTGGTATCGGTAAGAGCGAGGCAGCCCTGGAGCTGATCAAGAGAGGCCATCGTCTTGTCAGTGATGATGTTGTTGAGATCCGTAAGGTCAGTGACGTAACACTGGTGGGATCTGCACCGGATATCACACGTCACTTTATTGAACTTCGTGGTATCGGTATCATCGATGTAAAAACACTGTTCGGTGTTGAGAGCGTTAAGGATACCCAGTCTATCGATCTCGTGATCAAGCTTGAGGAGTGGGACAGAGACAAGGAATACGATCGTCTTGGACTGCATGAGGAGTATACAGAGTACCTTGGAAATAAGGTAGTATGCCATTCTCTCCGTCCGGGCCGTAACCTGGCGATCATCGTTGAGGCAGCGGCTGTCAATCACAGACAGAAGAAGATGGGATACAATGCGGCAGAGGCTCTGTACAAGCGTGTACAGGCAAATCTTGCGAAAAAAAGAGAAAATCCGGATGACGAAGAATAAGAGAGGGTAAGAAATGGGAACATATTGTTTTGGAATCGATGTAGGTGGAACAACTGTAAAATGCGGACTTTTCCGTACGGATGGTACTCTTGTTGAGAAATGGGAGATTCCAACCCGTAAAGAAAACAATGGAGATCAGATCCTTCCTGATGTGGCAGCAGCAGTAAATGTCAAGATGGAAGAAAAGGGTATCTCCAAAGAGGAGGTGGAAGGCGTCGGGATCGGTGTTCCGGGACCGGTAAACTCCAAAGGCGAAGTATCACGTGCAGTAAATCTCTTCTGGGGATATAAGAACGTTGTGGGAGAGATGGAAGAACTTACAGGTCTTCATGCGGAAGCTGGAAATGACGCCAATGTAGCGGCATTGGGAGAGGCATGGAAGGGTGCTGCAGCAGGCTCCTCCGATGTGATCATGGTCACACTTGGAACAGGTGTAGGCGGTGGTATCATTGTTGATGGAAAGATCGTGACCGGACATCACGGAGCTGGCGGTGAGATCGGACATGCCAATGTGGATCATCATGAAACAGAATCCTGCAACTGCGGAAACAGGGGCTGTCTGGAACAGTATGCTTCTGCGACCGGAATTGTCCGCATGGCAAAAAAAGAGCTTGCAGCTTCCGGTGAGAACAGTGTTCTCAGAGATGCCGAAGAGATTTCAGCAAAAGCAGTTCTGGACGCATTTAAGGAGAATGATCCGGTAGCTGTAGCAACCATGGAAAAGGTCGGAGAGCAGCTGGGTGGTGCTCTTGCCATTATTTGCTGTGTGACAGATCCGGAGACCATTGTTATCGGCGGAGGAGTTTCCAAGGCCGGACAGCCGCTTATTGACTGTATCCGGAAATATTACAGAGAGTATGCTTTTGAATCCTGCAAGGATACTCCTATCGTGATCGCGACACTTGGCAATGATGCAGGAATCTACGGTGCAGCCAAGATGGTACTTTAACCGAACCAGGGAAGTACCCTGCTTCAATTGCGAAAAGTAATAAGCGGTGGGTGGGACTTGCCTGAACTGATAAACTGCGAGACAGTAAGAAGTTATTAAAAGTAAAAAAAGGGGCTGTAAAAAAACTCCCCTGACAGAAAAATCGCCCAGACCGTGAGGTCT
>ENA-OPWX01002438-OPWX01002438.1-human-gut-metagenome-genome-assembly--contig:-NODE-2438-length-9876-cov-2.848590_pt1 | contig 9876 bp, 8 predicted proteins | sample MGYA00241514_ERZ502020 | MGnify/ENA primary metagenome ERZ502020 (study PRJEB25962, sample SAMEA2042105) | human gut metagenome | biome: human gut; feature: human-associated habitat; material: faeces... | reverse complement strand
GCAACATCTCGGGTTCGGTTATCTCTTTCATATTTTTGCTTTTACGATACGGTCTTTTCCGTATAAATCTTGTATTAATTCGACTTCGGTGTAATTCTCTTGACGTAGCATCGCTATGGTCTCTTTTCCGCAAAGGGCGTTGATCTCGAAGTATAGATGCCCGCCTTCCACCAAATGCCTTTGTCCGAAGCGGGCGATGGCCCGGTAAAAGAGAAGCGGATCGTCATCGGGAACGAACAAGGCCAGGTGAGGCTCGTTCTCCAAAACGTTCGCTTCCATGGTCGCTTTCTCCTTATTCATTATATAAGGAGGGTTGCTGACGATGCAATTGAAGTTGCCTGTAGGAGAAACAGCGGTTTCTTCCGTATGGGATTTTGGTTTCATGTACGTGAAACTTTTGTTTTCCTTACGTGAAACTTTAGTTTCTTCTACGTGAAACTTTAGTTTTCCTTGCATGAAACTGGGATAACCTTCGGAAAGGATATCCAATTCGAGAAAAGATACGGAAACTTGATTCAGTCGGGCGTTCTCCTCGGCCACGGCAAGTGCCTCGGGCGATATATCTACCGCCGCTACCTCAGCCTTCGGAAGATGTTTCGCCAAGGAAATAGCGATACAGCCGCTTCCCGTACCAATATCTAATATACGAGGGGCTTGGCCTCGGTAGTCCGTGATGATCCGCTCGACCAACTCGGCGGTTTCCGGGCGGGGAATCAATACGTCCGGCGTCACCTTAAACTCCATCCCGTAAAAATCCGCTATGCCTAATAAGTATTGTATGGGCTTGTATAAACGCAGTCCTTCTACAATCTCCTTGATTTTAAATTTCTCCGTATCAGATAATTCTTTACCTTTGCCTAACAGGAGTTGATGGGTAGAAAGGCCGCAAACACGTTCCATGATGAGCCGGACGAGCGCTTGGGCTTCGCCGGGAGGATAAATATCTTTGAGGGAATTTCGGATGTAGGCGATGGTCTCAGTCATATCTTACTCTTGTTTTATCGCGAAAGTAGTGTAAAAACCGTTTATATGCAAAGATTATGGTAGAGGTTGAAGAGAAATACATGGCTCGTTGCATCGAGTTGGCCAAAGGAGGGAGGGGAAATGTCAGTCCGAATCCGATGGTTGGTGCGGTGGTTGTGCATAAGGGCCGTATTATCGGTGAGGGATTTCACAGGAAATGTGGGGAGGCGCATGCAGAGGTGAATGCTATCGCTTCCGTGAAAGACGAGTCTTTGTTGAAAGACAGTACGATTTATGTGAGTCTGGAGCCTTGCTCTCATTATGGGAAGACGCCTCCTTGCGCCGAGTTGATTATCCGGAAAGGGATTCCACGGGTGGTGGTCGGTTGCTTGGATCCTTTTCCCGAGGTGTCGGGGCGAGGCGTGCGGATGTTGCGTGAGGCTGGTGTCGAGGTCGTCACAGGCGTGATGGAGGAAGAAGCCCGTGTGTTGAACAAGGCGTTTATGACGCTACAAACGAAAGGCCGTCCTTATATTATCTTGAAATGGGCGCAGAGCGAGGATGGGTTTATCGATCGTTTGCGTACGGACGTGTCGGAGCCGGTCACGGTTTTGTCTTCTCCGGAGACTTCCCGCTTGGTGCATAAACTTCGCTCGGAGGTGGCGGCTATCATGGTCGGTACACGGACCGCTTTATTGGATAATCCTTCATTGAACGTGCGCCATTGGTCCGGTAATTCTCCGGTTAGGGTCGTATTGGATCGCCGGCTCGTTATTCCCGATTCTTATCGGTTGCTGAATGGTTTCTCACGTACATTAATATTTACGGAGAAGGAAGTGGAAAACCGGGAGAACATGGAGTATATCCGGATAGATTTCGAGGGCCCGGTGATCCGGCAAGTGCTAGATCATCTCGCTGTCCGGAAGTTGGATTCCTTATTGGTGGAAGGTGGGGCCCAGTTGATTAATTCTTTCGTGGAAGCGGATGTGTGGGACGAGGCGAGGGTGGAAACAGCTCCGGTTCGCCTGTATCAAGGGGTGCATGCGCCGATGCTTGGAAAGGAGGCTGTTAGCGGCATCTCTAGACGTTCTGTTATGAGCATTAAAAATCATAACTATGAAATTTTAAATCATAACGATGAGTTCGAAAAATCATAACTATGAATTTTAAGGCTCATATAATCAACTAAAATATTATAAATATTAGCAGGTATTAGGGTGAAAGCAAAAAATGTTTCTACTTTTGTGCCTTTATATGCGACAAACTTATGTTTTTGATGAAAAATAAATTAGTACTATTTATAACAGGTTGTTTTGCATTAGTGTTGTCTTCTTGTTTGAAATCAGAAGATGTCACTGATATAGAATTGGTTAAGAACTGCCAAATATCCTCTTTTAAGCTAAGTAGTGATTCTATCTCGGGGTTGGATACCGTGAAGTTTACGATCGACCAACTGACGGGGCGGATTTTTAACATTGACTCTCTGCCTTTTGGCACGAAGATCGAGAAAGTTGTTTGTACGATTACGGCAGCCAGTAGCTATGCGCTTAGCGGTATAGAGGTAAGCCCGTATGCTTATCCGGACTCTACTTATTACTTAAACAATTTATCAGACTCCATTAATTTCTCCGCTCCGGTAAAGTTCGTGGTTCATGCGTATGACCAAGTCACGACAAAAGTCTATATGGCGCAAGTGAATATCCATCAAGTGGTTCCGGACTCTATGGTTTGGAGTATGTACGCAAATCCTATGATTGGCATTACCGTGAAGGATCAGAAGGTGGTAACCTACGATTATAATGGATCGGAGAATTACTTTATGTATGTGAAACCCGCCGAGTCCGGTAAACCTTACCAATTATATTACGCTCCGGTAAGCGCGCCTAAGGGCTGGCAGTCATTATCCTTGACCGGTCTGCCTTCCGATGGGCTTTTGATCTCCCAGATTACCGAGTATAACAATGCTTTATATGTGCCGGCTACAAATGGCACTTTATATAGATCCGAGGATGGCTTGACTTGGAGTGCTGTAGAGAACGCCCCTTCCGTGAAATACGTTTTGGGTAGCGTGAAGCAGGGCACGAAACAGCCTTCCGCCTTAGCTACGATCGTGGATCAGGAAGGAAAGTTAGCGTTCTATGCGATGAACGAATCCATGGAGTGGATCGCCGGAGATGCGGTGCCTAGCGGATTCCCTGTTACCGGATTTAGCAATCTCCAATATGCCGCAATGTATCATGAGTACTTGATGACCGCCAGCGGACGTACCGTGGACAACCAAGTGGTTAATACGACTTGGGCGACCATGGATGGTATCTCTTGGGCGTTGATGGCTTCTGGTGACGCAAACTTCACGAAGCGTGAGGGAGCGATGATCACGAATTATGACGATAAGTTTTTCTTGATCGGAGGTATCGACGCTTCGAACAAGGCATTGAAAGATATGTATCAATCGATAGATTATGGTATTTCTTGGTCGTTGATCGACTCGATGGTGGTGTTACCGACCGACTATGCGGCGAGAGGCTTTTCCTCAATTATTGTGGATAAAGAGAATTTCGTGAACATTTTCGGAGGAAAGACCAGCACTGGTTCCAATGACTTGAACCAACTTTGGAGAGGCCGTATCAATCGTTTGATCCCGAAGGAATAGAAAAGTTCGATAGGAGATGTATAATTTTATGAGGCTTTTAGCGTTAGAAAAAGAAGTGTGGTATATATAACAGCAAGGCTTATGACTTCAACTTTTTTTCAGCGGCTTCTCATAATCATCCTATTAGCGGGTACGGTCCCTACGCTTTGGGCGCAGGAATATAAGTACGAGATCGGTGGTATGGCTGGTGGCGCCTTTTATATGGGCGACGCCAACAAGAATACGATATTTAAAGGAATGAATCCGGCGGTGGGAGCCGTGTTCCGGTATAACATCAACTTTCGTTGGGCCTTGAAAGCCAACTTGATGTGGGGACAGGTTTCCGGTAAGACCGAAGGTATGGAGAACGTTTTTCCGAATAATGCCCAAACCTCTTTCAACCGTAGTATCATGGAGTTGGGGGGACAGGCGGAGTTCAACTTTTTCCCGTATAGCGATAAGTTCGACTATGCGGGGGCGAAGCGTTTCTCTCCTTATGTCTTGGTGGGCATTGGGCTGACGGTGGCTCCGGGTGGCGGGAAGACTTTCGCCAGCCCGAATATTCCTTTAGGCGTGGGCATGAAATATAAGATCAAGAACCGCCTTAATTTAGGGTGCGAGTTCTCGTTTCGTAAGTTATTTGGCGATGGCCTAGAGGGAAAGGACATGTTGGACGATCCGTATGGTGTTAAGGGTAGCGCTCTTAAGAATAAAGATTGGTACTCTTTCTTGTTATTGTCTGTTACATGGGATTTCGGCCCGAGGTGCCATACTTGTAACAATGCGAAAAATATAAGTGAATATTAGTAAGATAAAAAATGTCGTTGATTGAGAAAATAGACAAGAATCGCTTGCCACGGCACGTGGCAATTATTATGGACGGGAACGGACGTTGGGCCAAGGCGAAGGGGAAAGACCGTAGCTTCGGGCATCAGGAAGGCGTTGTTTCGGTCCGTAAGATTATGGATGCGGTCACTCAACTCGGATTGAAATATCTGACGTTGTACACTTTCTCTACCGAGAACTGGAATCGTCCGGAAGAAGAGGTCCAAGCGCTGATGAGCTTGCTGGTCTCTGCCATTCATCGGGAGACTCCGGACATGATGAAGAAAAACGTTCGCCTTACCGCCATAGGCGATCTTTCCCGTTTGCGTGAGGATGCTTATAATACATTGCAAGAATGTATCGATATGACTTCGGCGAACACGGGAACCACACTTGTTCTGGCGCTTAGTTATTCTTCCCGGTGGGAGATCACCAGAGCGGCTAGGCAACTCGCCCAAGAGGTCTTGGAACAGAAAATAAACCCCAATGATATAACCGAGGCTATGGTCTCGGGCCACTTGACGACCAAGAATATCCCCGATCCCGATCTTTTGATACGGACCGGAGGAGAGAAACGCATCAGTAACTTCTTGCTATGGCAGTTGTCATATGCTGAATTCTTCTTTACGGATGTGTTTTGGCCGGATTTCAGAGAAGAAGAGTTGTATGAGGCTATATTGTATTACCAGCAACGTGAGCGTCGTTTCGGTAAGACAAGTGAGCAATTAATCTTATAAACAATAGCTGTTATATGTACAAAAGAATAGTGCTGTTTTTTATTTGCTTGGGTTTCGCTTGCGGTGCGTTTGCCCAAGAAATAGACACTACCCAAGTTGAGGCGCCGGCAGAAGTGCCGGTCATTTCGTACTCGTTGGCCGCGAAGAAATACAAGATCGCGGATATAAAGATTACGGGTATCAAGAATTATGATGATTTTGTGTTGATCGGCTTCTCGGGCTTGTCGGTAGGCGATGAGATTACCGTACCGGGAGAGGAGATCACTACAGCAGTGAAGCGTTTTTGGAAACATGGCTTGTTTTCGGATGTGAAGATCTTGGCGACGAAGATCGAGGGCGACCAGATTTGGCTGGAGATCCAGCTGAAGCAACGTCCGCGTATCTCGCAAGTCAATTACCACGGGATCAAGAAAGGCGAGCGTGAGGACTTGGAGGCGAAGCTGGGCTTGAAGAAAGGTTTCCAGGTGACACCGAACGTCATGGACCGTGCCAAGATCGTGATCCAGAAGTTCTTCGATGGCAAAGGCTTTAAGAACGTGGATGTCGAGATCGAGCAAAAGGACGATCCCGCGAATGAAGGCGAGGTGATCGTGGATATCAATATCGATAAGAATGAAAAGACCAAGATCCATCGTATCTATTTTGAGGGTAACGAAAAACTGACTGCCCGGGAGTTGAAGAAGGCGATGAAGAAGACGAACGAGAAGTTCAGCTTGCCGAACGACTGGAAAACCAGTATCATGGAGATGTTCAGCACGAAGAAGTTCACGACTGAGGAATATGAGAACGATAAGAAAAATATAATCGCTAAATATAACGAGCATGGTTATCGCGACGCCGTATTGTTGTCCGATAGCGTAGCGAACTTTAACGAGAAGAAGGTAGATATCTTCTTGAAAGTGGATGAAGGTGAGAAATACTATTTGAAAGATATTCGCTTCGTGGGTAATACGCAATATTCTACGGACTATTTGATGGCCGTGTTGGGTATGAAGCCAGGCGAGGTGTATAATCAAAAGAAATTGAACGAACGTTTGAGTACGGATGAGGATGCCGTTTCGAATGTCTATTTTAATAACGGTTATTTGTTCTTCAACGCCGATCCGGTAGAGGTGGATGTAGCGAATGACTCTATCTCGTTGGAGATCCGTATCCAAGAGGGTCCGCAGGCGACGATCAACCGTATTATCATTAATGGTAATGACCGTTTGTATGAGGACATCGTTCGCCGTGAGTTGCGTACCAAGCCGGGTATGTTGTTCAGCCGTGATGACTTGATGCGTTCCGTTCGTGAGTTGGCTCAGATGGGACACTTCGACCCGGAAAACATGAATCCGGTGCCGCTGCCTGATCCTGAGAATGGAACCGTGGATATCGAGTATAACTTGGTTTCCAAGGCGAATGACCAGATCGAGTTCTCCGCAGGTTGGGGACAGACGGGTGTGATCGGTAAGTTAAGTTTGAAGTTTACGAACTTCTCTATGAAGAACTTCTTGAACCCGAAAACCTATAAGGGCATCATCCCGCAAGGTGAGGGACAGACATTGACCTTGAGCGGCCAGACGAACGGGCGTTATTATCAGGCTTACAGCATCTCCTTCATGGATCCTTGGTTCGGCGGTAAACGACCGAATACATTGTCTGTCAGCGCTTATTTCTCAAAGCAAACCGATATCAGTAGCAATTACTTGAGTAATTCCGGCTATGGTTATGGCGGTTATCCGTATTACGGTGGTTATGGCGGTTATGGTGGTTACGGCTACGGTAGTAACTATTATGGCAATAATTACTACAACAATAGTTATGAGTACGCTTACGACCCGGATAAATCGATCATGATGCTTGGTATCGCTGCCGGTTATGGTAAACGCTTGAATTGGCCGGACGACTACTTCCAGTTCATGGCGACGTTGAACTATCAGTTGTATATGATGCATGATTGGGACTATTTCTTGGTTAATAACGGAAATTGCCATAATATCAACTTGGAGTTGATGTTGCAACGTAATTCTATCGATAACCCGTTGTATACTCGTAAGGGTTCACAATTCATGTTGTCTGTAGCGGCTACGCCTCCTTATTCTTTGTTTGATAATAAGGATTATGGGGCGATGTCAAGCTCAGACCCGGATAAATATAAATTCATCGAGTATCATAAATGGAAGTTCAAAGCGAAGATCTTCTCTCCGTTGGCTCCGTTGACCGTGAAACGTACGCCGGTATTGATGACCCGTGTTGAGTATGGTTTCTTAGGTACTTATAATAAAAATAAGAAGTCTCCGTTCGAGACCTTCTATATGGGTGGTGACGGTATGAGTGGTTACTCCAGTACCTATGCTCAGGAAACGATCGGTTTGAGAGGTTATGAGAATGGTAGTATCGCCGGTAATGGTGGTTACAACTCTTATGGATACGCTTATTCTCGTTTGGCTATGGAGTTGAGATATCCGTTCTTGCTGGAGCCTTCCTCTACGATCTACGGATTGGTATTTGTGGAGGCTGGTAACGCTTGGACTGATTTGAAGAATTTTAATCCGTTTAACTTGAAACGCTCCGCCGGTGTCGGTGTCCGTATATTCTTGCCGATGATCGGTTTGATGGGACTCGACTGGGCTTATGGTTTCGACGAGCCGAATTATGGATCTAATGGTAAACGTAGCGGTAGTAACCTGCACTTTATCATCGGACAGGAATTCTAAAATATAGATCGGGTATAGCTTCGTATGTAGAGACGGGGCGTGTTCCGTATGTGGAGACGGGGCACGCCCCGTCTCTACATTTAAATAAATACTTTTAACGAATATTGGTAGGCTGTAAGTAAACCCTCTGTTATATTTGCAGTCATAAAGTAGAACTATAAATAAAGAGAGTATGAAAAAGATTATCACATTGAGCTGTCTGATGTTGCTTTGTTCTTTTGCCGGCATGGCACAGAAGTTCGCTTTAATCGACATGGAATATATATTGAAGAATATTCCGGCTTACGAAATGACCAATGAGCAGTTGAGCCAAGTTTCCAAGAAATGGCAAAACGAGGTGGAAGCGATTCAGCAAGAAGCTCAGAATATGTATAAGAATTATCAGAGTGATCTGGTATTCCTCTCCGCCGAGATGAAAACGAAACGTGAGGAAGAGATCGTGAAGAAAGAGCAAGAGGCGCAAGATCTGAAACGTAAATATTTCGGTCCTGAGGGTGAGTTATATAAGAAACGCGAGAGTTTGATGAAACCGATTCAAGACGAGGTGTATAATGCGGTGAAAGAAATCTCGGAAGACAAGGGATATCAAATTGTTTGGGATCGAGCTTCAGCTATGAGCATTATTTTCGCTTCTCCGAAGATCGATATCAGTAATGAAGTGCTGATTAAGTTAGGATATTCAAAATAAATGCTTACATTTGTGCGCTTTATGCATGAAAAGTGTGAAAGCTTGATTAATAACAAAGTAATTATATAGTAAAAATGAAGAAACTTATTGTTTTATTGTTGATGATTCTCCCGTTGGGAGCTATCGCTCAGGAAGTTAAAATTGCGTTTGTAAAAACTCAAGAGGTGTTTATGGCTATGCCGGAGGTATCTGGTATGGAAAAACAAATGGCAGACTTGAATGAGAAATATAGAGTTGAATTGAAGCAAATGCAGGATGAATACCAAAAGAAATATTCAGACTTCGTAGCGCAGCAAGATTCATTGACAGAAAATATCAAGTTGAGAAGAATGCAAGAGATTCAAGATATCCAAGAACGTATGGATAACTTCGTGCAGGTAGCTCAGCAAGACGTACAAAAGAAACAACAGGAATTGTTGCAACCGATCCAACAGAAGTTGCACGAGGCTATCCAGAAGGTAGGCGAGGAGAAGGGATATACGTATATCATCGATCCGGCAGCTTTGCTTTATACGGGTACTAACGCAGTAGACGCAACTCCGTTTGTTCGTACGAAACTCGGTTTGTAATTAGCAAGAAAATTTATTCTATAGAATAAAAGAGGGGGTGTTTTCCGAAAGGATTGCACCCTTTGTACTTTATAAAAGAAGGTTTCTGATATGTTTCCACAAACTCCCGGTCCGATCGGTCTTTTTGATTCAGGTTATGGCGGACTTACGATTTTCGATAAGATTCATCAGTTGATGCCCGGTTATGATTACGTTTATCTGGGCGATAACGCACGTTCTCCTTATGGAACCCGTTCGTTCGAGGTTGTTTATCAATTTACCCGTCAGGCGGTATCGCGCTTGTTTGAGTCGGGTTGCCAATTGGTGATCTTGGCTTGTAATACGGCATCCGCGAAAGCGCTTCGTACGATTCAACAAAAAGACTTGCCTACATGGGATCCCAATCGTCGTGTATTGGGAGTCATCCGTCCTACAGTTGAGTTAGTGGATACAATCAGCCGTACCAAACATATCGGTATCGTAGGTACGAGCGGTACGATTACGTCCAATTCTTATACGATCGAGATTGGCAGGATGTACCCACATATCCAAGTGACAGGCGAGGCTTGCCCCATGTGGGTTCCTTTGGTGGAGAATAATGAGTTTAATTCTCCGGGAGCGGATTATTTCGTGAAAAAGCATATCGACCATCTATTATCCGTAGATCCGCAAATCGATACGCTTATCTTGGGATGTACTCACTATCCCCTTTTGATGGATAAGATCCGTGCTTTTCTTCCTTCCGGCATCACTCTATTCTCGCAAGGCGAGCATGTAGCGGAGA
>ENA-OPWX01002427-OPWX01002427.1-human-gut-metagenome-genome-assembly--contig:-NODE-2427-length-9911-cov-2.420962_pt1 | contig 9911 bp, 10 predicted proteins | sample MGYA00241514_ERZ502020 | MGnify/ENA primary metagenome ERZ502020 (study PRJEB25962, sample SAMEA2042105) | human gut metagenome | biome: human gut; feature: human-associated habitat; material: faeces... | reverse complement strand
AGCTCCGGGAGCAGAAGACCGGGGAGCAGCACCGCATCAGCATGGCGGTGAGCCGGGCAACAGAGGAGAAGGACAAGACCATAAAACGGTTGCAGGGTACGCTGAAAACGAGCCAGGATATTCTGAATGTCATCGCTGATATTCTCTACAAGGCAAGCGAGGTGTTCAGGCGAGCCATTGATGCGATAATCCGGTTCGCCACGGAGAAATACAAGTCAATCTTCTCCAACGATGAAGCCGCCGACATCAAGAGCGTGATGCAGAGCTATGGGGAAACCACCGAGCAGCAGAAAGCGGTCGGCGCATGGCTCTGCGACTATGCGGAACACCTCCAGCCCTTTGAGGAAATCAAACATCGCCACACACTCAATGAGGTTGGCGATGTTGCGGAAGGTCGGTATGATTGGAAGATTGAGAGAGGACAAGGTCGCTCATTATTATGACAATTCAATTTAATTAATCCATACAATCTCGTCAAACGAGCCAAATACATTGATTGGAGTCCATTCCTTTTTCTCAAATGAATATTCGGATGTGACATTACCACTTCGGTTTGCTTCAAAATGGACAGTCAGTGTTCCTGGTCTGTTATAATTTGCAGTTGCAGATAAAGCCTTGTTAGGATATGAAGCGATTGGCTCTTTCGTAAGAGAAAGATTTTCATCTATCGCATAGAATAAACTCATACAGCCATTTTCACTTTCCCCTCGTACAACGATGAAACCAGATATCCATTGGGAATTTTCTTTTTCATCTTTTGTAGTTGTATGCACAGAAAATGGTATAAGCCTGTCTGCATCAATTTCATCTAACGTGGCAAAACCACCAGAAGGATGGAATAATATAGGAATCCATTTTCCATTTCCTTTATTCGCTGACAGTAGCACATACTGAGGTGTGAATGCACCGGGATATTCACCGAATTGTTCGGCATTTATTCCATTCGGCAATGTGAATCTCAAAGTAGGTTGTGGTGACGAAGCCCTTGAACTTAGATAATTCTCCGAACGCTCCAAATTATCCGAAATAGTTTTAGCCCCATACAGTTTACCGTCATCGCTCTGTATCGCTCCAATTACACTGCCATTACCGAACAATGCAATCGTATTTGAATCACTAAGTTTACTCCATTCTTGTGTGCATAAATCAAAGAAAAACGGGTATTGGTTATTATTTTCTTTCGCTAATCCACAGATGCCGTATGCCCGATTTACACCTATGGTAGAATGAAAATCCGGATGCATCTTCAATGTCCATGATTTCATGTCACTGATGTCGTTGTCTTCATTCACCCACCGTGTTATCTGCTTTTCAAGAGAAGTTTCAATTTTAGTTGCATTATATATGCCATACAAGTTAAATTCTTTTGGGGTGAGACCATCGGTGAGATTTATATTGCCGACATTCATGATTTTGCCATTACGCATGAGGTTTACCTCAACGCGAGAAGCAGGTTTCCTGTACGGCATTTGGATTGCCATTCCATCCGATGATTTAGATATGACTTTTGCATAATACCCTTTGATAGCCCCTTCCGGGATGAGTTTGTCGCCTGTTTCCCAAAAGAAATCTAAAATTACATCATCGGTTTCAAGGTAACCTCGACCTTCCAGATGAACGATTGTTCCGGGAGAAAGGGTTTCCCCATTTTCTAATATCCTTGCATTTTCAACAAATACAGGTACATCCGGCTCATCATCGCTACAAGCGGTCAGCCCTACCACGGCGAGTAATGCCATGAGCAGGATTCTGAGAAAGTTTCTATTCTTCATTCTTATATAAATTTTAATTGTTCACTACATAATAAATACCGAAAATGCAAAAACATTGCATCGCGGACACAACTTTTTTATCTTGAAGGCTCTGAATCTCTTATGCAAAAGCCTCTCATACATTAGCCCCTGTCGGCTCAATAGGGAGTTTATAGTTAAAGAAAACGTGAGCCAACTATGCCACGTCTTTGTTGAAGGTCGTAGGAAACCTAATGAGCAGATGTAGTAATAGCAGCCCACGCTATATGCGTGAGAACCACTATGCCATCCTTGCTCATTTGAAAATTTCCTACGTTTTCAACAACAAGATAAGCATAACGCTTCTTCTTTTTCTCGTATGTCTTGGAAAGAGTTGCCTCAATCCGAGTACAAAATTACTATTTTTTCTTGGCTATCTCTTATGTTTGAGCCTATTTTTGCACTTTGCGCATGTAAATTATCCGATTATCACACAATTTAATAAGGGAATATTAGATATTGACGAAAATAATCCTCCAAAGTGTAGTTTTACGGTCTTTTGTACCGCTATTGGTTCTCGAAGCACAAAAAATACTGAAATTCAACAGTACAGAGCAATCCTTGACAAGTCCATAGGTTAACTTTATATGGATGCCCCCTGTGGCGGTCATCCATGTCATCACATCATCTAAGGTGTCTCTTACATTGTGCGAATATCATTATCTAGCTCTTTTCTCCATATTAGAGTTCCTATAACTGGAAAGAGGATTGTGAATAGTAAAGCTGACTTGGCATAACCCACAGGCAAGTAATCTCCTTCAAAAAAAAGATAATCAGTTTTTGAAGAATAGTATAATTTAGGAAAATCCCCAGACTTTATCTTGTCCAAGATTCGATCTCCCGTATGTAATGCATATTGTTTTGACTTGTAGGTTATAAGAATAGTATTTGAACTCTTATAGTTACTTTTTTCCTTAAATCCATTATACGTGTAATCAGTAATAGGCTCCTGTGTCTTTTCTATATAGTTGCCGTATAGGTGTAATAGATATAAGGCAAAAGTCAAAACTAATCCTACGCAAAAAATTGTTTTAAATAATGTTTTAATCTTCATATTTATTGTATTACCCCTAAAAAAGAACATATCCTCTGTAAGTCGTGCCAAAACCGTAATGTCTATAATCATCACGGAAGAAGATAAAATTATTTTCCTCGTATATGGTGTATTTATCATAACAGAGATTGACGGAATACTGTTGCTTGTAATCCGAATATAGTTTGGTGTCAAGCACCGTTACTTTAGTTTTATGTCTCATAGTGCTGAAAGATTTTCTAATCTTTACTGCAAAGTTAATAATAATTGTCCGATTATCAACTTACTAACGATAAAAAAACATTATTCACTACATCTACGTTTATGGCGATTTCTCAACGACGTTGTTCTCATTCCGGTCTATCACTCTTAAAATAATAAAAATACTTATCATCTGTTAAGATTTAGTTAAATATTACATTCAAAATACACATCTTTTCTAATCCATTCACTCCCTAAAAAGCAACTATTTCATTCCCTCTTTTCCTTAACAGATAGTTGTACCGTTATTTTCTTATATGACTGATTTTCAGTCGCAAAAGTCATTGAAAATCAATTCCACATGAACTCCGTAGTACGTCAGCTCCATGAGCAAGGGACAGATGTCGTTATGGTTGATACCGGTAACTCATACGAGGGGTTATGTGAGTATTTGGGCGGCAAGTATATCTCCTATACGGAGGAAAGCCCCATTACGATGAACCCTTTCCGCATTAACAGGCAGGAACTGAATGTGGAAAAGACCGGCTTCCTGAAGAATCTCATTCTGTTGATTTGGAAAGGCAGCCAAGGGACAGTCACCAAAACGGAAGACAGACTGATCGAGCAGGTCATCACAGAGTATTACGATACTTACTTCAACGGTTTTGACGGATTTACTCCACCCCAAAGGGAGGACTTGCGGAAAAGCCTTTTGATTGACGAGCGCAATAAAAGCGGCAACCGGACAGAAAGCGAAACGGAACTGAATACCCGGATAGAGCATATCATTGACGAGATAGAACGCAGGAGGAAGGAGTTGAAAGTGGAAGCGCTGTCATTCAATACCTTCTATGAGTTCTCCGTGCAGCGTATTCCCGACATCTGTAACGAGAACAGCATAACCGGGATAGACATTTCCACTTATCGGTATATGATGAAGGACTTCTATCGGGGTGGCAATCACGACAAGACGCTGAACGAGAATATGGACAGCTCGCTGTTTGACGAGACTTTCATTGTCTTCGAGATTGATTCCATCAAGGATGACCCTCTCCTGTTCCCTCTTGTGACACTCATCATCATGGATGTGTTCCTGCAAAAGATGCGTATCAAGAAAAACCGTAAGGTCCTGGTCATTGAAGAAGCATGGAAAGCCATTGCCAGTCCGCTTATGGCTGAATATATCAAGTTCATGTACAAGACCGCCCGAAAGTTCTGGGCTTCCGTCGGTGTGGTTACGCAGGAAATTCAGGACATCATCGGGTCAGAGATTGTCAAGGAGGCCATCATCAACAACTCCGATGTCGTGATGCTGCTTGACCAAAGCAAGTTCAGGGAACGCTTTGACACCATCAAGGCGATACTCGGACTGACCGACGTGGAGTGCAAGAAAATTTTCACCATCAACCGACTGGAGAACAAGGAGGGACGTTCATTCTTCCGTGAGGTCTTCATCCGCCGTGGTACGACCAGCGGTGTCTATGGCGTGGAGGAACCGCATGAATGTTACATGACCTACACTACGGAGCGTGCCGAGAAGGAGGCATTGAAACTCTACAAGGCGGAACTGCATTGCAGCCACAAGGAAGCCATTGAACGCTACTGTGCCGACTGGGACGCTTCGGGAATCAGCAAATCCCTGCCGTTTGCCCAAAAAGTCAACGCTGCCGGACACGTATTGAACCTCCATACAAAACAGAACAAACAATAATGAAACGATTGACTCTCATAATAATGGTAATGGTTACTCTTTTCGCACATCAGGCTCACGCCCAGTATTACAGCGTGAACATTGATGCGAAAACCGTGGCCGCTATGGTTGCAGCCTACGGTACGGGGACCGTTGCCGAAGCCTATTATGACGAGCAAGTACAAAATATCCTCAAACACTATAAGGCTTCGGAAGTGGCTACGGCAGGTATCTTCGCGAGCAAGTTCCTGGAGCGGAAGGCACTCACCGATTTGGGTATCTGGAGCAGTGCCACAGAGAATTATTACTATCGCAGGATATATCATCTGGTGGCGCACAAGATTATCCCGAAGACTTGGATTGTTGCCAAACTAATGCTCCGGTCACCACAGACCGCCCTCCATTGGGGCAGCTATCTGATGAAAATCTGTGATGATACAAAGTCTTTGTGTATGCAGTTCGAGAGTGTTGTCACCAACAGCACCCTCTCTTTCTCCGACATCGCCTTCTTGGAAATCAATGAAGAAATCGCTTCCGTCCTGAAACTGTCCGAAATCGGTAATGTGGATTGGAAACGACTCTTTGACGACATATCCAAAGTGCCGGGCAATTTCACGAAAGAAAACCTGAAAGCCGATTTGGATAACCTGTACCGAATGGGAGCAGGTCTTGCCACATCCGGAATAACGAACATCGGTGAAGCTCTGCTTCAGCAGAACTCCTTTCACGAACTGATGAACGGTAAGGTCAGCAAGGTCATCGACCTATACGAACATTACAGCGGACTTTTCGAGCAGCTGGAGAACAATGCGGGACAGACCATACTGGGTATTGTAGGTGGTCCGGACAATGTCGCAGGACTCTTCAAATTCAGCGACTACAATCTCACTTCGTGGATAACGGACTATCTGGACGAAACCGCCGGGAACTATTACACCCAGCGGTGGTATATCGCAAGGCGTGACCGTGGTAGCGTGTCCCTTTGCGACTATTATCCCCCTACCGATGACAAGAGCATTCTTGAAGGAGGTGCGTGGAGTCGTTTCAAGACGAGCGATCCTAACTTCTATCCAAACGCATCACAAAAGGAGCAGGCACTTTCCAACTCGGAACGCTATGCAGGATGGTCAAGGGACAGAGTGCAGCAACTCAACAATGCCAATGACGGCTTCAAGTACACCATCAATTATTACCAGTCCAGCTATGTCATTAAAAAAGGAAAGAAACAGACCAAGAAGGCATACGCCTATGAGATTCATGTCACAAAGAGTTGGGAGAACGAGGAGGTGGTCTATGAAGAAGTATTCGATTCCTACTCGATGGACTTGAATACGTTCAAGGCACAGCTCAACGCACGGCTTTCAGAGTTCAACGACAATGAGGACGGCTTTGTCTATTACATTGCCTCTGACAGCAGGAACTACTACCAGACGACCAATGAGGAGAAGTTGAAAGGATGCGAGACGGTGACAATCAGCGTTACGTGTTCGGACGGTGCAACGTTCGGACAAGGAACGACACAATATAAATGTCGCAAATGCGGCAAATCGCTGAACGCCCATTCCAAAGAATGTGCGATGAAGACAAGTGCTGAGAGCGAAGAACTGGACTTGTCTGAACTGGATGCCATGCAGCGTGAAGCGGACAACAAAGTCTATTCGCTCCAAGCCCGAATATCGGCATTGGAGAAAGAGAACGAGTCCCTTATCAAGCAGATAGCGAATGCCAGTGTGGAGGATGCAATCCCACTCCGTCAGAAATACAACGAGAACAAGGCGGAAATAGACAGACTGAAACCCGAACTTGCCGAATGGGAACAAAAGCAGGCGGATATCGCACAGGCAAAGGAAGAAGCAAAGAGCGACAATGATGTGCAGACCGATGACTATTACCGCATACCGGCTATCATGCAGGATTGCAAGACGGCTTACAACATCACCTGGCAGGACAACGGTTCATGGAACGGCTACACCTTTATCAGAAAGGGTACGATTCCGAATATCAACGGTGTCATCACATTCAAGGCTACGCTGAAGCTCGCACGCAAGCCCAAATACTTCCTGGGCATCAAGATACACAGAGCTATTCTGCAAATCTCATGGGAACTGACCACGGAGTATTCCGACACCCATGTCGTCGAAGTGATGACACTCGACCCCGACATGAGTGACAAGGAAAAGACCAAACTGGTCAATGACCGCATTGCCGAGGTTGCGAAAGAATATCCGAAGTGCAAGATAACGACGGAATACGCCCGGACAGCTCCGCAAGAGGATACGAAGACCAACGATATGTATCATCTGCTTTGGTCAAGCGACCGGCTGGAGATAGCACGGGAGGTAGATTCCCGGCTTACGAAAATCTATGCCGACCTGGTCTCTTTGGAAAAGATGATGCACTACAAGCGAAGCATCATCGATGTCCTTAAAGATGTACTGCCACCTGTTGATGATGAGCTGGGGCGCAGGCAATCCCTTGTGGAGGAATGTCATGACCGTTGGATAGAAAATGCGAGAAACAGACAGATTGAGGAGGGCAAGCGATGAAAAGAAGCAAGACATACCTATTGGGATTATTGATAATGCTACTGGCACCTGTATCGGCCAATGCCCAGTGGAGTTTTGACGTGGGTACTGTGGAAGCCTATATCAACGACCATAAGCAGCAAAGAAGTCTTCTGTTGGCCCGTTCCACTCTGGAACACAGCAACAAGCTCCTTCACGAATACAGCCGCAAGGAGACTGTCGGCTACAAGGAGTTGAATGTGGATTTGGATAAATACACCAGAGCCTTTGATGTGATAGACGTGATGTACCAGTCGCTTCGCACGGCTTTGAATGTCCGCTCCACCTATCAAGGAGTAAGTGAAAGAATCACGGACTACAAGGCGATGTTGGAAGATTTCAACGAGAAGGTCATCAAACGGAAGCACATTGAGCTGGCGGACACGCTAATACTCTCCATCAATGCAAGAGCCATACGGACGATAGCAAAGGAAGGTGAATACCTCTACAAGTCCGTGAGCGATTTGGTCTTGTATGCCACGGGAGCGGCAGCTTGCTCCACCTCGGATTTGATGATGGTATTGAACAGCATCAACAACTCCCTTGACAACATCGAGAGACATCTGAACAGGGCGTATTTTGAGACATGGCGGTACATACAGGTACGCATCGGATATTGGAAAGAGAAAGTCTATCGCACAAAAAGCAAACGGGAACTCATTGATGACGCTTTCGGGAGGTGGAGACAATCAGGAAAATTGGATTATTGACGACATAAAACAGAAAAAAATGAAATGGATATTGACAACAGTAATGATGACGATGGTGACAATCGGAGCAAACGCCCAGTATGTCACCTACAACCACGATTCACCCAAGATGAATCAGATTACCGTAGAAGAAACCGGAGCCGGTGCGCTCAAACCGGAACTCTATTACACGTTGCTGCACAACAAGTATAAGAAAACGGCAGCCTCCAAGAATAAACTCACATTCCGCACGGCGGCAGGTGTAGCTTCGTATCAGCAGGTGGATGAAAGCCATAGATTCTGCACTCACAAACAGAGCCAAGATAGAAGCCCTGAATGTAGCAGACCGTCAGGTGGATCTTGCCTGGCTCGCTGAAAAGGACAAGATAGAATCACAGATGCGGCAGTTTCAAAAGAACATTGACCGCATATTGCTGACAGGTGGCTCGCCAAAAGAGAAAGAACGCTGGAACGACTACTACCATGTCTATCAATGTGCAATCAAGGCGACGAAGGATGCCTATATGCCCAATGCGGAACGGAAGAGACAGTATCTGCAAATCTATGACGATGTCTCCAAACAGAATGATGTTCTGGTAAAATACCTCGTCCAGTTGAGCAATCGCAATGCAACAAAGAATCTTTTGTCAGCTACCGACAACCGTTCTGTCAACAAAGGAAGCATAGCAAGTAATGCCATGAGCAGGTGGAATGAATCACGGTCAGCAGTGAGAGGTTCACAAAGTGATGACGGCAATGGAGGCAGCGATGAGAACGAGAGTGTGAACAGATAAATATAATAATGTATGGAAAATTTAACCCAACTCAGATTTAAGTTAAACGCTGCCAGACAGCGAAACAGGAAGTTGTCATGCAATATGGAAAAGATTCCCGAAATCATCCGCTCTATCGGGAATACACCCATTGTGGATGTAAACACAATGCCATCCGACCTGCGACTGATACCATTCACACAGTTGCACAAATACGTTGGCAGCTACCACACCAAAATCAAGGAGGTATTACAGGAAGAAGGGGTCATTGTCCGTCAGAACGGAATGTGGAAACTTTGTGAAGACCTGCAAAAGAGTGGCATTGCTGCATATACCACAGGCAGATTGGGTTGTTACTATGTCTATCACTTGAAATGGACCCTCAAAGGTGTGGAATACATCAAAGAGATTATAAACCAAAGGAATAATAGATAAATGGCAAGCGGAGATATACTTTCAGACTTCGGCATCAATCTTCTTGAAGAAGAGATAGATGACGTAATTTTTCAGACCAACGAGTTTCTGACAGATGCCACCTTTACCGGCTCACAGGGGCCGTTCTGGTTGATATTACAGATGTGCATGGCACTCGCAGCCTTGTTCGCAATCGTCATGGCAGCAGGAATGGCGTACAAGATGATGGTCAAGAACGAGCCTTTGGATGTAATGAAGTTGTTCAAGCCTTTGGCGATTTCAATCATTCTCTGCTGGTGGTACCCTCCGGCAGACACAGGTATGGTAAACAGCGGAAGCAATTGGTGCGTGTTGGACTTCCTGTCTTATATCCCGAACTGCATCGGCTCTTACACTCATGACCTGTACCAAGCGGAAGCCACACAGATAGAGGATAAATTTCAAGAGGTGCAGCAACTCATCTATGCAAGAGATACGATGTACACCAATCTGCAAGCACAGGCGGATGTGGCACACAGCGGAACCTCAGATCCAAATTTGATAGAAGCCACTATGGAACAGACAGGCGTGGACGAAGTGACCAATATGGAGAAAGATGCAGCCAAACTTTGGTTCACTTCTCTTACATCAGGAATCGTTGTTGGAATAGATAAAATCGTGATGCTCATAGCCTTAATTGTATTTAGAATCGGTTGGTGGGCTACTAACCAATTCTACATTTTAATCATTTCATTATCAATTGTTTATATCTGATTTC
>ENA-OPWX01002414-OPWX01002414.1-human-gut-metagenome-genome-assembly--contig:-NODE-2414-length-9939-cov-4.272359_pt1 | contig 9939 bp, 10 predicted proteins | sample MGYA00241514_ERZ502020 | MGnify/ENA primary metagenome ERZ502020 (study PRJEB25962, sample SAMEA2042105) | human gut metagenome | biome: human gut; feature: human-associated habitat; material: faeces... | reverse complement strand
TTGAGGGTATCGCTTCTACTTCTGCTGACCTCTTACCTTATGGAAAATTCCGTATGAACAATGAAAAAAGCAGAAACGCAGGAACAGGAATTTTTAGAAGTTTGTTCTTCTTACGACCATGACCTTTTAACTGGAAAAAAAGAAATGACATTGAAAGACTATGAACGAATTACTTATTTAGTTAGTTCTCTTGGGTATAGTCAATATCTTCAATTCCTTATTGGAAAATATATGGACTTAGCACAAGCTGACGAAGAACGAGAAGAAAGAGAACATGAAATATATTTGGAATATCCAGAGTATTATGAGGACGAGGGAATTTTAGAAGAAGAAGAAAAATGGCTGGAAGAATTTTTAAATCAACTTCCAGAGAAGAAAAGAGAATATTTTGAAAAACTTATAAAAGAGAGTTAAAGCTACTAAAAAAGTTACTGTATTCAGATGTTCTGATCACAGTAACTTTTTATCATTATACAAGGGAAAACAAATGCTAATAGACAAAATATTTTTTTCGTAACTTACATTTTCAATTTTACCGTCAATCTTTTTCAGCAATTCCTTTACAATATACAAGCCCAGACCAGAACTTCCTTTGGTGCGTGATTTATCAACAGTATAAAACTTGTTAAATAATAAGTTTACATCAATATCATCAAGGGATTTTGTTGAATTTTTAATTGTGAACACTCCTTTTTGATTGATAGAAACTTCAATGTAATTATCTGAATAACGAAGTGCATTTACAATTAAATTTTCAATAATTCGTTTACAGATAAGGTTATTTCCGTATATCCATACAGGAGTATTTTCTGTTTGAATGGTTGGTTGGATTTCTCCAAATTCATAATACTTTTCAATTAAGCAATCTGTAACAATTCTATTTATGTCAACACGCTCACATTCAACATCAACTTGCTCATTTTCTATCACAGATAAATCATAAAACTCTTGTACTAAATCCGTGAGATAATCTGTTTTTGCCTTAATGATTTTAATGCATTGTCCTTGTTCCTGTTTATCTTCACATTCTTGCAGAAGTGTTAAATAGCCTTGTATAGATGTCAAAGGTGTTCTTAAATCGTGGCTTATATTAGATATAGACTGTTTTAACTGTTCTTCTTCCTGCTTAATTTGAACCTGTAATTTTTTATGTAGATTATCTTTTTGATTGATTGCATAAGCTAATTCTTCAATGTCCCTATTTGATAAAGATACTCGTATTTTCCGTTGTTGCTTTATTTGCTTATTTATGTTGCGAATTGTTCTGATAATAGAGAATAAGGAAAATGCTAATATGAAAATAAAGCAAATCAATAAGAAATATAACATATTCGCATTTCCCCTTTCTGTTATGATTAGCGTATTTCTTGCTTTCTTAGTATCAATGCTGAAACAAGAAATGTAATAATTACAGTTCCCACGAAATAAATCAAAATATTGATTTCTAAATTATTTATCATATTATAAGAACAGGTATTCATCCAGTAATACATAGGATTTATTTTTAAATAGGTTAGAACTCTCCATGATTGAGTTGACATATTATCCCATGTCATCATATAGATAAGCGGTCCGCTAAATGTAAACAATGACATAGCACCTACAACGATTGCCGTATGTTTGAATATTACACATAACATAAGTGTAATTCCGATAAATGCTCCCATAATCATGCAATTTAGTCCTGCAATTTTCAGCATTGGAAACAGTTGTATTGGAATATTAAATTTCGCACATTCTATTATAAATGCAATCATAATAAATGAAAAGTATAGAAATATACTGGTAATCGAAATCACAATATATTTCGCAACAAAAAACTTAATTCGGCTTTGTCCGCTTGCGATTGCAATTTTAATTGTTGAATCCGTATATTCTCTTGAAAAGAAAATGACAGAAAATATAAGAACAATCAGCCAGAAAAATACAGTATAAGATGTGGCTGTCCTTATTATTTCTTCAATCAATGGGTGTGCTGTATCGCTATAAGCACGAGCAAGAAATCCAACAGTTTCTCCTATTTTCCATGTTTCGTCTAAACTTGAACTTGATGCCACAAATTGTTGCTGACCGCCTATGGAGAAAATTCCAAAGACTGCTAAAATCAAAGCAAAGGTTAAGTACAATGCCTTTGTATGAAATAACTTATAAAATTCTGCTCTTATTTGATTAAACATTTTTTCGTCCCCCTATTAGATTTTCAAAGTATGTTTCCAAATTTTCTCCTTGCACAGAAATTTCATCAATAATAACTCCATTACTGGATAGTAATTTAGAAATCATTCTTACATTATCTAAGCACTCGTATATCCGAATAGAATTATCGGGGTAAACGGAGTAATTGTTAATATTTCCCTTTTGCTCTAATAAAAGAGTGGTTTTTTGGATATTATCTGTCCTTAAACAAATATGGCGTTTACATTCTTCGTTCAATTCTTCGGCAGAAATTTGTTTCAAAAGTTCTCCTTTATGAAGAAATCCGTAACAGGTAGCAAGCTGATGTAATTCACTTAATATATGGCTGGATATTAAAATCGTTACCTCTCGTTCTTTTACTAATTTTTTAAGAAGTTCTCTTAATTCAATAATTCCTGTTGGGTCAAGTCCGTTGACGGGTTCGTCCAAAATCAAAAATTCTGGCTCGCCTAATAATGCAACGCCTAAAGCAAGCCTTTGTTTCATTCCTAAAGAAAAGTTTGCTACTCTTTTTTTACCAGCATTGGATAAGCCTATCAACTCTAGAGTATCGGTAATACATTTTTTATTTGGAATACCTCGTTGTATTCTTTGTACTTCCAAATTTTGAGAAGCTGTCATATCCTTATATAACGCAGGCATTTCAATCGTGCAACCGATTTTTGACCTTTCATGTTGCAGATTATCCTTATGTCCAAATAGGATAATTTCTCCCTCGCTCTTAAAATTAAGACCTGTTAATAACCTGATTAAAGTCGTTTTTCCTGCCCCATTTTCGCCTACAAGACCGTAGATTTCTCCTTTTGGAATAGTTAAGTTCACATTCTTTAAAGCATAGAAATCTTTATATTTTTTGCTTAGATTTTTTGTTTCGCATATAAATTTTGTCATTCTAAACACTCCTTTCTATGCCACTATATCTAATAAGTCTAAAGAAAATCTAAAGTTATTTAATTTTATAACCGATTCCCCAAATAGTTTGTATATAATCTTCATTTGTAATTGCCTTGATTTTTTTACGAATATGACTGATATGGGTATTTATCGTATCATCATCATAAGCATAAGTATTATTCCAAATGGATTCATATAAATTTTGCTTTGAAAAAATTTTTTGCGGATATTGCAATAATAGTCTTAAAATCTTTAACTCGGTTGATGTAAAAGATACTAATACCTCTTTGATATAAACTAGAGAGTTATTGATTTCAATATCTCTATATGTCAAAGTATCATTTTGACAGGACGTATTTGAAGTCCTTTTCAAATTTGCTTCAATACGAGCAAGAAGCTCATGCAGGTCAAACGGCTTAGTCATATAATCATCAGCACCTAATTTTAATAAATCTATTTTTGTCTGTACCATTGTTTTGGCGGAAACAACAATGACAGGAGCGTTTGTAAATTTACGCAATCTCTGTAATACATCATTTCCATTTAACTTCGGTAACATAATATCAAGTATTATTAAATCTGGAACAAGCGATTTACATAATTCTATTCCCTCTGCACCATTCAAGGCATAATGAACGATATATTTATTATTTTCTAAGAATTTTGCAATCATATTGCAAATGTCTATATCATCTTCAATAATAGCAATTTTATTCATGTGATTTCATCTCCTTTAATTAGATATTGTATCATAAGGTTTTTATGCTATCCACATCAAACAAAGAAGTCTATGGTACATTTAGAAATTATTTAGAAATATACTTTATGATTTTGGAAAATAATTTTGATGTGTAAATCAAGGAGTATGTTTCATGGAATGTTTTAAAGAAATCTATCGGCTATAAATGGAAAAAGCAATCAATAAAATCGTTAATTAGATATATAAATTCATTCGCTCGTGCAAACAGTCTGTTTTGTGCGGGCTTTTTTCATTCTGGAAAAATTTTGGATTTTTTGAGTTCTCAACTTAACAAATCACACCTGCCGTTCCCTATATGGTGCGGAAAGAGGGAGAACCACTTTTCACGTCATAGCGGAAAGGGGGTGAGATTGATGAAACCGTCTGACTTCCAGAAAACAGTTCAATGCCGTTTTGAAAGTTGTTTGAAGAAAGTTGTCCGTCATGTTGTTAAGGACTACCAGCAGAAATTAAAACGACGACAAGAGAAAGAAACGCTCTTTTGCGAACTCCCAGAAATCGTTGTAGAAAATCTGGCTGTCTGGGACGATTATGAAACGGACTATACGATTTTCAATGTATGCGGTTACGATATTCGTGTTTATGATGATGAATTGGCAGAAGCCTTGCGTAAACTACAATCAGCACAGAAAAATCCCGTCAATAAGATTTGTCTGCTTTTGGTTTTCAGCGTTCCAACGGAACGCGCAGCCATTGCCACCGGCAATGATCTCAGGGGTTTGGGGATATGTCACCAACAAGCATTAGCAGGAATTCCGGAAACGGGATTTCTGCTAAATACGCAATCTTACGTAAGATTGCATTGCTTGCCAGTAGTTTTAAGAGTCTTTGGCAGAGGATCTGTTTACAGTTGCCGCATTGATAAACCTTTGATAACTGCCTATAATAGAGTTATTATTTTGAACTGCTATAGCAGAGAAATGCGAAAAAATAAAATTTTTTGTCCGTTGTAACATTTCGCGGACATTTGCCTATTCTGCCGTTCTTTATCCTCACCGAGAACAACGACCTTGCCACGGAATATGAATACCGGCATGAGGGCGTGAACGACTATATCACCGCCCCGGTCAATATCCCGGAGCTGATCCGGCAGGTTTTGTTCTTTGTGGAGTAATTGAAAAATTTTATGGAGGTGATGATGTGATGGGACATTAGCTGTTTTTGATATAGAAGAATCCGGCAAACAGATTGGCGAAAAGTTATTTCTGCATCTTAACGAGGAACAAAAGAATGCTCTAATGCAATATATTTTGGAACAAGGAGTCAGTCATGGAACAGTATTCAATTCCTGTCACACTTTCTCCGCAGCAGAGAAGAATCCTCTTACAGAAATACAAGAAGGCGAGCTTTATCTATGTCTGGAACACCGCACTGTCAGGGTTAGGGAACGGATTATCAACCTGACAAGTAAGGAGTTTGATATACTGGCATTACTCATTGCCAATCCCAAACGTGTTTTTACTTACGAACTGATTACCGATTTGGTTTGGAAAGAGGATTGTGATTCCTATTCGAGAAAAGCCATTCATAATCATATAAGTAAGTTGCGTAAGAAATTGCGCTTTGAACCGGATCTTCCAAACTACATTGAGAGTGTCGCCGGAATCGGCTATAAATTTGAACATCTATAACATGAGCCCACAAGGTGTTGTTTCCCCTTGTGGGCTTGCTTTTTGCAGCATATATTCTAAGAGCAGAATATGTAGAAAATTGCGAATATAAAGAGTAAAAAGCGAATGTCTGCGGACTGATACAGGAAACATAACCGATATAATTTTCTCCCAAGGAGGTATCAAGCAGCCGATTCAGGTTCCTCCATGATGGGAGGAAATGCCTATGCGTCTATGCAACACAGATTTGCAAATAAACTGCTTTACATTCGGTCACCTATACGTCGTAGTCCAGTTCGTATGGATTGCGGCGTTTTTGGTTTCGACAAAGTTAGAGCATTTTCGCTGTCAGCCTCCCGGAGAAATTTCATATTGCTGCTTTGGCGCGCCTGTTCTTTGTACGGGCGCGCTTTTTTGTACCCTTTTTTTAATCAGAAAGAGTCTAAGACACTATCACTGCCGCAGCCCACCCTCTGATTTCGATTTTTACCATCAACTCAAACATCGAAATTGGAGGAAATTACTATGAAAAAAATCAATCTTCGGGATTATTACCCGTATTATACACAAGACATGATCGTTGAGGTGCCGGATGAAGTTGCTTTGTTGCTTCGGGAATATATGTTGTTGGAAGAAGCCTATCGGATTCGTACATACCGCTATAAAGCATTTTACTCTCTGGATCGAGACGAAGGTATTGAGCGTGAGATATTGCAAAAGCCTCTTAACCCGGCAGAAATTTGGGAACAGCGTCAAATGACAGAGTTGATTTATAAAGGTCTTTCCAAACTTCCGGTAAAGCAGCGCCAACGGATCTATGCACACTTTTTTCTTGGCATGAGCAAAGCAGATATTGCCAAAGCGGAAGGAACACACAAAAGCCGGATCACCCGTTCTATCGAAGCCGGATTGCGTAGTCTGGAAAAATATTTCAAAGAAATTTTATAACAGACGGCAACTTTGCCCCTAAAAATGTACTGAATAGTAGAGGGACATATTCGGCGGGACAAGCTGGACGGGTGTGGTAAGGAAGCATATACATCCTCCCATCCCAACTGCAATATCAATTTGTCTGCCATGCCCCTTGCTTGTTCCTTGACAACCGAATATACGCTGTTACAGGTACTTCATTCTGTGTTCCGAGCGGCAGATGGGGCGGCGCGGTGACAGGCGGCCTAAGGAGGTGATGAATCCAGGCTGTCCGAGCGATAAACGCAACCTACGAAACCGGCTGTGGCAGGCCGGACGCGATAACGACACAGATCATAATGGTACTTCTTCACAGCTTCCTAAAGACTTGGGGAGAGTTCCTGCGGCGTTTGCTTGCTCTGGCAAAGCGGCGGCGTATGTGGGACTATGATGCGGTGACGCTACCCGCAGCCTGTAACAGCCCCGTCCTTATAACAGAAGGACTTGCCGGGGTGCGTGGCAAATACGGCAGTAAAATCGAAATCAGATATAATGGGCCGGATTTATGTGTGCAATAACCATAGATCCGACCTATTCATGTGGTTTTGATGATAAGATATAAAAATGTGGGAAGAAAGTGATCTATACTACAGGTGGAAAACATAGCGGCGGAAACTGCTGAAAGTATTGTTGCTGTGTGTTATAATCAATCAAGATGCAAATGCTTAAAGGATATAAGGAGTGAGATACAGCATGAAAATACTTTATGTTACAGACCTGCATGGAGATAAAAATAAATACAGAAAATCATTAGAAATAGCTATGAAACAAGAGATCAGAGTTATTGTGAATGGTGGAGATATGCTTCCAAAATTGGGAGAAAGACATACAGAACAACCGTTATTTATCAAAGGATTTCTAAGTAATTACTTTTCCATATTGCAAGAACATAACATTACATACCTTAATATGCTGGGGAATGACGATTTGCTATCTGTGGATAATCTTTTTGAACAGACTTGTGGGGGATTCGCAAATGTTCATAATATAGCAGGTAAAAAAATCCGCATTGACGAATATGAATTTATTGGAATGAATTAGATTTTGGATCATCCCTTTGGATGTAAGGATCGAGTTGTTACAGAGACAGATTATATTCCCCAAAGACAACTTAGCCTTTTTGCCGGTATATCGAATGAATATGGTTATGACAGAATTTTTGACTGGTTGGAGTATTCCAAAACAGAACTTCCATTGATGTGTGGAATTTTGAAAGAACTGCCTGAACCGGAGAGTCCGAAGAAAACGGTATATGTTATGCACATGCCTCCTGCCGGATTGCGTTTGGGACAGCTTCTATATCAGGATTTGGATATAGGATCAGTAGATATTTATGAGTTCCTTAAAGCCAAACAGCCGTTACTTTCTCTGCACGGGCATATTCACGAAAGTCCTGATACAGAAAAAGGATCATGGATGAATCAGATAGGTACTACAACCTGTATTCAGCCAGGGCAGACAGAGTTTGGCGATAGTAGTATGGTTTATGCAGAGATAGATTTAAAAAGCGGAGTATATGCACGAAGAATTGTAAATATATAGGAGCAAAAAAACACCAGTGATGGTGTTTTTTTGTTGCCCGGAAATGAGGTGAGCACATGGAAAATCCTAAACAGGAGAATGCAGTCCAAATTGGGAATACAACGTTTTATGTAACTTCCGTTTTTTCCGGTACGGTTCAGTTGGAGTATTTAATTAAACGACTGATCCAGAAAGAAATTGAGCAGGAAAACAATACCCGTTGATTGAAAAAAACAGTAGAGCAAATTGCTGAAAAGAGTGCTTAAACGTGTTATAATTATAAAGTACAAAGCAGTTTGTTTGCTGTTGGAAAGGAGCAGAAATGTTAAAACAGCAGACAAAACTAAGAGTTAGATTATATGCACGTTTATCGAAAGACGATGGGGATGCGGATAAGGAAAGCAACAGCATTACCAATCAGTTGCAGATGTTAAGGTACAATGCTAAGGAAAAAGGATTTGAAGTGATAGGCGAATATGTGGACGATGGTTATTCTGGAACCACCTTCAACCGGCCGGATCTGAACCGTATGATTAAAGATGCTATGGACGATCCGGAACCGAGCGGTATCATGGTAAAGGATATGTCACGTTTTGGACGTAACAATGCCATGTTCATGTATTATGTGGAAGAAATCTTTCCTAATAATGATATTTTGTTTATTGCTTTGAATGATGATGTCGATACAAGATTTGATGAAAACGAGATGATGCCGTTTAAATCTATTATGAATGAGTATTATGCTCGTGATACATCAAAGAAAATCCGAAGCGTAAAAAAGACAACAGCATTGAGTGGTGGGTTCTGCGGTTCATTTGCACCTTATGGTTATGTGGTGGACCCAGAGAACAAAAGAAAGCTATTGGTTGATTCTGATACAGCACCTATTGTCAAACGAATTTTTGAATTATCGAAACAGGGCAACAGCGTTCATCAGATTGCGAGAACCTTGTGCGAGGATGGTGTTCTGATTCCGAGAGCATACAGGGCAATGAAGAACGGCACTCTGGAAACAAGTACAGGATTTAAGTTTCCAACGGATTGGGTAGCAAAGAATGTGAAGATGATTTTGGAGAATCAAGTGTACCTGGGACATATGGTTTCTCATAAGACACAGACCAAATCATTTAAGAATAAGAAGCCGGTTGCAGTTCCGAAAGAAGAATGGATCATAGTACGGAACACCCACGAAGCGATCATTGATGAAGAAACCTTTGAACTGGTGCAGAAATTCATCAGTGTAAAAAAACAGCCGAATAAAACAGGACGTCCTAATATATTTGTGGGTCTTGTGAAATGCCCGGATTGTGGTCGCAACATGGCGTTTTCTAATCCAAATGGAAGGGAGCCTCGCTTTCGCTGCAGAACTTATGTAAGGAATAGCAATCTTTGTACAACACATGCCATTTCTTATGAGGCGTTGCAACAGATTGTTATGAGTGATATTCAAAAGCATATTAAGAATATGGAAGCCTTAGGAGATCAGTTTATACAGGAAATGCACGAATTGAGCGAAAAAGGCGGCAGTAAGAAAATCAAACAGTTCGAGAAAGACTTGGAAGTAGCAGAAAAACGGATTGCAGAAATTGATAGTGTGATTATGAAGCTCTTTGAGCAGAATGCACTCGGTAAGATTTCTGATGAACGCTTTGAAAAGATGTCCTCAGCTTATGAAAGTGAGCAGAAAGAACTTGCTCAAAAAAGAGACGAATTAAGAACTAAAATCAGAGCGGAAGAAAAGAAAACACAGAGTACCAATCAATTTTTGGAAACAATTCGTAAGTATGAAACAGTAACAGAACTGAACCGTTCTATGCTGGTGGAGCTGATTGATAGTATTTATGTATATCAGGCAGAGGGAACCGGCAAAGATCGTAAGCAAAGAGTGGAAATTAACTATCGTTTTCTTGCGGGGTCTCAATGTGGTATCGCCTGAAGGAAATACACGAACTACGGCAGTATTTTTTATTAAGTATCTTAGAACACTTG
>ENA-OPWX01002413-OPWX01002413.1-human-gut-metagenome-genome-assembly--contig:-NODE-2413-length-9940-cov-2.079919_pt1 | contig 9940 bp, 9 predicted proteins | sample MGYA00241514_ERZ502020 | MGnify/ENA primary metagenome ERZ502020 (study PRJEB25962, sample SAMEA2042105) | human gut metagenome | biome: human gut; feature: human-associated habitat; material: faeces... | reverse complement strand
GTGATAGGAATTATTCTATCACCGAGAAGAAGGATTTTCTGTACTAGTACGTCCAGTAGGTGGCGTAGAACTCGATCGTCGTGAATTCGGGGTTGTGACGCGTGTCGATACCCTCGTTGCGGAAGCAGCGGTTCAACTCGAAGACGCGCTCAAAGCCGCCCACCACGAGACGCTTGAGATAGAGTTCCGGCGCAATGCGCAGGTACTGATCAATGTCGAGCGCATTGTGATGCGTGATGAAGGGCTTGGCGTTGGCGCCACCCGGAATCGGGTTGAGCATCGGCGTTTCGACTTCAACGAAGCGATGATTTTCCATGAAACGGCGCACGGCACTCACGGCCTTAAAGCGCGTGGCAAAACGCTGGCGGCTTTCTTCGTTGATGATGAGGTCGGTATAGCGCTGACGGCAGCAGGCTTCAACGTCGGTCAGACCCTTGTGCTTGTCGGGAAGCGGACGGATGGACTTCGTCATCAGGCGCAGCTTCTTGACACGCACCGAGAGTTCGCCCTTGTTGGTGCGGAAAAGCGTGCCTTCGGCAGCGACGATGTCGCCCAAGTCGAGGCTCTTAAAAAGTGCATAGGCTTCGTTGCCGACGTCGGCCGGTGTGACGAAGTACTGCATTTCTCCCGTGAAGTCGCGTACGGTGGCAAAGGCGGCCTTGCCCATCACACGCTTGAGCATCATGCGGCCTGAAACGGCCACTTCGATAGCGGCTTCATCGAGCTCTTCACGCGTTTTTTCGCCGTGTTCGGCGCGCAGATCGCCGAAAAGGTCCTTGCGCACGAAGTCGTTGGGGTAGGCGACGCCTTCTTCGCGCAGCTTGGCAAGCTTGGCGCGGCGCTCGGCGATAATGTGGTTTTCGTCGTCGGCGGCAGCGGCTGCCGGCGTCTGCTTCTTTTCGTTTTCGCTCATTTTCTAATCCCTGTTGTGACGGGTCAGATGCCCATCTTGAGGCTTGCCTCAATGAATTGATCAAGATCGCCGTCGAGTACGGCACCCGTGTTGCCCGTTTCGACGTTGGTGCGCAAATCTTTAACGCGGCTCTGATCGAGCACATAGCTGCGGATCTGGTGCCCCCAGCCGATATCGCTCTTGCTTTCCTCGAGCTTTTCTTGCTCGGCCATGCGTTTGCGAAGTTCCAGTTCGTAGAGCTTGGCCTTTAACTGGCGCATGGCTTGTTCGCGGTTGTTGTGCTGGCTGCGGTCATCCTGGCAGACCGTCACGACGCCCGTGGGAATGTGCGTGATGCGCACGGCCGATTCGGTTTTCTGCACGTGTTGGCCGCCGGCGCCCGAAGCGCGGAAAACGTCCACGCGAAGGTCGGCCGGATTAATCGTGATTTCGATCGAATCGTCAATTTCCGGATAAATGTACACAGAGGCAAAGGACGTGTGACGGCGCGCGTTGGCGTCAAAGGGGCTCTTGCGCACCAGACGGTGAATGCCCGTTTCGGTGCGAAGCGTGCCATAGGCCCATTCGCCCTGAACATAGATCGTGCAACCCTTGATGCCGGCAACGTCGCCCTCGGTTTCTTCCGTGAGTTTCGCGGAGAACCCGGCGCGTTCGGCATAGCGCAAGTACATACGCTCGAGCATGCTTGCCCAATCTTGTGCTTCGGTGCCGCCGGCACCGGCTTGGATTTCGATGTAGCAGTTGGCGCTGTCCTGGGGCTTATTGAACATGCGCTTGAATTCGAGCTTTTCGACGTCGTGACGGAAGGTTTCGACTTCTTCGGCCACCAGTTCGGCACCGTCGAAATCTTCGTCGGCAATAGCCATGTTGAAAAGTTCCTTGGCATCCGTGATGCCCGAGCTCAAGCGCTTGAAGCTCCCGACGAGGTCTTCAAGAAGTTTCTGTTCTTTGCTGATTTCCTGTGCGCGCTTGGGATCATCCCAGAGCGCCGGGTTTTCAACCTCGCGGTTGACTTCCTCTAGGCGTCGTTCTTTGCGGTCGACGTCAAAGATACCCCCTAAGCTCAGCAAGACGGTGAGCAAGGTCGTCGCACAGATTGTTGATTTGATTGATGCGTTCGGCTTCCATTTTGAAGTCTGCGTTGTAAGGGCGCACAAAACCCGCGGCCGGAAACCGTGCGGAAGACATCCGGTCGTCGGAAGGCGCCATAGTGAGAGTTGAGAACCCAAAATTTTACCTTGTGCAGAGCCGTCTTTCCAAGCTTTCTTCAGAAAAATCAAAGATTCCGAAGCTAAAAGCCGGCGGTTGGCGTAGGAGCCGTCAACGAACGGAACGAAGAAGCTTTAAATAAAAATGAGAATAGTTCTCATTTATTAGTGTGATAGGTAGAATAAGTACTCCAACGCAAACGGAGTTGGTTTAATAACCTGTTTTCGGAGGGTGAATCGGCGTCTGAAAGGGCGTTGGCACCGCCGTACACGAGGCTGGACGTGGAATTTCTCAAAGAAAGTGTCGATTACTTTGTATTCGGAATCCTTGGTTTGATGGGATTCATCACAGTGTGGCTCACGGCCGAGCGCCTGATATTTCTGCGTACTCTCGATCCTAAAGAGTACGACACGCAAGATGCGTACGATAAGGCGCTCACCGATCATCTCACGACGCTATACATCATTTACTCCAATGCTCCTTATGTGGGATTGTTGGGAACGGTACTCGGCATCATGATCACGTTTTACGACATGGGCATGACCGGGAACATCAATGCGGGCGAAATCATGACGGGCTTGTCGCTGGCGCTTAAGGCGACGGCTCTGGGGCTTGCTGTCGCCATCCCCACGCTCATTGTCTACAACGGGTTGCAGCGCAAGATCAACGTTCTTTCAACCCAATGGAAGGCAGCGCACGCGAAATGATCGAAATTCCGAAAAAGGAGCCGCTTAACATCGTTCCTTTCATCGACATCATGTTGGTGCTGTTGGCGATGGTACTCTCGATTTCGACTTTCATTGCCAAGGGGGAAATCAAGATCGCACTGCCCCCTTCAGAGGCAGGGGCAAAGATAACGGCAAACGACAATCCCCGACTGGTGCAGGTTGATAACGCCGGAGTTCTCTATTGGGACGGTAAGTCCGTGACGGCGCAGGAGCTTGATGAAGCGGTCAAGAACCTGCCGCGGCAGGAAAACGTCGTTCTTCGCATCGACAAGGATTCCAAGTTCGAGCATTTCATCTCGGTGATTGATGTTTTTAAGAAATACCGCCATGAAAACTTCCGAATTGCGACAGAACACAAGGCAACATAAAGACAAAAAACGCCTGACAAGCTCGTTTTTCCTGACGTGCTTCATCTACCTGCCTGCGTTTGTGTTTGCTTGGAGCTCGGTGCCGGAGACAACGTTTAAGGCGGCGGGACAGGAGAAGACGGTTGCGCTTTCGTTTGCGCAGATAAGCGGCGGAGGCGTCTCGACACCGGAAGTTGCGGCTACCGAATCGGTTCCGGAATCTGAACCGGATGTACGAACAGAACCGGAGCCTAAGGAAATCGTCAATCCTCAACCCAAACCCGAGCCTGCGGTGAAAAAAGCGCAGCAAAAAAAGGTGGAGAAAAAGCCGCATACGCTGACGAAGTCGCAGCCCAAAAAGCAAGTGCGGAAGACTGTTCCGAAGACGGACAAACAGACCGAATCGAGTCAAGTGCAGCAAAGCTCTAAAGCATTGGCCCCGGCGCCGATTCAAACCGATCGAGGCGCTGCTACGGCTTCTGCGCAGGGCGGCATTGCCACGCTTGTCTTTGGTGAAAAAGACGATCCGTTTTTAGCCAAGGTCAAGCGCTGCATCGAATCGGAGTTGCGCTACACGCGTCGAGCACGTCAATTGCGCTTGGAGGGGACGGTAACGGTACAGTTTGTCGTGCGAAAAGATGGTTCGATGGACGCGTTTGAAATTCACACAAGCTCAGGCCAGGTGATGCTTGACAACATGGCCAAGCGTGCCGTTGAGTCGGCTCAGGCACATTGGGGACAGCCGCAAAATGCCATTCGCCTGCGTATCCCGCTTCGCTATGAATTGAAATGATGTCCTGATTGATCAGGATGACAATGGTTAGAGAAAGCCGCAAATCGGTCGAATGATCAACCGGTGCGGCTTTTTTAAGTCTGTCGTCCGACAAAAAGCCAAGTAGTGCAGTAAACAACCCGCGACGAAATTCGCAGGCTTTGCAACTATTACGCTTGTAATGTCGCATTAGGCCTGTTTACGTCCGGCCCCTGGGTCATCAGCAGATAGCCCAGACCGTGCAGATTTCGACCTGCATTCAGGTCGCTGTGCGCTCGGTAACCACAGTGACATTCGAACCGGTGCTTCGTTCTCTTTCCGATTGCACCGCACGCCGAACACGTTTTGCTCGTGTACCTTGGATCCACAAACATCACCCTCATCCCTATTCGTGAGGCTTTGTCGACAATCATCTGCTGCAGCTCTCGAAACGGCCATCGGTGCAGTCTGGCTCGCACCTTATGTCCGGCCTTGATTCTCTCGCGAATGTGCGTGAGATCCTCCAATACGATCAGCCGCTTGCCGCTTTGTGCGGCTTTCTCCACGATTGCCTTGCTGACATTGTGGTTGACGTGTTGCACGTGTCGCCTTTCCCGGCCTGAGATTTCGCGTAACTTCCGTTTGGCGTTACGCGAACCGTTGCGCTGAAGACGAGCTCTGTGACTCAAATACTTATCGCGGTCATTTTTCAATTTGCCGGCTTTGAACAGTCTGCCGTCCGAAGTGGCTGCCATGTTGTTCTCACCGACGTCAACTCCGAGAATTTCCTCCTTTTTGAGATTCTTCAAACTTGGCAACTTGAGATTGCGCTCGACAGCGATATGCAGCTGCCAGCATCCCTTGGTGCCTTTTCGTCCTTTTTTGTAGACCAGATTACACTCGCGCCACTTGCCGTTCGACAAAATATCTTGCTGAAAAGTTCCGGGGCAGAGGCGCACCGAGACGCGCTTCTGACTTGTAAAGACTGACGCTGTGGTTCGATCTTTCGAAAACGTCAAAGTACGCGCGTCCAAATGGATGCCGACGTTTTTAAAAACGATTTTCGGCAGCTCCAGCTTCTTGTCCTTTGCGTATTTCGAATTGTTGGACAGCAGGGTCTTGTATGCAGCAGAAACGGCTCGCACGGCATTGCAGACGAGTTGAGCCCCCAATTCCGGTACAGCTTCGCGTACGCGATAGTAGCCGGCATGGTGCAGGTTGAAACGCTGCCACAGGCGCAGCTTCTTTTCGGGGTCCTCTCGGATAATATCGACGAGCAAATTGCAAGCGCGACGAAAGAGTGCTTGGGTGCGTTGCAATTTTTCAAAGGCATCGCTGTCCATGTCCAGGACGACACAAGCGGTACGAACGTCCTTGGAACGTTCTACCAGACTACCTGCGTCCTCTGATGTGTTCAGTCCTTTCAATGTACTGCCTAATCGTTTCTGCGCTGACCTTGCCAGCTGTGCCTACATAATAGGATGGAGACCAAAGGTGCCCATCCCGAAGTTGTTTTTTCAAACCGGGGTGCTGAAGGAATAACTTGCGTGCCGTAGTTCCCTTTAGCTTTTTAACGGCGTCCGAAACTGCTTTCGAGGGAGGTATGCTGACAAACAGATGAATGTGATCAGGCTGAATTTCCAGACTCAGAATCACCCAGCCGTTTTCGTTGCACACTTCTGTTAAGAGAAGACGCAAAGAATCGGCAACAGCTCCCGTCAATACTGATCTTCGGTACTTGGGGCACCATACCACATGGTATGCAGTCTGGTAAACACAATTCCGATTAAAAACTAATTCCAGCATGGACACATATTATCATTTTTAAAGCCGCGGGTTTCCTCGCGGATTTTTATGAAACGAGCCGGATTGCCGCCGACGACACTGTAAGGTTCGACGTCTTTGGTCACAACCGAATAGGCGGCCACGATGGCACCATTCCCGATTGTGACGCCCGGCATGATGACGCTTTCGCGACCGATCCATACGTCGTTACCGACGACGATGTCGCCCTTGCGCGGTAACTCGCTTAAATGATCCGGAGTTACTTCGTGCCAGGCCTTGCCCATGACGTTAAACGGGTAGGTCGACACGCTCGAGAGGCGATGATTGGCCGCACCCATGATGAAAGTCGTGCCGTGCGCGATTTGACAGAATTTGCCGATGACAAGCTTGTCGCCGAAGATCGGATAGTTGAAAAGAACTTGCGTTTTTTTCAAAGTTCTCCGGATGTTCCGGGCTGTCGTAGTAGGTATAGTCGCCTACAAAAATATTGGGTGCCGATACGATATTTTTCAGAAAGACGGATGTTTTGTACTCGTTCGGAAAAATAACGTTCGGATCCGGATTCTTCGGTTGGGTCACGGCCTTCTTCCGTTCAGGTCCAGCTTTCAATAAACCAGTCGCCGGCGACAGCGAAAGTGCCGACGTTAATCTTGTACGGAGCCGCCTGAGCCACGATGGGTTTGGCGTGGTAGGCAAAACCAAAGCCTGCGGCACCGATCATTTCCAAATCGTTGGCGCCGTCGCCGCCAGCGATGCACTGAAAGAGTGAGGCGCCGTTAACCTGCGCGATTACTTCCATGGTACGGCGTTTTCCTGCGCGGTCGAGCACCCTACCGCCGGCCGGGCCCGTGGTCTCGCCGGTGAGTTTGCCGTCCTTAATGACCAGACGATTGCAAACGAAGCCGGACATGCCGTAGTCTCGCGCGACGATTTCGGCAAATTGCGTAAAGCCGCCCGAGGCGATGTACGTCTTGACACCAAACGAGTGGAAAAGGGCAAGGGTTTCTTTGGCTCCAGGAGTCGGACGGATGAGAGCGGCTGCTTTATCGATGATTGACGAAGGTGCTCCGGCCAGAAGCTTTACGCGTTCGCGCAGGCTGTGTTCGAAATCAAGTTCTCCGCGCATTGACCGCTCCGTGATTTCCGCAACCTGATCTTTGACGTCATAGAGCGCCGCCAATTCGTCAATGCATTCGTTTCCGATCAGGGTGCTGTCCATGTCAAAAAAGGCGCATCGGAAGTCGCGAAGAGACAGTCCGGCCGGCACAAAAGCAGTGTCGCACGTCGCTATGCCGCTTAAAACATTTCGACGAATCGTTTCACACACATGTTTTTCGAGGCCGCACAGTCGTAAACGGTTTTCTTCGCAAAGCATTTTGGCTGCGGGAGCAAAAGTGGAAAGCGAATTGGCAAGGGAGGCCGAGATCGGGCCGGATATCACCAGATCGAAGAGGCTGGAAGCTGTGTTCATGTCTAAAAGAAACTGAAGGAAAGGGGACGGCAAAGGTTGCGCCCAGGTCATTTGATGCCGGCATCATGCCGCAAATATATTTGTTTTGCACGCTCTTCAGCTCTTTTTTGCCTTTGTCATCGTTTTGTTATCAGGCTGTCAAGGAACTGTCTTAAAAGTGCCATCAAGCTGTCAGATTGGACCCCGACAATGTGCGCCATCACAACGGGAGATATTGCGGAACGGGGAACAAAGACCGCCGCTTGCTCGGTTGTGAAATCACGCGGCGCCTGATTTATGGAATTGAAGCGGCGCCGGCCATTGACTGACATATTGATTGAAGAGATGAACCCTAAGAATTTCGCCAAAGCCGGCCTCGTCGCCGCCCTTGTCGTTGCTGCCAACGCATCCGTAGCCGGTCCGGACAACATGGTTGTTGCTGTGCAGCAGTTGCCTGTGATCGTTGAGCCTCAAGGCATCAACAACAATGCACTCGATCGCGTGGCTTACTCCATTTACGAAACTCTGATTCGCGCCGACCTGAAGACCGGCGAACTTTTTCCGGGTTTGGCAGAGAGCTGGAAGCGCGTTTCGCCCGAGAGCGTTGAATTTAAGCTGCGCAAGGGAGTCAAGTTTCACGACGGCACCGACTTTACGGCTGACGACGTTGTCTTTACCTTCGGCCAAGAGCGTTTTATGGCAAAGGACGCTCCGGGGCGTGCCGCAGCTGTCGAATTCCTGGGTGGTCTCAAAAGCGTTGAAAAAATCGACGATTACACTGTTCGCGTCACGATGCAGCAGGCCGATCCTCTGATCGAGCGCCGTTTTGCAGCACGTATGTCGGAAATCATCAGCAAAGACGGCTGGATGAAAGCCGGCGGCTGGGACAACTGGATCAAGAATCCGATCGGCACCGGTCCGTACCGTATCACCAGCTTTAAGGTCGGCAACCGTCTGGCCCTTGAACGGTTCGACGGCTACTGGGGCGATAAGGCTCCCGCTGCCAAGCTTACGTTCGTCGAAGTACCGGAATTGTCTTCTCGTGTTGCCGGTCTTCGCTCGGGTGAATTTGATCTCATTACCGAAGTGCCGCCCGATCAGATCAAGCCTCTGAGCAAGGATGGCAAGATTGATGTTGTAGGTGGTGCAATTGACAACATCTATGCGCTCGTGTTTGACGCTAAGTCCAATCCGGTGATGGCCAATCCGAAATTGCGTCAGGGCATCATGCACGCCATTGATCGTGACCTCCTCGTGCAGGCTCTCTTTGCAGGCAAGACGACGCCCGCCAATAGTTTCCAATCGAAGACCTTTGGCGAGATGTATTTGCCGGAATTTGAAACCAAGAAATTCGATCTTCAGAAAGCACGCGAACTCATCAAGGCTTCCGGTTACAAGGGCGAACAGATTGTCTGGCGCATCCAACCTGCTTACTACACGCTTGAAATGACCGTGAGCCAGGCTGTGGCGTCCATGCTCAAGCAGGCCGGGCTCAACATTCGCCTCGACGTCAAGGAAAACTGGACGCAAGTTGAAGCCGCCGGCAAGGATCGCATGATCAACAACGCGAGCTTTTCGGCTTACTTCCCGGACCCAGCCAGCCAGTTGTGGCGACGCATGAAGCCGGGCAGCTTTTGGGAAGCCGAAGGATACTTCCCGGCTTCTGACGAATACAAGCGCATCTGCGAATTGGGCAAGGAACTTGATTCGAGTGTTGATCCGGTCCGTCGCAAGGCGGTATGGGGCGAGATGCTCAAGCTCTTTGACGCCAATCCCTATGCTGTTCCGCTTTATTCCCTGCCGATGATCTACGCCAAGCAGAAAAACGTTGTCTGGGAACCTGGTACGCAAGGTTCGCTCGATCTGAGCGCCCGCGGTCTCAGCTTCAAGTAAATCGTCTGCAAGAGGCTGCGGGGGGTTGTCCCCCGTGGCCTTGCTTTATTTTCAAATCAACCGAAGACATCTATGACAGAACCTCACAGGAATCCGGAACAAACATTGCTTTCGATCCGCGGCCTTCGTACCTCCTTCGGCAACACCGAAGTGCTCCACGGCGTTGATCTTGAAATCCGACGCGGCGAAGTGCTCACCCTTATCGGCGAATCGGGTTCCGGCAAATCGGTGCTTGCCCGATCCATTCTGGGCTTGGCCGGAAAAAATGCCCGCACGACGGGCGTAATCGAATTCAACGGCACGAACCTTCTGGATCTGACCGACGCAGAGATGCATAAAATGCGCGGTGCCGACATCGGTATCATCGTGCAGGACGCGATGGCTGCCTTAAATCCGATGCGTACCATCGGTTATCAGCTCTGCGAAACAATCGTCTATCGTCATCCGGACTATCGAGACAATCCTCACAACAAAACGACGCTGATGGCAAGCGAAGAAGTTAAAAAGCTTGCCGTTGATTATCTCAAGCGCGTCGGTATTACGGCTCCTTCCGAGCGGATGCGCAGTTATGCGCATCAGCTTTCCGGCGGTATGCGCCAGCGCGTGATGATCGCCTTGGCTTTGATCGGCGCACCGAAACTGTTGATCGCCGACGAACCCACCACAGCTCTTGACGTGGTGGTGCAGCGTGAAATCCTCAAGGAACTGCGAGAGATCGTCAAAAGCGAATCAATGAGCATGTTACTTGTGACGCACGATCTGCATTTGGCTCGCGACGTTGCCGATCGTGTGAGCGTCATGTATGCGGGCTATATCCTCGAAACCGGTCCCGTACCCCGTGTGCTACCCAATCCTGCGCACCCA
>ENA-OPWX01002411-OPWX01002411.1-human-gut-metagenome-genome-assembly--contig:-NODE-2411-length-9953-cov-4.917862_pt1 | contig 9953 bp, 8 predicted proteins | sample MGYA00241514_ERZ502020 | MGnify/ENA primary metagenome ERZ502020 (study PRJEB25962, sample SAMEA2042105) | human gut metagenome | biome: human gut; feature: human-associated habitat; material: faeces... | reverse complement strand
TGTACAGACAACATTCATCTATTTGTTGCCTGCCTCCCCAAAAAATAGCGTCGGGGTTTTAGAGCCGCATTTCTCCCCTACATGAATGCAGGGGATTCCTGCGGGATTTCTTTGAAGTCTCTCTTTTTGGCATTGCGTACGGACATCTGCAGCTTTTCCTTGGGCACCTGCTCTGACAAATCAATTTTCGGCACCCTTGCGGCGGTGCACCCAAATCCAAACAACAAGTCCAAGCAAGAAAACAGGGAGACTCAGCCATTGGCCTCTGGAAAGGCCGAAAAGTCCCAGTCCGAGATAGCTGTCGGGTTCGCGGAAATATTCCACGATGAAACGTACCAGACCGTAGCCCATGCAAAAGAGCGAGCCAACGGCGCCGGCCACGCGCGGCTTGCTGGAGAACCACCACAGTGAAAAGCAGCGCCCCTTCCAAGAATGCTTCATAAAGCTGCGACGGATGTCTCGGCACCAACGTACCGGAATTCCTGAAAATCATGGCCCAGGGGACGTCAGAACCAGCCGCACGTCCCCACAATTCGCCGTTGATGAAGTTGCCGATGCGCCCGAACATCAGTCCCAACGGCACAAGCGGGGCCACAAAATCGGCCACATCAAGAAACGTTTTGCCTTTGATGCGGGCAAACGCACAGATCGCCAGGATGGAGCCGATGATGCCGCCGTGCGCACTCATCCCGCCCTGCCACACCTTGAAGATGTCTAAGGGATGCGACAGGTACCACTCAGGCTGGTAGAAAAAACAAAAACCCAAACGTCCGCCGAGAATGACCCCGAGCACGCCGTAAAAGAGAATGTCTTCCACATCGTTGGCGGTCATCTGACGCCACGGATCCTTCGCGCGCAACCGTCCCAACGCCCAGAAGAAGGCAAATCCTAAGAGATACATCAGACCGTACCAGTGCACGGCAAGGGGACCGATCGAAAAAGCGATGGGATTGAATTCCGGCGCGAACATACGAGCAGAATGCGAATGTTAGAAATCAGAAGCGTTCGTTGTCTTTGAGATAACGCCATTTGCCGGGCGGCAAAGCCCCCAGACGTACACGACCCACGCGTACGCGCTTTAGACGCAGCACTTTAAAGCCGACGGCAGCACACATACGGCGAATCTGGCGTTTCTTGCCTTCTTTTAGAACAAAACGAAGCTCATCGTCGTTTAAAACTTCAACTTGAGCAGGCAACAGCGCTTTACCGTCAAGAGATAAACCGTGACGAAGAAGCGCCAACGTTTGCGCCACAAACTTCGGTGCTTGACCGGACTGAGCATCGGCAACGCGCACGATGTACTCTTTTTCGATCGTGCTGTTTTCGCCGATGATGGCCTTGGCAACGCGTCCGTCCTGCGTAAGCACGAGAAGTCCCACGGAATCGATGTCCAGCCGTCCTGCGGGAACCAGGCTTCTCAATTGGGCGCTGCTCCAGCGAAGCGTCGAATCGTCACCGGCCCAGCGATTTTCCGGAATGATCAAAGTCTTGGCGGGTTTGTAGCCGTCTTCTGCCTGTCCGCTCACGTAACCGACAGGTTTGTTGAGAAGCACCGTCACCTGCTGCTTTTGGCTGTAGCTGGCCTGCGCCTTGAGTTCGATGCGCGCTTCGGGCTGGAGCATCCAGAGTTTCATCTTCTTATTGTCCGAGAAGCTCCACGGATTGTAGTTGGCAGACATCTCGAGCGTCCAACGGGGAGCTACCTTATACTCTACTCCGAGATTAATGGTAGAGGTGATGTCGTACAACAAATTACTTTTCACTGCAAAACGTTGCGCCGAAGCCGTTCCGGACAGAAGCGCAATAAATAGGGTAATCATGAAAATCGTAAAATTCTTTCGCATATTCTCTTTCGTTTTATTCGTAATCTTTTACTTGTTTATAGAGGTTAATTTTCCTTTTGCTGCTTTTAGAAATTTCATCTGTTTACATAAAACAGATTATTAATGTACATTTCATTAGTAATCAAGTAATTAAAAAAGGAAAACCGTTTCAATGCTATCCGGCATGAACGATTTTCCTGAAACAAAAAGAAAAACAAGGATGTATCGGGACTTCGGCCTGATACCATTCTGTCCTTAAAATAGACGCAGTAATGAAGAGTTTCCCCCTTTAAACACCAACAAAAGAAACTCAACATGCCGTTATAAATGACAAAATGACAATCAAGCCTTTGCTTCGATACATCCGTTTTTCTGAAACAAAAATTGAAACATGGTGATAAAACAACGAAATTATTAACTTTAAATCGAGTACATAAAATGGAGCTGAACTACATTAAAGAACACACCTCATGCGTGAACTACAAGACCGAGGAAGACGCCGGTTTCGCACTGAAAGAAGCTGCTTTGGGAGAACATTTCGACAACCGGCAACAAGAGATTAAGGCCAACCACCTGATATTTATTTTGTCAGGCGAAGTCAGCATCACCAAAGACAGCAAGGAAGAAACAAGAGTCCGTGCGGGCGAATTCATCTTCATTCCCCTTTCATCCCATTACACGGGCACGGTTATCCAGCCGGGCACATACATCAGTCTGTCATTCTTTCACGATACAATCTCGCTGTGCGACAAGCACATGCTTAGCAGCTATTTAGACAAAGCCCAGCACACACCCCTATGCTTCGAACCGCTTTCCGTGCGTGCCCCTCTGGACATGTTCCTGCATCTGCTGGAGTCCTATCTCCAGGCAGGCGTCAACTGCAAGCACCTGCACGAACTCAAGGAGCGCGAGTTGTTCATCATCTTCCGCACAGCCTACACAAAGAGCGAAATAATCCAACTCCTCTACCCTATAATGGGAATCGAGGTAGACTTCAAGGCAGCCGTTCTCAAGAACAAAGACCGGGTGCGCAGCAAACAAGAGCTGGCAGAATTGTTGGGCATGAGCGGTTCCGAGCTTCACCGCAAGTTCACGCAAGAGTTTGGAGAAACCGTTCAATCCTGGCTTCAGAAACAAAAAAACAAGGAAATACTATCCCGGCTCAATTACGATTTCATCTCTATAAAAGAGGTGGCATACGAGTTGGGCTTCAGCTCCGCAGCCGGTTTCAACAAGTATTGCAAGAATAATTTCGGCTGCTCGCCCAGCGAATTAAGGCAGGAAATCAAAAAAAAGCAGCAAAAATAGATACTGATATTCAGCGTTTTGCAATTTTGGATAACAGATTGGTTAATTTGGATAACTGATTGACGGATTCGGATAACGCAATATCCAAAAATATCCTCTACCTTTGCAGTATCAAAGCACAGGGACAAAGTATATATAGCGAAAGCAAGTAGAAAAGTCCGGTTTATTTGAGTCGTTTCTTAGTTTTTATCTGTGTTATGTAGACAGATGAATTTTTCACCTGCATTTTTAATACAATCCGATACGGCATCCACCACGTTTTCATTGACCTTGTTCAGAGTATCGACCGCAAAGGAATTCAGGTAGATTTGGGTTGTCTTTTCGGACGTATGTCCCAGTCCCTCACTGATTAAGGATATCGGGATACCTTCATTCTTGGCTATGGTGGCCCACGAGTGGCGCGCCACATAAGTGGTGAGCGGAATGCCTATGTTGAGCAATGTGCCCAAGCGTTTGAGGTAACGGTTGACCGTGCCCAAAGAGTAGCGGTATTGCGTGTAGGCATCTCGCGGTGACTGCCCGTGTATATAAGGAAAAATGTACGGGCCGGATGTCCTGTATTTTTCAATAATCTCCTTCATGGCGGGCAGCAGTCCTATCTGCAACCGTTGCCCGGTTTTGCTGCGGGTGTAGAATATCGTGTCGCGCACAATGCCGTCGTGCTTGAGGTGGATTACATCGACGAAGGACATGCCCCGGCAGTAGAAACTGAACATGAACAGGTCGCGCGCCGCTTCCAACTGGGGATACCGCCGCAGGTCGGCCGAAGCGATGAGCGCTATCTCTTCCTTGCTCAACGCCCGTTTCACCGTTTCCTGCCTGCGCACGTTCAGCCCGGCAAAGGGATTTTCGCCACATACCCTGATGCCTTGCTTGCGTGCCTTATTGTACACCGCCCGGAAATTGCTGAGGTACATGTGGATGCTGTTCTCCGAAATGCCGCGCATGCGCAGGTAGTGTATATAGTCCGTGACGAACACATAGTCGATGTCTTTGAAGTTGATTTTCCTCAAACTGCAAAAGCGCAACAGCGAGTACAGCCCGCTTGTGTAGGAAGCGGCAGTGCTTTGCTTCCCCTCTTCGAGCAGGGTATCGATGTATTGCAGGATGAATTTATCCACACTCTGGTCGTACTGCTCCTTCCGGTGTTTCAGCATGAGGCGCTCCAGCGTAAAGCCGGGATCGGTTCTCTCCAGCAGACGGTAGTTCCTGACCAGGTCTTCTTTCTCGTTCCTGATAAGACGGTTGACGAGGCTCACTTCCCTACGGGTGAGGATACCCTCGGACGAATAAACCACCCGGTCGGCATCCCGCCGATAATTCGACTCGTGGACCCGCCACCCCAAAGAGTATTCTTTCTTCTTACGGCAGTACAGCACGCGAATCGCAAGGGAGTAAACTCCCGCTGCGCTCGCTTTACAAGGATGTATGACAACACGAATACTCAACTTTTTCTTCTTGTTTTGTAAGTTCATTTACCAATTAAGCATTACTGCCTGCGTAAAAGTACACATTTTGCACCTAAACACAGAACTTGTTACTAAAATAATGAATAAAAAAATTGTTTTAGCAACAAATGAGAGGGGGGATTGTTTTAATGCAGAATAAAAGCCCCCCATGTGACAAACTGAAAATTCATGCGACAGATAGGGAAAATATCAACCTAATTATTTATCTTTGTTAGCTTGAAAAGTTAGCATACCCAAAAACAATAAGACAATGAAAGATTTCTTAAAATTTACGCTCGCCACCGTAACCGGTATCGTTATATCGAGCGTTGTGTTGTTTTTCATCAGTATTCTCGTAGTTTTCAGTATGGTTTCATCCTCGGAATCGGAAACGCAAGTACGTAAGAACTCCGTCATGATGCTGGACTTGAACGGTACACTGGCCGAACGCAGTCAGGAAAACCCACTGGACCTTATTATGAAGGATGATTACAAGACATACGGACTGGACGATATTCTCTCTTCCATTAAGAAAGCGAAAGAGAATGAGGATATCAAAGGTATTTATATTCAGGCTACTTCACTGGGAGCGGGGTTCGCCTCGCTGGAAGAGATTCGCAATGCTCTGAAAGACTTCAAGGAATCGGGCAAGTTTGTCGTAGCCTACGGTGATGCCTATACGCAGGGGTTATACTACCTGTCCAGCGTGGCCGATAAAGTCCTGCTGAACCCGCAAGGTATGCTCGAATGGCGGGGACTGGCAGCTACTCCTATGTTCTTCAAGGATTTATTGGAGAAAGTGGGCGTGGAGATGCAGGTGTTTAAGGTGGGTACATACAAATCGGCAGTAGAACCGTTTATCTCCACCGAAATGAGTGCAGCCAACCGCGAGCAGATAAATGTATACCTGTCTTCCATCTGGGGACAGATTACGAGCGCCGTTGCCGAATCGCGCAACCTGTCCGTAGAGGCATTGAACAAGGAAGCCGACCGCATGCTGATGTTCTACCCCGCAGAGGAAAGCGTGAAGAACGGACTGGTGGACACCTTAATATATAAGAATGATGTACGCGACTACCTGAAAAATCTGGCAGGCATCGACAAGGACGACAACATGCCGATACTGGGCATTCAGGACATGATAAACGTGAAAAAGAACGTGCCCAGAGACAAGAGCGGAAACGTAATTGCCGTATATTATGCGTATGGTGAGATTGACGGCGGTTCGTCCGCCTCTACCGACGAGGGTATCAACTCCGAAAAGGTTATCAAAGACCTGCGTAAGCTGAAAGATAATGAAAATGTAAAAGCCGTAGTGCTGCGTGTGAATTCTCCGGGCGGCAGCGCATACGGTTCCGAACAGATATGGTACGCCGTAAACCAACTGAAAAAGGAGAAACCGGTAATCGTATCCATGGGCGATTATGCCGCATCAGGCGGTTACTACATCTCCTGTAATGCCGAAACCATCGTTGCCGAACCTACCACACTGACCGGCTCTATCGGTATCTTCGGAATGATGCCCAACGCCAAAGGGCTGACGGAGAAACTGGGTGTGAGCTTCGACGTAGTAAAGACCAACCCGTATGCCGACTTCGGCAACCTGACCCGCCCCATGAACGACGGTGAAAAGGGATTGATGCAGATGTACGTCAACAACGGCTACGAACTCTTCCTGACCCGCTGCTCCGACGGACGCGGCATCAGTATGGAAGAACTGGACAAGATAGCGCAAGGCCGTGTATGGACCGGAAGCACCGCCAAAGAACTGGGACTGGTGGACGAATTGGGCGGCCTGGACAAGGCGTTGGAGATTGCCATTGCAAAAGCAGGTGTAGACGCTTACACCGTAATGAGTTATCCCAAGAAAGAGGGTTTCCTGGAAAGCCTGATGAATACGAATCCCGGAAATTATATCAAGGGGCGCATGCTGAACGGCAAAATGAGCGATATGTACCGTCAGTTCAGCATCATCGAGAACTTTGACAAGATAGACCGCATACAGGCACGCGTACCGTTTGAACTGAACATACAATAAATTTAAATGAAAGATGCATCCGTAAAAATACATCATTGGCTATATCCCTTGTCCTGGCTCTACGGGGCAGGGGTGTGCTTGCGAAACAAACTCTTTGACTGGGGCTGGCTCCGGTCAAGGAGTTTTGACGTTCCTGTGATATGTGTAGGCAACATCGCCGTAGGTGGAACGGGCAAAACGCCGCATACGGAGTATCTGATAAAGTTATTGCAGAATGAGGGCATAAACGTAGCCACACTGAGCCGCGGATACAAACGGAAGAGCAAAGGTTACATACTGGCAACCGCCGAAAGCAGCGTACAGAAAATCGGCGATGAACCCTATCAGATAAAGAGCAAGTTTCCGGATATACGGGTAGCGGTAGATGAAAACCGCTGTCACGGCATCGAGCAGTTGCTTACATTGAAGAGTCCTGCCGTGGATGCAGTGTTACTGGACGATGCCTTCCAACATCGCCATGTAAAGGCAGGAATGAATATCCTGCTGACCGACTATCACCGGTTGCTGTGTGACGACGCCCTGTTGCCTGCCGGAAGACTGCGCGAACCCGCCTGCGGGAAAAACCGCGCCCAGATAGTCATTGTAACAAAGTGTCCGGATGATATCAAGCCGATAGATTTCAACATCATCACCAAGAGGTTGAATCTGTATCCGTACCAGCAATTGTATTTCTCCAGGTTCCGCTATGGCTCGCTGATGCCACTGTTTCCCGAAAAGGCAAAAGGCAGAATTACCTGCACCGGAGACGAACAGGTGCTACTCGTTACGGGCATCGCCTCTCCCGCCCCACTGGTGGAAGAAGTGAAATCCTACACCCCCAGCGTCAATCTGCTGGAGTTCGGCGACCACCATGACTTCGGCGAGAAAGACTTGCTGCTCATCGAGAAACAATTTAACCTGTTGAAGGGAAACAACAGGCTGATTATCACGACAGAGAAAGATGCTACCCGACTGAAGAACCATCCCAACCTGAACGAAACGCTGAAGCCGTACATTTATGTGCTTCCCATCGAAATAGAGTTTTTACAAAATCAACAATATATATTTAACCAAAACATTATTGGCTATGTTAGAACGTATTCAAGAAACCGCAGCTTATCTGAAAGGTAAGATGCACACGCATCCTGAGACAGCAATTATCCTCGGAACCGGACTTGGCAGCCTTGCAGGTGAGATTACCGAGAAGTATGAAATAAAGTATGAGGATATTCCCAACTTCCCCGTTTCTACGGTAGAGGGACACAGCGGCAAACTGATTTTCGGCAAGCTGGGTAATAAGGATATTATGGCCATGCAAGGACGCTTCCACTTCTATGAGGGATATTCCATGAAGGAAGTGACCTTCCCGGTACGTGTAATGCGGGAACTGGGTATCAAGACCTTGTTTGTTTCTAATGCCAGCGGCGGTACGAATCCCGATTTTGAAATCGGCGACCTGATGATTATCACCGATCACATCAATTTCTTCCCCGAACATCCGCTGCACGGCAGGAATATTCCGTATGGCCCGCGCTTCCCGGACATGAGCGAGGCGTACGATAAAGAGCTTATCCGCAAGGCGGATGCAATTGCAGCAGAAAAGGGTATCAAGGTGCAGCACGGTGTGTACATCGGCACGCAAGGGCCTACGTTTGAAACTCCGGCGGAATACAAGATGTTCCGTATCCTGGGTGCGGATGCGGTAGGTATGTCTACCGTTCCCGAAGTAATCGTAGCGAACCACTGCGGTATCAAAGTGTTCGGCGTATCGGTTATCACGGACTTAGGTGTGGAAGGCAAGATTGTAGAGGTTTCCCACGAAGAAGTGCAGAAAGCTGCGGATGCCGCACAGCCGAAGATGACGGAGATTATGAGGGAGTTGATTAACAGAGCGTAAGTAAATAAATGGTTGAAAGTTGATAGTCGGGAGTTGAAAGTTGCCGTGCAGTGTAAGTACGCGGTAACTATTCGCTTTTAAACTATCAACTTTAACCTTTCAACTAATTAAGATGAGAACAGAAATAGCAACTCTCGGTGAGTTCGGCCTCATCCGCCACCTGACCGAGAGTATCGAATTAAAAAACGAATCAAGCCGGTACGGCATCGGGGATGATGCCGCCGTCCTCTCCTACCCGGCGGACAAAGAAGTGCTGGTAACCACCGATTTGTTACTGGAAGGCGTACATTTCGATTTGACGTATGTACCTTTGAAACATTTGGGATATAAATCGGCCGTAGTAAATTTTTCCGATATATATGCCATGAACGGTACACCCCGGCAAATCACCGTTTCGCTGGGACTGTCCAAACGTTTCAGCGTAGAGGATATGGAGGAGTTGTATGCCGGCATCCGCCTTGCCTGTGAGGAATATGGAGTGGATATTGTAGGCGGTGATACCTCTTCTTCCTATACGGGACTCACAATCAGCATCACTTGTATCGGTGAAGGTGAGAAAGGAAAGGTCGTTTATCGCAACGGCGCCAAAGAGACTGACCTTATCTGCGTTTCCGGTGACTTAGGTGCAGCTTATATGGGTCTGCAACTACTGGAACGTGAAAAGAGCGTCCTAAAAGGTGGCGACAAAGATTTACAACCTGATTTCGCTGGCAAAGAGTATCTGCTGGAACGGCAACTGAAACCGGAAGCCCGCCGCGACATTATTCAGAAGTTGGCTAAAGAAGGTATTCAGCCTACTTCCATGATGGATGTTTCCGACGGCCTATCCTCGGAATTACTGCATATCTGCACGCAAAGCAAGGTCGGTTGCCGCATCTATGAGGAGCATATTCCCATCGACTACCAAACGGCCGTCATGGCAGAGGAGTTCAACATGAACCTAACAACTTGCGCCCTCAACGGCGGCGAGGATTACGAACTGCTGTTCACCGTGCCCATCGCCGACCATGAAAAGGTTTCCGAAATGGAAGGCATTAAGCTGATAGGTCATATTACTAAATCGGAACTGGGTTGTGCCCTCATCAGCCGCGACGGACAGGAATTTGAACTGAAGGCACAAGGCTGGAATCCGCTTAAAGAGGAATCTGCCGCTCAGCAGGAAGAGGTTGAATAGACAAAATGCCCCAAAACCGGGGAAAAGAGGATATCAAATAGAAATCCGAAAATGACAAAACCTCAAGAATAAAATAAAAGAAGAAGGCATAAATAACGGATTTATTCCATACTCCTCTAAAAAAATATACGCTGATAATTAACTATATAGAGAATTATCAGCGTTTTTTATTTCCTAACCTCTTGCATAGTCCAAAACTTTCACTACCTTTGCAACCGCAAAAGAGATAAAAATGGTGCCATAGCTCAGTTGGTAGAGCAAAGGACTGAAAATCCTTGTGTCCCCG
>ENA-OPWX01002402-OPWX01002402.1-human-gut-metagenome-genome-assembly--contig:-NODE-2402-length-9982-cov-3.363755_pt1 | contig 9982 bp, 7 predicted proteins | sample MGYA00241514_ERZ502020 | MGnify/ENA primary metagenome ERZ502020 (study PRJEB25962, sample SAMEA2042105) | human gut metagenome | biome: human gut; feature: human-associated habitat; material: faeces... | reverse complement strand
ATCCGGGCTACTAGCCCCCATCCGATACAATGAATTCACTAACGCAACCGCCAACCCCGCATTCTCACGATTCAAGTTATACGCCTGAAAATAAGCGGTCGTAGCAGAAGGATATTGTTCCATTCGAGTATAGCAATCGCCAATCGCACGGTATAAGACAGTATTATCCTCATTCTGAGCTTGCAATTTCTCATAGGCATCAACTGCTTTCTCATACTCCCCCAATTGGAAATACAGACGTGCCAACTGATAATTAGCGTAGAAGTTCGAGCTATCGGCGGATAATACCTGATGAAAATATCGCTCGGCATCCTCCGCACGGCCTAAGTTCGTCGCCGTCCGAGCCAAGATGTTTAAGATATCCAAGTTCGTCATATCCATAGAAAAGCAAAGACGGTAATAGTCATAAGCCTTCTGATACCGAAGCATACCCTCATAAGCCTGCCCGATAGCGTTCATAATCTCATAATTCGAAGAATCAGCTAGTGTAAGGCTATCAGCATGAGCGATCACAGCCGCATATTGCTTACGGTTCACCAAGTCTTGCCAATTAAACTCTTGAGCATTCCCGGGAAAAATAAGGCAACAAAGTAACAGAACTGTAACTAAATTACATTTCGCATTCATATCTGTATATTTTTAAGATTACTGATTAAGCGACTAACATAGCCTCTATTCTTATTTCACTGTAACCGGAAAGTAATAGGCACCGTATATAAGACGCGGACCGCCTTTCCGTCCTGACGACCGGGAGTCCACCGGGGCATCATTCCGATGACTCGCAAAGCTTCCGCATCCAAGGAGGGATCTATCCCCCGTATGATTTTAGGTTCCACGATATTTCCTTTCTTATCTACCACAAACGAACAGATCACACGACCTTGCACTCCCGCTTCCTGCGCATCCGTCGGATACTTTATGCTTTGAGCGATAAACTTTAATAATTCACGATCCCCTCCGGGATATTGCGGCATCACGTCCACTACCGTCAAAGTCTCTTCCTTCGTTTCTTCTACCGGACTTTTCAAACGGAACGTAATCGGGACCGTATATTTCACGGCGACCGCCTTTCCACGTTGCATTCCCGGATTCCAGCGAGGCATAGTGTTTATTACCCTTACGGCCTCCTCATTCAATAAAGGAGTCACTCCCCGAAGCACCTCCGGATTATTGACAGAACCATCACGCCCGACGATAAACGAGCAGATTACACGACCTTGTTCCCCGTTATCCTGACTCTCTTTCGGATACTTTATATTCGTGGCTATGTATTTCAACAACTCCGCATCCCCACCCGGGAAACTAGGCATCTTCTCTACCACGGTAAATACTTGCTCGTTCATCTCACGGGATTTGGAAGATAAGGACAAATGGGTATTATTTGTCATATCAGCAGCCAAGACCTCTTGAGACTCCCTTCCTTGATAGCTGCATCGCAAAATCGCATTCGCAGGGACCTCCAAAGAGAAAGCCCCTTTCCTATCCGTGATAGTCCCCTCTTTACCGCCCTTCACCACAACTGATGCCCCGATCAAAGGCTGCCCGGTCTCATCAACCAGAATGCCCGTAGCCGTCACCATAGCGTTCGAGACCGTAGCCTCATTCGCCAGACGGACAGTCAAACGCGCTACCGCCTCGATATTACTTAACAGCATCAAGATCCCTACCAATGGAATAAATATCAGATATTTCGTACGTACGATACCCGGGCTCCGCTTCTTGTTCATCATCATAATCCGGTTCTTCAGATGCAGCACATTGAAACTATTATACAAAGTAGTAACGGACTGATGATGAGCCAATCCCAATAAATGGTATTGATAGCTCTTACTATCGTAACCAGACTGGATCACCGTGTTATCCGCCAGATACTCCAGATTATGCCTAACCTCACGCTTCAATAACCATACAAAAGGATTAAACCAGCAAGCCATACACATCATCTCGCTCAAGATCACGTCAATCGAGTGCCATTGGGATACGTGCGTACATTCATGTGTCAATATCTCATCCGTTTCCTTATCCGAATGACTCTCCGGATGCAAGAAGACCATACGGAAAAAGGAGAATGGCCCGGCGGCCTTCCGCAACGCATAAACCGGAGTTTCATGAATAACAACACGCTCACTGGTATGAGCCAACCATAAGATACTGCTTAATTGCACGAGAAAACGTCCGCATAAGAACGCTACAATCCCCCAATAAATAAACCCCAAAGATCCCAGCAACCATCCATACCAATCCACGGACGCCGCGGCATCCGCTTTCGCCGTCGCCTCAGGCAACATAGCGGAATACATATAAATCACGTCCACTATAGGCTCTTGTTGCCTTACCCAATCTTGGATGTTCAGCAAAGGATAAAACAGAGCCAAGCCAAAGAACGCCAGCAATATCGCACGACGTAGCTTGAAGAACGTGTCCTTATAGAAGAACAACCGGTAGAAGGCGTAAAAGAGTACAAAGGCTACATTTACCTTCAATAAGTAGGCAAATTCCGGTGTCATGGTATGTGGGATTTAGGTTATTCTTTTCCTTTCTCAATCAAATCGATGATATCCTTTAGATCATCCGTAGAGATTTTCTGATCTTTCGCAAAGAAAGAAACCATTTCTTTATACGAGTTAGCGAAATAATTCGTTACCACGCCGCCAAGGAACGTACGTTTATATTCCGTTTCCTCTATCAAAGGACGGTATTCATACGTATTTCCATAACGTTTCGCCTTCACGTACTTCTTTCGCTCCAGATTCTTGATCACGGAAGCGAGCGTCGTATAAGGAGGTTTCGGGTCCTCGTATTTGGCCAGCACATCTTTCACAAAACAAGGACCGATCCGCCAAATCCAGCGCATCGCCTCTTCTTCCTGCATCGTTAGCTTCTCCATAAATCTTATCCTTTTATTAATGTATATCCACAAAGCTACGAAATAGTCGTAAACGGCATGCGGAAGGCACGTTAATTAACATTAAATAAGAATCACAAGACCTGCAATCGTGAATTATTGCAACTTAAATGTGATCGGCACCGTATATTTCACGGCTACCGGCTCGCCTCTTTGCGTGCCCGGTGTCCAACGAGGCATCATTTGCAAAACTCGAACCGCCTCTTGGTCTAATGCCGGGGAGATTCCTCTAATGACCTTGTAATTCGTAAGTGTTCCATCCTTCGTTACCACAAACGAACAAATCACACGGCCTTGCTCTCCTTTGTTTTGGCTTTCTTGTGGATACTTTACATTCTTGGCTATAAATTTCAAAAGCTCCGCATCACCGCCGGGAAACTTCGGCATCACCTCTACTACCCTAAATACCTGCTCTCCATTTTCCAGCGTATCTTCGTCCTCCGCTTCCACCTGTACTTGCTCTTTTTCCTTTGCAACATCTGTCGGTACACTGTCTTCTTTTTGTTCCGAAGACTGCCCACATCCTACACACATCGCCAAAGCGAACAGGATGATCATTGTGTTCATAATTGCCTTTTTCATTTTCAATCAGTTTTAATGTTATTTATACCGTTATTACACATACTTACCAACCTCTAAACATATCCGGATATTACGTTGGTTTCGCAAATATACGAAATACTCGTAATATAAATATAAACAATACGTTAATTAACACTAATAGCCATCAAAGGCATAGAAAAGATAAAAGAACACGATTATTTACCGAACAGTTAAAATACACAATATGCCCACTTTGCACGTAAATATTAGTATATGGCTGATATCTACGCAGTTATACATACACGCCTATTACCGATCCAATTACTATCTATAATAAATCAGATTACTATCAATAGTAAATCAGATTTTCTATAGATAGTAACCATGAATACTATAGCTTCTATCGCTAGATTATTACAAGAAGTACAACCGAGTGATACACATCGAAGTCAGATAAGCGAATAGAACACAAAAACCGGATTGCCCTCCTCTCCTTTTAAGTTCAACTCCTGCGGAATCGTGATCGAGCGAAGCGATTTATATAAGTTTAGCTCATACGGGGTCACTACTTGTACCAGCTCATCTTTTATGACCCTCCCCCAGACCGGGAAATTCCGATAACTTCTCGTACCCTGCATGCCATGTTGAAGGTTCGCATCCGCCAGTTCATAGATAGAACCCGGCATCTCACATTTTTCCACAAGTGTCTTTCCCGTCTTTTTATCTACAGAGGCTATATAATAGCCTTGGTTATACAATAAGCGGAAATAATAATGTTCCGGAAACTCAATCATATCTTGCACAAAGATATCCTTGGGGTCCTTTTTTTCAATTCGCAAATTACTCATGTCCGTAACATCCAACGAACGAATCACTTCCGCATCCGAGTTTTTCAGATCAAGGACACAAGCCGCACTTATTCGATCCGCCGAGATACAGAAGACCGTATCATTACTACCGGTCTTAAACAACACGGAGTTTTGCGCATCAGAATAAGCGGGGGCGATACTTGTCGTGAACCCGCTCTTCTCATGAGGTAATAAAAAGGAATAAAAATCATTCTTGATCGCTATCGTATCCCCTTTCCTCGAAAATAGGCCTAATCCGAATCCTCCTCCGTTGAAAGGCTGAAAAGGGAATGATATGGCGGCGAAACGATCCTTTCCGATATGACGCATATAGATTACCGAATACTCATGGGTGGATTGTCCGATAAATTCACCTTCCAACGTATATTCCCAAACTCGATTATTACTAAATAAAAAAAAGCGGTCATTACGTTCGTCCACTTGGATACATGGCAGAATACCGCTAAATTCACCCGGCCCCTGCCCTTCTTTTACCAACGTCCGGATAAAACGCCCTTGCCGATCGAACAGGACGATACGGGGCTCTTTTACGGGAAGCACATAGATATATCGATCTGTCACGGCATAATCATAAACTCCGTCTATCAACGAGGCATCATCCGTGGTCACCTCTAAAGGGACAAAAGTAACCCCCTTGATCTCATCGCCTAATCCCAATAGCCCCGGTTTATCCATCCCCCCTCTTATATCTGCGGTTAAAAGAGAGGGCGCTTCCGTTGGCGAAGAACCGCATGACACGAAACAAGAAACGACAAAAACACTATTTAAATAAAACAAGATAGAGGCTAACTTTACACTTTTCATAACCATGCTTTTTTGCCTCCAAAAATATCCCGTATATCTCACAAATCACATAATAAATGAGAACAAAAATGAGAACAAACCTGCCAAGACCGCTATAAATATATAATAATCAAAAGTTTGATATAAACTCCACAAATGCCTCCGTAGAACCTTCTTTCTTAAAAATCTTCCGGAATAGACGAGGACGAAGTACCGAACTATTATATTTCAATACCCGTGTGATCTGGTTGGCGGGAACACCGATTTTCGTGAGCATACAGGCCTTCAACTCCGTATCGGAAATAACAGGATATAGCTTTTTCAGCCGTAAGGTAAAGTCATCATAAGCCTTATTCAACAAAACCTCCAAAAGCTCCCAATCCTCAGAGATAATCTTGCCGGCATCCCGATCGTGAAACTTCTCATAGACCTCCGATTTCCGCAAGATCGCGACAGATAATAAATGCTTACTCTCCTTATTAAGAATCGACTCGTTACAAATTTCCAGCCGTTGTTTTTCCAATTGTAAGGAAACCAACATCAACTCTTGATCCTTTTCTTCCTTTATTTTCGTAATTCTTTTTTCCAAAAGGGTGATTTGCCGTTCATTCTCTTCTTTTTCTTCTCGCATACGTTGTTGCTGGCTAGCAATCGAACGTCGCAAGGCTTCTTCCCTTCGAAGAGCGTTTTCCTGCGTATTTCTCCATCGCCGATAAAGGAGGAAGCAAATAAATAGGATTATGCCGATAATAAATGCGTACAGATAACGCTCCTGTCCCCTTTGTAATAGCATCAACTCTTTCTTAGACAAGTCCTCACGGATCGGCCTTACATCATAGCGGGAAGTGATCTGATAAATCGATTCTCTCGCTGATAGTGATCCGATAGAATCCCGTAACATCTCGTATTTCTTGACCTCGGTCAGTATCCGGTCTTGTCCGGCCGCATCGTTCAATAACTGATATTGAGCACTCGCTTTTCTCAAAAAAGACATAGCCTTGCCATATAATTCCTGCTCGGCGTACAGCCTCCCTATCTGGTTATATAACCGTCCCCAAAATTCGTAATCCCAATTCCCTCCCTCATATTCCAACGCACGTAAATAGCATTCCAAAGCTAGGGACGGTTGATCCATATCCTCATAGACTTTCCCCCGGTAAAACCAAGCTTTGGGAGGCCAGTAACAGCCTCGTGTCGTCCTATAATAATCCGTAGCGATAGAGATTATGGAATCCGATGTATGCCTCAATCCCGCCTCATCCCGTGATTCGGTCCATAACAGACAATAACGGGCTTTCTCTCGAAGCGATAATCCATTGATATCCCTCACTTTATCTAATAACACCAAAGCACTGTCCGGATGATGCGGAATCAATTTCTCTACCTGCCAGAACAGGTTGCCATGCTTGTCGCTCCTATATGAAAAAAGCACAAGAACCAAGATCACGATCGTAAATAATAAGATCGTAAACTTGATCCCTATGGAAAAATGCCGTGACCCATTCAAATCCTTACGCATATAGGCAAATGTATATAAATTATTCATAAGGAAAGCCTTTTCCTTCCGCATTATTTCATGTGTCGGGGCACATGCCCTGACCTCTCCCATTAATGCAGAAATATTTCTTTAATCGTTTGCGCAATATATGGATTTAGCATACCTTTGCGTGATAATTACATAGTTTAAGTAGAAATTTCTAAATACAATTAAATAACTTAAATTATTATCTTATGTGGTTACTTAATTCTTCTATCGGGAAGAAGCTGATAATGAGTATATCAGGCCTCTTTCTTGTTCTGTTCTTATTGTTCCACCTGTCGATGAACGTGGCGGCCGTTTTCTCCGGAGAGGCTTATAACATGGTTTGTTCGCTGTTGGGCTCTAATTGGTACGCTGTGGCAGCTACTCTCGTATTGGCCGCAGGCGTTGTGATCCACTTCGTGTACGCTATCATTCTTACCTTGCAAAACCGTAAGGCACGTGGTAACGACCGTTACGCTATCAACGCTCGTCCGAAAGGCGTGGAATGGGCATCTCAGAACATGTTCGTTTTGGGTTTGATCGTTATCCTGTTCATGCTGTTGCACTTCAGCCAGTTCTGGTATAAGATGATGTTCGCCGAATTGATCGGTCATCACGAAGTTGCATTGGGGTCAGCTATGGTATCTCCACAAGACGGAGCCGCTTTTATCAACTATTACTTCCAAGGTAATGCCGTGATCACTGTTCTTTATTTGATCTGGTACGTGGCTTTGTGGTTCCACTTGACTCACGGGTTCTGGAGCGCTATCCAAACAATTGGTTGGAATAATACGATCTGGATGAACCGTTGGGAATGTATCTCTAAGATCGTAGCTACGGTTATTTGCGGACTTTTCGCGATCATTACTATCATCTTCTTCCTAAACGGAGTAGGTGCTTAATTGCAAGCTACAGGTTTTATAATTAAGAACTTTTGAAATTAAATCATTATGTCTGAAATAAATTCTAAAATACCTCAAGGCCCGTTGGCTGAGAAGTGGACTAATTATAAAAATCACCAGAAATTGGTGAACCCCGCTAACAAGCGTCGTTTGGATGTTATCGTAGTCGGTACAGGTTTGGCTGGAGCTTCCGCTGCCGCATCTTTGGCAGAGATGGGATTCAACGTATTGAACTTCTGTATCCAAGATTCTCCCCGCCGTGCGCACTCTATCGCCGCTCAAGGTGGTATCAACGCCGCTAAGAACTACCAGAATGATGGTGACTCTGTTTACCGTTTGTTCTACGATACGATCAAAGGTGGTGACTACCGTGCTCGTGAGGCTAACGTTTATCGTTTGGCTGAGGTTTCTAACTCAATCATCGACCAGTGCGTGGCTCAAGGCGTTCCTTTCGCTCGCGAATATGGTGGTTTGTTGGATAACCGTTCATTCGGTGGCGCTCAGGTATCACGTACGTTCTACGCCCGTGGCCAGACGGGTCAGCAGCTTTTGTTAGGCGCTTATTCAGCGTTGAGCCGTCAGATCGGTTTGGGTAAGGTTAAGATGTACACTCGTCATGAGATGTTGGATGTAGTTAAGGTAGACGGTCGTGCTCGTGGTATCATCGCCCGCAACTTGATTACAGGTAAGATCGAGCGTTACGCCGCTCACGCTGTAGTTGTAGCTACGGGTGGTTACGTTAATACGTTCTTCTTGTCAACCAACGCTATGGCATCTAACGGTTCCGCCGCATGGCAATGCTACAAGAAAGGCGCTTACTTCGCTAATCCTTGTATGGTTCAGATCCACCCGACTTGCGTACCGGTGAAAGGTGACTTCCAATCTAAATTGACTTTGATGTCCGAATCCTTGCGTAACGACGGTCGTATCTGGGTTCCGAAGAAACTGGAAGACGCTAAAGCTCTACAGGCCGGAACGAAGAAAGGTAAAGATATTCCCGAGGCAGACCGTGATTATTATTTGGAGCGTCGTTATCCGGCATTCGGAAACTTGGTTCCTCGCGACGTGGCTTCTCGTGCCGCTAAAGAGCGTTGCGACGCTGGCTTCGGTGTTAATAACACAGGTTTGGCTGGATTCTTGGATTTCTCCGACGCGATCAATCGCTTGGGTAAAGAGGTCGTTAAGCAGAAATACGGTAACTTGTTCGATATGTACGAAGAGATCACGAACGATAATCCATACGAGACTCCGATGATGATCTACCCGGCATTGCACTACTCAATGGGTGGATTGTGGGTTGACTATGAGTTGATGACCTCCATTCCGGGTCTGTTCGCTATCGGTGAGGCAAACTTCTCCGATCACGGAGCGAACCGTTTAGGTGCTTCCGCTTTGATGCAGGGATTGGCCGATGGTTATTTCGTATTACCATACACGATCCAGAACTATTTGTCCGACCAAATCCAAGTTCCTCGCTTCAGCACGGATCTGCCGGAGTTCGTCGAGGCAGAAAAGGCCATCAAGGATCGTATCCAAAAATTGATGAACGTCAAGGGTAAAGAAACCGTAGACACTATCCACCGCAAACTAGGTCATATCATGTGGGAACATATCGGTATGGCACGCGACGCAAAAGGTTTGCAAGAAGCTATCCAGATGCTGAAAGACTTGAAGAAAGAGTTCTGGAGCAACGTATTCATCCCAGGCAACGCAGACAACTTGAATACCGAGTTAGAGAAAGCATTACGTGTAGCCGACTTTATCGAGATCGGTACATTGATGGCACACGATGCTTTGGACCGCGCTGAGTCTTGTGGTGGTCACTTCCGTACGGAGCACCAGACAGAAGAAGGTGAGGCCTTGCGTCATGACGATAAGTTCATGTACGTATCTTGCTGGGAGTACCAAGGCGAGGACAAAGATCCTGTCATGTTGAAAGAGGATTTGAACTATGAGTTCGTTGTTCCTCAAACACGTAACTACAAGAAGTAATAATCATCAATCTCAGAAAAAATTAGAATCATGGATAAAGATATAAGTGTAACACTTAAGGTTTGGCGTCAGAGAGGTCCGAAGGAGAAAGGACAGTTCGAGACATACAAAATTGAGAAGATCAATCAGAGTGTCTCTTTCTTGGAAATGTTGGATATCTTGAACGAGCAGTTGGTCAACGAGGGTAAGGAACCGATCGTATTCGATCACGACTGCCGCGAGGGTATCTGTGGCATGTGTTCATTGTATGTAAACGGACACCCGCACGGACCGGCAACTGGAGCTACGACTTGCCAGTTATATATGCGTCGTTTCCACGATGGAGAGACGATCACGATCGAACCGTGGCGTTCCGCAGGTTTCCCTGTTATCCGCGACTTGATGGTAGACCGCTACGCTTACGACAAAATCATCCAAGCGGGTGGTTTCACATCTGTCAACACAGGTGGTGTACCCGACGCTAATG
>ENA-OPWX01002401-OPWX01002401.1-human-gut-metagenome-genome-assembly--contig:-NODE-2401-length-9991-cov-3.136071_pt1 | contig 9991 bp, 10 predicted proteins | sample MGYA00241514_ERZ502020 | MGnify/ENA primary metagenome ERZ502020 (study PRJEB25962, sample SAMEA2042105) | human gut metagenome | biome: human gut; feature: human-associated habitat; material: faeces... | reverse complement strand
AAGCGGTAGTCAGGATGGTAGAGAAAATCTCCGGGAAGAGGGTGGCCGATATGGGCCATATGAACCCGTATCTGGTGGGTTCTTCCCGTGTCCAGTCTCAGGCTGATATAGGAAAGATCATTTTTGCTGTTGTAGGAAAGCTTTGTAAAATGGGTACAGGCATATTCGCCGTTTTCAAAGTCTGTCTGGCGCATGATGGTAGAGCCGGGAACCCTTGCGATGGGGACTGTGATGGTCCCTTCGGGGGGAAGGGTTCCGCAGACAACTGCCCGGTATTCCCGGCGGATCTGCCGCTTTACCATCTGATCGGAAAGGATACAGGCGCTTAACATATGCTTTGCAATGATTAAAAGTCCTGAAGTATCACGGTCCAGTCGGTTAATGGCCCGATAGACGATGGGTTCGCCCTTGGATTGATAGTACCAGGCTACGGCATTTGCCAGAGTGTGTTCAAAATGGCCCTGGGAAGGATGGATAGGGACGCCCGGAGCCTTATTTATGACCAAAATATCCTCATCCTCATAGACAATGGAAAGGGGGAGCGGGGAAGGGATGATGTGTTCAGAACTTTCTTCCTCTATAAGCGTGACGCAAAGAAGCTCTTTTTCCTTTAATATATGGGTTGTATAGGCTGTTTCTCCTTTGATGGTAAGTCCAAGAGGCGTATTTCTCAGATGGACGATCAAACGGTGGGAATAGCCTCTTGTCCTTAAAAATTCTTCTATGGTCCGGCCGGCGTCCGCACCGGAAATAAGATAGGACAGACTTCGTTTTATCATGCATTCAATCCTTTCTGTCGGGTTTGTATCATTTTGTTTGGGAAAGCTGTGTTTCCGGATGCACTGATGGTATCATAACAGAAGGCGTATGCAGATGCAAGAAATGCTTACGAAGCCCAGTATGGTCCCCTTCGTGCTGAAAATGCCAGAGATACAGTCTACTGGTCCTGGACAGACGACCCGTGGCCATGGGAAGGAGGCGGTTATTAATGTGGATCTATGAAAAGAGACTGGAATTTCCTGTAAATATTAAAGAACCAAATGCGAAGATGGCCATGTTTATCATGAGTCAGTATGGAGGACCTGATGGGGAAATGGGTGCTTCCATGCGTTATCTTTCCCAGCGCTATTCCATGCCATACAAGGAGTGCAAGGCAGTCCTTACAGACATTGGCACGGAAGAGTTGGCCCACTTGGAGATCGTGGCGGCCATCGTCCACCAGCTTACCCGGAATTTAACAGCCGAACAGCTGGTAGAACAGGGCTTTGGTCCTTATTATATTGACCATACTACCGGGATCTGGCCTCAGGCTGCAGGCGGTGTACCGTTTAATGCCTGTGAATTCCAGAGCAAGGGAGATATTATCACCGATCTTCATGAAGATATGGCTGCGGAACAGAAAGCCCGCTCCACATACGACAATATACTCCGTGTAGTCACAGATTATGACGTATGTGAGCCTATCAAATATTTAAGAGAGCGGGAGATCGTTCATTATCAGAGGTTCGGTGAAGCCCTGCGCATCACCCAGGAGAAGTTAGACAGCAAGAATTTCTATGCGTTTAATCCGTCTTTTGACAATGGAAAAAGTGTGATCCAGCCGAGAAATTAAGGGGATCACAAAAATCCCGCAGTAAAATCCAACGGTATATAAAAAGCCCGGCAAAACCGGGCTTTTAAACAGAAAAATATTACAGAGTAAGCAATATTCCACCAAGTTTCTCCACATCTTCCTTCTGATGGGTGGAGATCAGAAGGAAACGATCCTGCCTGTATTCCTTTAAAAATTTTATGACCTCATCTTTTGTTCCCTCATCCAGACCTGTAAAGGGTTCATCCATTAAAAGCAGATCCGACCTGGTAAGAAGAGCCCGCAGGATGGCAGTCCGCCGTTTCATACCGCCGCTTAAGGTAGATACCGGCCGGTTTAAACATTCTTCCGGCAGAAGACGGCACATAGCTGTGAGGATCTCATCTCTGGAAATCCCGGAAATTTCAGAAGCATGTTTTTTCTGCACCATCATCACATTTTCCAAAGGGGAAAAAGAAGGACAGAGCCGGTCTTCCTGGAAAACAGCGGAAATGCGCAGAGAACGGGAAGCATCTGTATCAGTTTCAGCCCCGGCTCCGGACCCCACATTCCAGATAATATCCCCTGCATCTGCCTTTTCCAGTCCCATAAGAATACGGAATAAAGTGGTTTTTCCTGTTCCGGAAGGACTCATCAGGCAGTAGGTCTTATCCCGTTCTAAAGTCAGGTCCACATTTTTTAAGACGGTCAGTGTACCATAAGATTTTGACAGGTTTTTTATTATGATCTGTTCCATATCAGTGACGTACCTTCTTTAATAATGTAAGAAAAACAAACTCAAAAACTGCGCTTATAAGGATAATGGAAAAGGTCCAGGCAAAAAGCCCGGAAGTATCCAGATACAGTTTTGTGTAATATAGTTGCTCGCCAATAGAAGCTTTCGGGATACCGATCACTTCTGCAGCAACTCCTGATTTCCAGCTCATTCCCAGGGCAGTCCTGCAGCTGCTTACCAGATAAGGGTGGACAGCCGGGATGAAGAGGTAGCGTACTTTTTTTAGAAATGGCATGGAAAAGACCTGGGACATTTCCAAAAGCTTTTGATCCATATTTTCAAGTCCTGCCAGCGTAGCGCCATAGATCATGGGAACTACCACCAGAAAAGAGATAAAAACAGACAGATTTTCTGACCCGATCCATATCAGTGCCAGAATGACAAAGGAAGCCACCGGTACAGATCGGATCATCAACATAGGCGGTTTTAAAAATTCTTTCACCAGGGGAAAGGCCCAACCAAGGCTTCCAAGAAGGATCCCAAGGCAAAAAGCACTTAAAAATCCCAGGCAGATTCGAAGGGAAGAGTGAAACAGGCTCAGCCAGAAATCCCCGTCTTTTAACAGTCCTGCCAGCGTCAGTGCCATGTCAAAAGGCCCGGCAAAAATAACATTGTTGTGGATGAAAAGGTCCGCCAGCTGCCAGATCCCGATCCAGATCAGCCAGCAGACCCAGTTTTTTCCATATTTTTTCATCAGATTTTTCATTGAAGCAATAAGAAAAGGATACTGTAAGTGATTTATGGAAGATAGTAGAAGTCATCAGCCGGTAACTGTCCACCTACAGATTTTGCATCAGCAGCTTCCAGAACAGATAAATAGCCTGAGAGAGCAGACTTCATTTCCTCACCTGTGATGCATACAATGTTGCAGGCAGGCATAGCCTTTTTCGCAATGGGTGCCTTTTCAACGATGCCCAGTGCAGCTACCATTTCAGCAGCTTCATCCAGATGTTCGCTTGTATAGGCAGCAGATGCCTTGTGATCTTCGATGAACAGCTTCACTGCCTCTTCATTTTCCTTTAAGAAGTCGCTGCGCACAATGGTAACACCTGTAACTAACTGGCTTCCATTTTCCTTATTTAAAAGGTTCCACTGTTCGGTCAGGTCAAGAACCGGCTTTAAAGCTTCGTTCTGGATGCAGGCAGCAGTTGCAAAAGGCTGAGGAAGAACGCCTACTGCAGAAGAATCTTCTTTTAATACAGAAGCAACCTCTGTGGCCTCAGACTTAAATTCCAGAGTAACATCCCCGTCAGTAAGGCCATTTTCAGAAAGGAGATAATTCATTACATATTCCGGGGTAGTTCCTTTTCCGGTCATGTAAACGGTCTTTCCTTTCAGGTCTTCCATAGAAGAAATGGAATCATCAGAGGCAACTACATAGAGAACGCCCAAGGTATTGATGTCGATCACATTTACATTACCCTGGGTCTTTGTATACAGGATACTTGCAACATTGGCAGGGACTAAAACAATATCCAGATCGCCACTTGCAATGGAACCTACCAGTTCATCTGCTTTTCCTGCCATGGTAAAGGTATAGTCATTTTCTGTCTCGCCTTTTTCAGCGCGATCCATCAGTTCAGCCAGTCCCATAGAGGTAGGTCCTTTTAAAGAGCCAACGCGGATCGCAGTACCTGAACCGGCTGCGTCAGAAGTCTCAGTTTCTTCCTTTTCAGTTTCAGATTCTGCCTGTGAGCTTTCAGCCTCTGTGTTCTGTGCGTCTGTTTCTTTTACAGTCTCGCTTTCAGCAGAAGCAGCAGTGGTTTCCTTATTTCCTGCACAGCCGCCTAACACTAAAGTGCCTGCAAGAGCAGCTGCCAGCAGTTTCATTGTTTTTTTCATAATAAATTATTCCTCCCTAAATAATATAGTAATAGACCTATCTTACCATAAAAATTCCTTGCTGTGGTGGTTAAGTGCTGTTAAAATGGATTTGTTGAGAAAAATAGATAGAAGAAAGGTAAATTATGGGAAAATTATACGGAATTGGAGTAGGACCGGGAGATCCGGAACTGCTTACATTAAAAGCATATAAGATCCTTAACCAGGCAGATGTGATCTTCTGTCCGGAAAAGAAAAAAGGAGCAGGTAGTTTTGCCTTTGATATTATAAAGGAACATATAAAAGACAGTAAAGCCCAGATCGTAAATCTGGAGTATCCTATGCATTATAAAGGGGACGAGCTGAAAAAAATGTGGGAAGAAAACGGACGCCTGATCTCTGAATATTTAAAAGGAGATAAAACAGGAGCTTTTATTACTTTAGGCGATCCCTCTGTATACAGTACCTTTATGTATACCCTTCCTTATATAGAAGCTTTTGGCACAGAGACAGAGGTAGTTCCGGGAATTCCATCCTTCTGTGCAGCAGCGGCTATTTCAAAAATCCCTCTTACTGCCTGGGATGAAGATCTGGTGATCGCACCGGTCCGGAAAAATAATGCAGCGGATCTGGAAAAACTTCTTACAGAACATGAGAATGTAGTGCTTATGAAGCCTTCCACAGACAGTGAAGCCCTGGTTTCAGCTATTCAGGCAAGTGGAAGGGAAAATTCCTTTGTACTGGTAGAAAAGGCGGGAACCAAAGAGCAGCGTCTGATCCGGGAGTATCAGACCTTAAAAGAGGAGCCGGTTCCCTATCTGTCTCTGATGATCCTTAAGTCTCAGAAGCAGTAAGCTGTATTTTTTTCCTGTATTCCCCGGGAAGACAGTCGTAGCGCTTTAAAAAGGATTTTGCAAAGGCACGGCTGTTGGGAAAACCATTATTAATGGCAATGTCATTTAAACTGCGGTCTGTGTGTAGCATTTCACGGAATGCATATTCGGTGCGCAGGTTTAAAAGATAGGTTTTGTAACTGATCCCTGCATAGAGGCGGAACATGCGGGATAAATAGTTGGGTGAGAAGCCGAATGTTTCAGCTACACTTTCCAAAGTGATCGGCTGATCATAGTGTTTCTTCATATAAGAAGTGATCTGGGAGAGACGGTCTAAGTGCCGTTTCTGCCGCAGATTTCCCTCATCTGCCTCTGTTTTCATAAATTCTGTTGCCATCTGGTATAAAAGTTCATAGAAGAGGCTTTGCATTTTTAAAAGATAGGCCTTTTCTTTTTTTGTATATACATGATACATTTTTTCAATAAGAACAGCCAGCGCGCGGTTTTTCTCCTGGGACTGGCTTACAAATATGGCATAGTCCTCTTTTCCCATATAAGGGGTAAAATAAGAAACCGGGATCTGGAGCACCAGGGTCAGATTGGGTTTTGGCGCTTCAATGGAGTGGATCTCATTGGAATTGACAATGATCAGTTCTCCGGCACTTAAGGGCTGGGACTGGTTGTTAATGTAAAATTTCAGTTCCCCTTCCAGCACCAGGAAGATCTCCACAGACTGGTGCCAGTGGTTGGCGCGGCGGTAATTGCCGTTTTTTCCTTCAAAAATGAAAAATTTACAGGGCAGGTCTTCGTTTGGAACGACCATTTCATATTTAAAATCCATCCTGTAGCTTCCTTTCCGTAAAAATTCCAGGTGTACATAAGGCTTAAACAGCCGGTCAGAACACGCAGATCCTGCAATAAAGTATACCATATGATAAGAATGATGTAAAAGGATAAGAAAGTGCTATTATAAAGATAAGAACTGCTCTGGAATGACGGTTTAGGATAAGTTATAATCATTTTAGAATATGTTTGGCAGGAATGGCTGTCATAAGAGGAGAAGGGAGAATATCATGAATTATCTCTTGGGAATAGATGTGGGAACTTCCGCAACAAAGACGGTCCTGTTTGATGAAAAGGGAACCGTGATCGCTTCTGCTTCACAGGAATATCCACTGTATCAGCCGGAAAATGGCTGGGCAGAGCAGAAACCCGAGGACTGGAGAGATGCAGTTCTTAAGACTATAAAGGAAGTTGTTTCACAGTCAGGTGTAGACAAAGACGCAGTAAAGGGAATTGGTATTTCCGGACAGATGCATGGCCTGGTCATGTTAGATGAGGCCGGAGAGGTGATCCGTCCTTCTATTATCTGGTGCGACCAGAGAACAGGCGCAGAAGTAGAGGACATGTTAAAGATCATGCCAAGGGAAGAATGGATCCGTATCACAGCTAACCCGCCACTGACAGGCTGGACTGCAGCAAAGATCCTCTGGGTACGGAAAAATGAGCCGGAAAATTATAACCGCTGCCGTCATATCTTACTGCCTAAGGATTATATCCGCTACATACTGACCGGCGTATTTGCAACAGAGGTTTCTGACGCAAGCGGTATGCAGCTTTTAGACGTTCCGGGCCGCTGCTGGTCTGATGAAGTGCTGAAAGCATTAAATATTGACAAGAACCTTTTAGGAAAGGTACATGAGTCCTGCGAAGCAACAGGAACACTGCTTCCGGATGTAGCAAAGGAATTAGGCCTTTCTGAAAAATGTATCGTAGCCGGCGGTGCCGGTGATAATGCTGCAGCTGCAGTAGGAACCGGTGTTGTAAAAGACGGAACTGCCTTTACTACCATTGGTACTTCCGGTGTTGTATTTGCACATACCAGCAAGCCTGCCATTGATCCGAAGGGAAGGATCCATACCTGCTGCTGCGCAGTACCGGGTGCATGGCATATGATGGGTGTGACCCAGGCTGCAGGACTTTCCTTAAAATGGTTTAAAGACCAGTTCTGCCAGGATTATGTAAAAGAGGCAGAGGCCAAGGGAGTAGATGTATACGACCAGATCAATCAGGATGTTGCGTCTGTAGCACCTGGAAGTGACCGTCTGCTGTATCTTCCTTATTTAATGGGAGAAAGGACCCCGCATCTGGATCCGGACTGCAGAGGCGTATTTTTCGGTCTGTCTGCGATCCACACAAGAAAGCATCTGCTGCGGGCTGTAATGGAAGGCGTTGCTTATTCTCTCTGCGACTGCAATGAGATCCTTCAGGAAATGGGCGTTAAGGTTGACTGTATGAAAGCCTGCGGAGGCGGCGGAAAGAGCCCTGTATGGCGTCAGATGTTAGCGGATCTGTACAACTGCTCCGTAGAGCGTGTGGTACAGGATGAAGGTCCGGCACTTGGCGTTGCCATTTTAGCAGGAGTTGCCTGCGGTCTTTATGAAAGTGTGGAAAAAGCATGTGACCAGCTGATCACACGCAGGGACAGCACAGAGCCAAAGGCAGAAGATGTGGCTGTTTATGAAAAATATCACAGACTGTATCAGAAATTGTATACAAGCCTGAAAAATGATTATAAGGAGCTGGCAGAATTATCATGATCAAACAGATAAGTGTAATGGAGCCGGAATTTAAAAAGTACGGCAAGGTCATCGGAGGTTATGACCTGAAAGAAATTTTACAGAAAATGGAAGAAACTCCATGCCCGGATGATGTAGTATATGTGGCTTCTGTAAAGGAACTGGAAGATTTAAAGATCGCAGAAGAACTGGCAGACGGTGTTTACGGACAGATGCCGATCCAGATCGGTTACTGCAACGGACACAACCGTAAATTAAATGCGTTAGAGTATCACAGAGACTCTGAGATCAATATTGCAGTCAGCGATATGGTACTGCTTTTAGCAAAAGAAGAGGAAGTAGAGGATGACTATACATTAGATACCTCTAAGGTAAAAGCATTTTTCGTTCCTGCAGGCACCATGATCGAAGTGTATGCAACGACTCTTCACTATGCGCCATGCCAGACCTCTGATAAAGGTTTCCGCTGTGTAGTTGTCCTTCCAGAGGGAACTAACGGGGAGTTAAGCCACAAGCCGGAAAATAAGAGCGGCGAAGAGAAACTTTTGGCAGCTGTCAATAAGTGGCTCATCGGTCATGCAGAAGGCGGACTTCCGGAAGGCAGCTTTATCGGACTGAAAGGTGAAAATACAGAAGTTTAGAGCATAAAAAAGTATAAATAAGGGCTGTGGTGGAACAGCCCTGTAAATATGGAGGAAAAAAACATGTTTGAGAATATCCCGAAAGTAAAAGTTGGTATCGTTGCAGTCAGCCGTGACTGTTTCCCGGAGTCTTTATCTGTAAACCGCAGAAAAGCCCTGGTAGACGCTTACAAGGCAAAATATGATCCAGAGGATATTTATGAGTGCCCAGTCTGTATCGTAGAGAGCGAGATCCACATGGTACAGGCCTTAGAAGATATTAAGAAAGAGGGATGCAACGCTTTAGTTGTTTACCTTGGAAACTTCGGACCTGAAATTTCTGAGACCCTTCTTGCAAAGCACTTTGACGGACCGAAAATGTTTGTTGCAGCAGCTGAAGAGACCGGAAACAACCTGGTATCCGGCAGAGGCGATGCATACTGCGGTATGTTAAATGCAAGCTATAACTTACAGCTGAGAAATATCAAGGCTTATATCCCGGAATATCCGGTAGGAACCGCTGCAGAGTGTGCAGATATGATCCATGATTTCCTGCCAATCGCAAGAACTGTGATCGGTTTGTCTGATCTGAAGATCATCAGCTTTGGCCCAAGACCATTAAACTTCTTAGCATGCAACGCTCCTATCAAGCAGCTGTACAACCTGGGTGTAGAGATTGAAGAAAACTCTGAGTTGGACCTGTTTGAGGCATTTAATAAGCATGCAGGTGATCCAAGAATTGCAGAAGTAGCAGCAGACATGGAAGCAGAGTTAGGAGCAGGCAATAAGAAGCCGGAGATCCTTGCAAAGCTGGCTCAGTATGAGATTACTCTGTTAGACTGGATCCGTGACCACAGAGGCTACCGCAAGTATGTTGCGATCGCAGGAAAATGCTGGCCTGCATTCCAGACCCAGTTTGGCTTTGTTCCATGCTATGTAAACAGCCGTCTGACTGGCCGTGGCATCCCGGTATCCTGTGAAGTAGATATTTACGGTGCATTAAGTGAATTTATCGGAACCTGCATCAGCCAGGATGCAGTAACCCTTCTGGATATCAACAACTCTGTACCGGAAGATCTGTACAATGAGGACATTAAGGACAAGTTTAACTATGACTTAAAGGAAACCTTCATGGGCTTCCACTGCGGAAATACCAACTCCAAGAAGCTGGCATTCTGTGAAATGAAGTATCAGTTCATCATGGCACGTTCTCTGCCGGAAGAAGTTACACAGGGAACTCTGGAAGGCGATATCATGCCGGGTGATATTACGTTTTATCGTTTACAGAGTACAGCTGACAACATTCTGCGCGCTTATGTAGCACAGGGCGAGGTACTGCCAGTGGCAACCCGGTCCTTTGGTTCCATCGGTATCTTTGCAATTCCTCAGATGGGCCGCTTCTACCGTCATGTGCTGATCGAAAAGGGCTTTCCACATCACGGAGCTGTTGCTTTCGGTCACTTTGGAAAGAGCCTGTATGAGGTATTTAAGTACATCGGTGTAGATGTAGAGGAGATCGGCTTTAATCAGCCGGCTGGAATGCTGTACAAGACAGAAAATCCATTTGCATAATTTCACATAAAAATTTATCCCCTTTCTGTGGCGGTTCTGTTACAGAGAGGGGATTTTTTGCGTTGCAGGAAACTTTGCAGTACATTTGTGATACCGGTGTCACACTTGCATCAGGGCGGTTGTTCGGCTATACTAGCTGTAAATTATGATGTTGGGGTCAAAAGGTATTTTGCCCCCTCTGATACCGAATTGCTACGTGC
>ENA-OPWX01002397-OPWX01002397.1-human-gut-metagenome-genome-assembly--contig:-NODE-2397-length-9997-cov-1.859988_pt1 | contig 9997 bp, 8 predicted proteins | sample MGYA00241514_ERZ502020 | MGnify/ENA primary metagenome ERZ502020 (study PRJEB25962, sample SAMEA2042105) | human gut metagenome | biome: human gut; feature: human-associated habitat; material: faeces... | reverse complement strand
ATCCGGCAAGTATCTTAATGTCTTACGGATACATCACACCGGCCAGCCTGGTTGCTTTTTACATTTCAGGGATCCCGGTGGATTTGGTGCATGCACTGTCAACTGTGATCTTTTTATGGTTTTTGAGCAGGCCGCTTCTTGAAAAATTGGAACGCATTAAGAAAAAATACGGGCTGATTGAGTCCGGGAAAGAGGAAATGCTTTGATCTATGTCAGCCATTTGATCTGCGATGAAGATATGAAAGAGCTCTGCGGTCAGTACGGGACCGGGGTGGAGAGCATTGAGTTTTCCATTTCCGACAATCTGGACCAGCTGGAAAGAAAAATAGAACGGTATCAAAAAAGGCTGGGGCAGATGGGAAATCCGCCGCTTACCCTGCATGGGCCTTTCCTGGATTTAAACCCGGCATCTTTTGACAGCCAGATAAGGAAAGTGACCATGGAACGGTTTGACCAGTGTTATCAGGCAGGAATTCGCCTTGGAGCAAAAAAGATCGTATATCATTCAGGGATGATCCCTACGGTATATTTCCGGGAAGGATGGGCGGAACAAACAGGCCGGTTTTTCCGGGAGTTTTTAAAAGACCGGGAAGGCCCTGAGATCGTCATGGAAAATGTCCTGGATGAAGACTGGCGGCTTCTTTTAGATGTATACAACTTCGTGGATCATCCAAACTTTAAGCTGTGTCTGGATATGGGGCACGCACACTGCTATTCGGAAATTTCTGTCCTCGAATGGGCGAAGGAACTTGCTCCATATGTCGGACATGTCCATATCCATGACAATGCAGGGGACAGGGATTCCCATTTGGGCTTAGGAAAGGGCACAATTCCATGGGAAAAGGTTTTAAAACTTCTTCCCTGCACAAAGGAACGGACCTGGACGATAGAATGTTCCAATAAAGAAGATGTGATTCTTTGCATAAAACAGATAAACGAAAAAATGAGGGGGAAATTATGAACAGATTAAAAAAACGGACATGCCAGTTTCTGGTGTTAGTTACCACAGCGGGGCTTTTGACAGGCTGCGGGGGCGGAACCCCAAAGCTGGAAGATGCACTGAAAAAGACAGCTACTTATGAACAGGAAACCGTAACTTCACCGGCATCAGATACCCTGGGTGGGGAATGGACAGTGATCGCACTTGCCCGTTCGGGAGAAACGGTGGATGAGAACTATTTCGAAAAATATCGTGCCAATCTTGAAAAACGGGTCAAAGACCAGGAAGGCGTGCTCAGTGATAACCGTTATACGGAGTATTCTAGGGCAGTCATGGCATTGAAATCCATAGGAAAGGATCCAACGGATATTGGCGGTTACGATATTGAAAAGCCGCTGGAAGATTTTGATGCAGTGGTCTCCCAGGGATTAAACGGTGCCATTTATGCACTGATCGCCTTAAATGCCGATGACCCGGATGCCAATAAAGACGGGGAACTAGAACAGAAATATCTGGATTACATATTGGAACGGGAAAAAGCAGATGGCGGATTTTCCCTGGATGATAACGCCAAAGACGGGGATGTGGATCTGACCGCCATGACACTGCAGAGCCTGGAACCATACCAGGATGAAGAAGATGTAAAGGAAGTCATTGACAAGGGTGTGGAATTTCTGGCAGATATACAGGACGATGATGGCGGTTATACCGCATTTGGCGCGAAGAGCTCGGAATCCATTTCCCAGACCGTGATCGCACTCAGTGCGGTAGGTGTAGACTGTAATGAAGACGAACGTTTCCAGAAAGATGGAAAAGGCCTGTATGATACACTGATGACTTTTTATCAGAAAGATGGAAGCTTTAAACACATCCTGGACGGAGAGAGCGATCCTATGGCAACAGACCAGGGATTCTGTGCACTGGTGGCTTACCAGCGTTACCAGGATAAGGAAAACAGTTTTTTTGATATGACAGACCACAGATAAGGATGGAGGAAAAAATGCCGCAGAAAATAACAGAACTCCAGGATCAGCTGGAGAAAATCATTAAAGGAAAAAAAGATATCACAGATAAGATCCTCATGGCAGTGCTCGCAAAGGGACATGTCCTTCTGGAAGATGTTCCTGGTGTCGGTAAGACGACGACCGCACTGGCACTGAGCCGTCTCATGGGGATGGAATTTAACCGTATCCAGTTCACCCCGGATGTTGTCCCTTCCGATGTGACCGGATTTACCATGTATGACAAACAGAACGGACAGTTCTCCTATCATGAGGGAGCGGTCATGTGCAACCTTTTACTGGCAGATGAGATCAACCGTACTTCCAGTAAGACCCAGTCTGCCCTTCTGGAAGTAATGGAAGAAGGAAAGGTGACGGTAGACGGGGAAACCCATTGTGTGCCATCCCCGTTTGTAGTCATTGCGACAGAAAACCCGGTGGGCTCTTCCGGTACGCAGCTCCTTCCGGAATCACAGCTTGACCGTTTTATGGTCAGTGTCAGCATGGGGTACCCGGATCACCAGAGCCTGGTGGAACTGTTAAGGGACAGACAGAGGGAAAATCCCCTGGAAAATGCAAAGACCGTAGTCACCCGGGAGGAGGTGCTGGAACTCCAGAAACAGGTACAGGAGATCTATGTGGCAGACCAGGTGCTCGACTATGTGGCACATCTTGCAGAGGCTACGAGAAATCATGAACTGATCACACTGGGATTAAGCCCGCGTGGAACCCTGGCACTGGTAAGGATGGCAAAAGCAGCTGCCTATATGAAAGAAAGGGATTATGTTATTCCAAAGGACGTACAGGATGTCTTTAAGGACGTTGCGGCACACAGGATGATTCTGGATTCCAAGGCGAGGTATCAGGAAAAATCTGCCCGTGAGATCCTTTCTGAGATCCTGGCAGACGTGGCGGAACCGAAGGTGGAAGGATGATAAAGGACAGGATCCTGTGGCTCTTGTGGCTGGTCTGCATGGCAGGAGCAGCAGTAATTACAGGCACATGGCTTTTTGCAGCGGTTCTTTTGCTCACCGTTCTTATTTTGATCTTTTCTGCAGGGAGTGTGGTTTTGTCCGGAAAAAAAGCCGTTATCAAACTGCAGCTCCCAAAGGCATCAGAGAGAATGGAGTGTTTCCATGGAAAAATGTATTTGGAAAATCAGTCTGCATGGCCGGTATTTGGCGGAGCAGGAGTGCTCCGGTGGGAAAATCTTTTTACCGGGGAAAAAGGGGTGATCCCGATTTCCTTTTCCCTGGGAGGAAAGGAAAAGCAGGTCATCGGGTTTGAGACCGGAAGCAGCTGGTGCGGCTGTATCAGATTTTGTTTTTCTGACTGGAAATGCCAGGATTTTTTTCGTGTCTTTTCTTTAAAAAGGAAGGCTGATACATGCGCTTATACCGTTGTAATGCCGGAAAGACAAAAAGGTGAGCTTTCCCTTTTTACAAGGGAAGGATTCGACATGGAAAGTTTCCGCTATTCCGGAAGCCGCCCGGGGGATGATCCGGGAGAAACTTATGATATCCGGGAATATCGTTCCGGTGACAGTATCCGGCAGATCCACTGGAAGTTGTCCGGAAAGCTGGATGACATCATGATCCGGGAAAAAAGCTTCCCGGTGGATGATACGGTACTGATCCTGGCAGAAGCATTTCAGGCAGACCGGGATCCGCAGCGTGCGGAAACGGTGGCAGAAGTCTTTTCCGCAGTCCTTCAGAGCTTTATGGAAAAGAAGATCTCTTGCCAGGCCGGAGTCTATGACCACAGTAGCGGGAAGTTCCGGCTGGAAAAGATCCGCACAGAGGAGGACCGCGAAAACATCCTGTACCGCTTCCTGCGTTATGGAAGTGATGCAAAAACGCCGGTCACAGTACGGGAATATCTGAAAGACCCGGGAATACAGAATTTTGCAAACTATGTATATATAACCGGCGACCCGCAGGACAAAGAAGCAGAACTCCTGGCAGCAAAGGGAGAAGTGACTATCGTAGGATGCGGCACAGGCGGCAGAGACAGTGGAGGAGAACAGGTATTATGGAAATACGGATCACAGAATCCAAAAGACAGTCAAAAACAGCATATGGAAAACAACTGTCCGGTATCCTGCTGGAAACTGCACTGATCTGGCTGAGTGCAGGCGGAGGGCTCCTGCTTTTTATGAGTGTCCTTACTGAGCAGGAACGCATGGCACCGATTTTGGGAAGCGTGCTTCTTATGGCAGTGTTCTGTACTGCAACAGAAAGAATGGGAAAATATGGGCTTTATGGACGGCTGGGACTGGGAATGGTTTCCATCGCAGGGATCTTCCTGTTCCATGGACAGCTCTTAGACGGCATGGCATTATACTGGAATGATATGGCAGACATCCTGGGAAGCCGGGCAGGAATTTACCTCAAAAGGTTTGAGACTGCCGGGATACAGGGAGGGGATGCCGCCCGCATGGTATTCCTTATTTATCTTGGAATGGCAGCGGCAGTCTGCGGATTCCTTATCCTGAAATTGAAGTTTTATCTACTGGTGCTTGCCTGGGCTCTGGTACTTCCTGTCCTTTCGGGAATCCTTGGTATGGAACCGGATGCAGGCACAGGAGTTATTTTTTACATGGGGATCCTTTTGGAATTGAATCTTATCCTTTCCCGTTCTGGAAGGAAACGCCACCGGGCAGAGAGCAGCCGGGCATTTTTGACAGGAAGCATCCTGGCATGTGCGGTAATGCTGGCAGCCGGGATCCTTCTGGAACAGTTTATGCCGTCCGAAGACTATGGTTCCTCGACACTTGTCACAGAAGCTAAAAAAGAGGCCCTGGACGGGATCAGCAGCCTGCGGTACAGAAAAGGAAAGATCAATACCCTTCCGGATGGAAAGCTGAAAGAATGCGGTGCCTGGAGTGCCTCAGACGATACGGCACTTTCCGTTACCATGGAAAATCCGGATTCTCTCTACCTGAGAGGATTTGTGGGAAGCGTGTATGACGGTTCTTCCTGGGAAAGCCTGGATACGGAGGATGCCTATAAACAGAGGACGCTCTTTTACTGGCTCCATCAGGATGGATTTTATGGGGAGACCCAGCTAAGCCGTGCAAGGGCACTTGCAGATGATGATACCCTTTCTGACAAAGTATCCGAAGTGGATATAAAAAATGAAAAGGCAGACAGCCGTTATCTCTATACCCCTTATGAGATCACAGAACTGCCTGTCGGATACAGGAAAGAGACACCGTTTGCTGACAGTATGTTAAAAGCAAAAGGACTCTTTGGAGCAAGAAACTATCACTATCAGGCAAATGGAAACCTGGTAAAAGATTTTACGGTGCTGGGGGCAAGGGTCTATCAGGCACTTGCCAGGGATAAAGGGGATTCCTACCGTGATGATGAGAGTTATTACAACGCATTTGTGTACAGCCAGGATACGAAGCTGTCCGGTGCACTGGAAACCCTGTTCCGCAAAGAACTGGGGGACGGTGGAAACCGGGAACAGGGGCATACCGATTACTATACAGCGATCAGCAGGATCCGTTCCTATCTGGAAAAGAACCTGACTTACAGCACGGCAGCCGATCCCTATACCGGACAGGGGGATTTTGCAGAGGACTTCCTGACAAACACCAGGATCGGCCACAGTGTCCATTATGCCACGGCAGCGGCACTGATGTTCCGTTATTACGGGATCCCGTCCCGTTATGTGGAAGGCTATCTGATCACACCGGAAGATATCAAAGATAAAAACCCGGGGGATACGATAGAAGTCCCGGGAAAGAATGGACATGCCTGGACCGAGATCTATATGGACGGCCTTGGATGGGTACCGGTAGAAATGACACCGGAATACTACAATGTCATGGAGGAAGCAGACCTCACGGCAGGCCTGGAGGCAAAAGGAGCCAAAGCAGCTGCCATCCCGGAAGCACAGGACGAACCGCCTGCACAGGAGAACATCCAGACACACTGGAGCTTAAAACTGGCACTGTTCGGAATCGAAAAGCTTCTGATCCTCCTGCTTGCGGTATTTGACCTCTTCTGCCTGATATTTATCTTTACGGTCTGTGTGCTCCGCATCCACGCAAACAGAAGACGGAGAAAACTGTTTGAAAGTGAAGATGACCGCCAGGCGGTTCGCGCCATGGCCGGATATGCGCGGCTTCTTTATTATCATGGCACTGAGCTTTATTCGGAAGATGCCATGAAGTGTTACCGGAAAACAAGCGTTATCGGGGAAAAGGCTGCGTTCAGTCCCCATGCTGTATCAAAAGAAGAACGAAAGGATACCGCTCTGTGCGTGCAGAAGATGAAAAAAGAACTGAAAAAAGCCAGAAGCTGGTATGGAAACTGGATCATGAAATATATAGAAAGGCTGTATTAAGGAGGAAATGACCATGAAAAAGAGAAAAAAGAATAACCGGCTTTCCTTTCTGACAGCTATTGTCTGTCTCCTGCTTTTTGCTGGAGTATTATTTCTGGGAATGAAAAACTATGAACCGGAGAAAAGTGAAAATCCGGTACAGGGGGTGAACAGTGAAAGCTCCTTAAAGGGTTATCTTGGAAAGGGATATGCTTATGCCGGAAGCCAGGAAGATGCTTCCACGGGTGAAGAATCTTCCTTTGAAGAACAGGCACAGATCCTGGAAGATGAACCGGAGGAAGAACCGGAAAAGAAAAAGGAAGAGGCACAGGCGACTGTCACCCCGGAGCCGACATCAGAGCCGGAAGCTTCCCAGACACCGGAACCGGACAGCCAGAAGGAAGATACCCAAAAAGGGGATACCGATCCGGAAGACGGCTCCACAGGAGAGGATAATGACAGCTCCAAAGACAATACCATCCATTATGACAAAAATGGTGACCAGGATGATGACAGCCGGAAAGAAACACCGGACCAGGACGATGACCGGAACCAGGATGGGGCGCAGGTACCGCCCAGTGCAACGCCGACGCCATCTCCGGAGCCGGAACCGACACAGGAACCGGAGGAAGACCATTATCCAACGATCGCCACAGACCTGACTGACGGGGAAACGGTAAATGCCGCGTACCGTACATTTTATGTACAGGCGGTAGACTGGTACGGGAACAGCTTATCCTCTACGGCACTGGAAGTAAATGGAAACGGTGAAAGACTTTCTTCAAAAGGGGAGCCTTCGCCGGGTATCCTGGCTTACCGCCTGGATCTGAATGAGGGCAGCAACACTGTGGATATCAAGGCAACGGATGATGAGGGGTGGAGTACCACACTTCCAACTTTTACCATCTATAAAGGGGATGAGAGCCAGGAAGAACCTGCCGGCTCCATCACGGTCAGCATTGAGGCGGGGACTGTCGGACTTGGGACAATCCTGCCGGCGACATCCATCGACTTTTATCAGGGCGAACAGCTTTCCTCCGTGGTCTTAAGGCTTCTGCAGAACAGCGGGTTTGACTGGAGGAATGATGGAAGTGCAACAGGAGGTTTTTACCTGAAAGCTATCGGACGCGGCGGCATCACTTCCGGAGCTTCGATCCCGGATGACCTGATGGCGCATCTGACAGAAGTAAACTGCCAGCTGTCCGGGCATGATGCCAACTGGCTGGGAGAATTTGATTTTACCATGAATTCCGGCTGGATGTATTTTGTAAACGGTGAATATATGAACATTGGAATGTCGGGCTATTTCCCGGCAGACGGTGACGAAGTAAGGCTTCGCTTTACCCTGTATTCCGGAGCAGATCTGGGTGTCGGGGATAACGGCGAAGTATGGGGGGACTGGTAATGAAAAAAAACAATTTAAAGAGACCGATCATTAACAAATTTATTATCGGGACCCTTTCTGCAGGACTTCTGGCAGGAGGGGCTGCACCAGAAACAGATGCGATCTTTGTCAGGGAAGTTTATGCAGCAGACAGCACAGAGAGTTCGGAAGGGGAAACGCCGGCAGAACCATCGGTACCCGCAGAACCTACCGCCGTTCCGGAGCCGACTGCAGAATCGGAGCCAACTGCCACTCCGGAACCAACCGCTGCACCGGAACCAACCGCAGCTCCAGAGCCATCCGTTACACCGGAGCCTTCTGTTACACCGGAACCGACCGTCACTCCGGAAGTTAAAAGCAGCAATGCGGATCTGAAAGAATTATATATATCCAGCTCCGATACCTGGGGAAAAGGGATCTTAAAACTAGATCCCGCATTAAACAAGGACCGTGACAGATACAAGGCGGTTTATGATGGGGAACGCCAGAGTCTGAACATCTGGCTGACAGCGGAAGAAGAACATGCCACGGTCAAGATCTATGCGCTGAGCGGAGTGAAGCATTCTACCGTGGAAAAAGATGAGACCATCAAAGAAAGCAACGATGGAAAGGGGCATGTTTACTGGAAAATCCATTTCGGAGACCAGGAAAAGGAAGCTATGGTCCGGGTGCAGGTAACCGCACAGGATGGCACCCGGAGGGATTATTACCTGACACTTGGGATTACGGACCAGACCCCGCCGGAACTGAAAAAGATCAGTGCGAGCAGGATATCCGTGGACCAGGCCTCAGTAGTATATAAGACCAGTGAAAGGGGACAATGCTATTACCGTGTTATAGAGGCCGGTGCGAAAGTACAGACCCCGGATACCTCAAAAGAGGGACGAGAAGTGCTGAAAGGAAGCGATACCCTGACCATTACAGGCCTGTCAGAAGGTGAAAAAGATGTGGTGATCGTGGTGAAAGACCTTGCAGGCAATGTAAGCAGTCCGCTGGTGATCCGGATCCCTGATGTCAGAAAGAAGAATAACGGGACAGCGGGAAATGGAAATTCCGGTTCGATCGCCCAGAGACCCGGATATGGTGGGAATAAAAGTGAAGCCGGAGTCCCGGGCAAAGGCAATAATGGGGAAGGATCCCTCGCAAATCTGAAAACGGTTGGCGGAAAAGGCACGTCAGATGGAAAAAACGGATCGGACAACACGGAAGAAAACAAGGAAAAGAAACTGACGGCTTATGCAGGCACGAAGAAAAAAGGCTCCGGTTCCGGTACATCAGGTGAAAAGAAAAGCAGCAAAAAAGCGGATGCCGTAAAAGACAAAACAAAAGAGAAAACAGAAGCGTCATCCACAGAAGAACTGACTGAAAGCAAAGAAAAAGAGACTACATCCGGGACAGCATCCGCTTCCTCCAAAAACGAAGGAAAAAGTATCCCGGAACTGGTAGGAAGTAAAGTAACAGACACCTGGACGCACATGAAACTCTTTACCAGGATTCTATCCTTATTTGCACTGGCAGGAGTTTTGTACCTGCTCTTATGGACAGGAGCGAGACGCAGTTTCAGAAAAATAAAAAGCAGGAATCCACTGCTTCAGCAGTAAAAAATCCAAAAGGGAGGTAAACATCAGATGAAAGGAAGACTGGGAAAATGGCTGGCAGTCCTTCTGTCGGTGAGCATGCTGGCAGGGACAGCTCCGGTCTATGGAGCCGACATATCCATGGAAAGTGATTTTTCTTCCGGGGCAGCAGAGACGGAAGCACAGCCGGATGTCCAGGAAGGGACAGAGATCACAGAAGAGCCGGGAGACAGTGACGTGGAGATCACCGAAGAACCGGAAACAGAGGAACCAAAAGATGCGGAATCCTCAGAGGGGGAATTTAACGGCGAGGATCAGGAGGAACTGGTCATGGACGGCTCTGACGATGAAGATTCTGCAGAACTTACCTTTGAGGATGCTCCATCTGCCGGGGAGAACAGTACGAAAGAATATCTCAAGGATCTCAGTGTGTATTCCGGCTATGGCGTTAAGGATCCTCTGGAGATCAGCCGCAGGGAAGATTTGGATGAAACTTATGGCGGGAAAACCTATACCGTTGAGATCGGATCCAGTTATAATTCTACCGGATTTTATGTAACGGCAGATCTGGGGGCCGATGCGCCGGAGGGATCAACGATCCGGTTATCTGCCTGCGATCTTGATGGAAAGACGGTTGAGAGTGAGATCATTGCAACCGGATATACCGATGGAAAACGTTATAATTTTTCAAATGTTTTTACAAAACCCTGTGTGTTAGGATAGTTGTCAGTGAAAGACAATTACTTTTGTGGTAGTATAT
>ENA-OPWX01002396-OPWX01002396.1-human-gut-metagenome-genome-assembly--contig:-NODE-2396-length-10003-cov-12.436068_pt1 | contig 10003 bp, 10 predicted proteins | sample MGYA00241514_ERZ502020 | MGnify/ENA primary metagenome ERZ502020 (study PRJEB25962, sample SAMEA2042105) | human gut metagenome | biome: human gut; feature: human-associated habitat; material: faeces... | reverse complement strand
GCGGAAAATCCGGGCAATCTACTGGAAACAGTGGAAGAAGGTGCGAACAAGGTACGGCATGATGCGCCAATACGCAATTCCAGAATGGAAAATGCATGAACTGGCAAGTTGCTGAAAAGGACCATGGAGAGCGGCGATTATGCTGAACTTGATCCCTACTAAAAAAGAAATAGCCCGCTCTGGTTATATAACCATGACGAGCTATTACAAGCAAATTTGTGACAACGAGGAAATCGCCGCGCTTCGAACAGTACGCACGGTGGTGTGAGAGGTCGGGATTTCTATTTAGAAATCCCGACCTCTCAATAGCGTTCTGGAATCAGAATTTGAATTTCGTAAGGACAGTTATTGTATTCTTGTAAGTTATCTTCAAATTCATTGGCGAGAACCAATCTTGGCTTTTCGTTGAATTGGCTAAAATAGACTGTTGCCTCATAAGGGCTCCATTCTTGGCATAGTACCTGTGCGGGCATACAATAATAGTTTCCTGCTGGAATTTTCATAACGTATGGTGAATTAATTTCCTGACTCTCTCTTAGAAACATTCCAATATGGGTGGGATGATATGCTGCATTCATAAAATCGTTGTAATCAAGGATGAGAGAGAATTGACGCATATACTCTAAATCCTTTAATTTCGAAGAATGCCTGATTTTATGTAAGCGAATATGATAATTCTCTCTTGATTCATCATTTTTTATTTTTGTGCAGACCATATAACGAGTGTCAAAATGACTGACATGGCTCTTATTTAGATGCTGAGCCTTTATAAAGTAGTTGTGATACCAAGTCATTAAGTCAATATTTTGCTGAATCTTTTTAATTTCCTCATTTAATGCCTGTTTCTTATCGTCAAGCATAGATACGAGTTTATTGATATTATTTGTTAGTATGATACTTCGAATTTCATCTAAAGTAAATCCAAAGTTCTGAAGGTATTTAATTCTATCTATGTAGTGAAATTGATCGTAAGTATAGTAACGATATCCTGTACTTGGACTAATATATTTGGGCTCGAGGAGTTTAATTTTATCATAATAACGGAGGGCTTGAACCGACACACCCATAATTTTAGCAGTATCTTCAATGGAGTATAATTTCATTTTTATCACCTGCTTTAAACTATCTGGAAGTTAAAATGGAGGAATAAGAGGATTATTTCATAGATTTTCTTTACATCCTTATAGGAAAATTTATCTTTCTGTATTACTTGACTGTAGAAGGATTCAGCCATTCTATGTTATTTAAAAAAATGCCTCTAAACTAATATGAATTTTTTGCCTTAGTACCAACAGATATGCCATGAATATTATATTTGTTTTATCACAAAAAGCAAAACTGTATTTTTAAGAATATTTTGGGTATGTGTCAATATTTTCTCGGGAGACCCATATAAGATTGTGTTGTAGCCTAATTACATGCGAAAAATGGAGCTTAAGTGACTTATGGCTGTGCTGCTGGCCGTATACGCATCAATTCCCCCGTTTTTAATTCCCACGTGTGGAACCATGGGAGATTTCTTCAGCGCGCTCTTCAAGGCTTTTCGCAGCTCCGCGCTCTTCGGGGCTTCTAAGGGCTTGAACTTGCTGAACAGCCGGCTTCCAGCTCTTCATTTTGCAGGCCCGTAAGGGCCCTAGCCATGGCTAAGCAGCCTTCTTCCCCCCAACGCCGGCCTTGTTTTTTCGTTCTTAGACCCCTTTATTACTTTGATGACATCTGATACAATCTTTTCCATGGGAGACCTTCCTTTGTTTTGATATTCGTGCCGTTAACACTAGCTTAACAATAGGGGTCTCCCCTTTATTTTACAAGGATTATTTATACCCTACCGAGAAACATTTTACGCTTAGTGAAAGTTTAATCTGAGGATTTCATATGCTTGCACCAGCGGACAGAACAACCCTGCAGTTTAGTTTGTATGAAACGCACTAAACTGCAGGGTTGTTCATAGAAAAAGTATTCTTCACAGCTCACATTAATTCTTTGTTTCAAGAGCAAGTCCTTCTGCCTTTTTTAAATCTTATCGTAAATGCACTTTTCTGGCAGACAGTTAAGAATATAGACATTCCCAAGTTCATCAATCGCCCTTATTTTCTGTTAGGATTCGTTTTATGATCCTAATACATGTGCGAAGCAGGGGTTCCTTGGAGCGGTTCCGCAAGGTGCAGATAGATAGGATTGGGGCAGTCTCCGTGTTTCCTGTAATGAAATAGCGAATAGGTTTATGAATAGTCATGGCCGGGACATAGGAGCGCATCGTAAAGGCGACACCCAGCCCTTCCGAAGCGAGCCGAATGGCTAGATTGATGCTGTCTACTTCTTCGATACTGCTGGGCTCAAATTTAGCTTCCTCAATGAGTTTTGTTTGTTGCCAGCGGATCTGCTGTCCTTTGAACTGAAAAAAAGCGGGTTCATGATTCAGGGCGTGGATGTCAAGATATGGATAGGGAAGGTCATCCCGGTACTGCGCTTTTCGGCAGGCTGGATGGGTAGGGACGATGGCAACGAGAACATATTCTTTTTTGAGAGGGATGGTATCAAAAAAGGGATTTTTCCGATTTTGTATGCAAAGAATCACGTCCAGAAGATTGTTGAATAGTGCACTTTCAAGGACCTGATCGTGCATATGTTTTGTCTTGATCTGTAGGGATGGTTTTTCTTTGCGGAGCGCGGCTACGAGGGATGGGATGATTCCTGAGTAAAGGATTTGGTAGGTCCCGATGCGCAGCTGGCTGACATGCGTTGTCTTCAGCTGCTGCAATTCCTGTTCCATCTTTTCTTCGAGATTGAGGATTTTCTTTGCGTAGGCAATCATGATTTCACCTGCTTCCGTAGGAGTAAGGGTGGTGCGGCTTCTCTTAAATAGGGCTGTTCCCAGTTCTTTTTCCATTTTTTTGATGGCTAGGCTAAGTGTAGGCTGAGTGATGAAAAGCTTGTCTGCGGCTTGATGAAAGTTCCCCGTATCAGCCAAGGTGCAAAGATATTGATATTGTTTTCTTTTAATATCCATGGCCTCGAGAAGGCCTCCTTTCCCTAGGTGCAGGCGTCGAGTTGGCGCACAAATATAATATATCTCAATAAACGATTTATTGAGATTATTTATCAAGATGAATGAAATACAATTAGTCAATCTATTGTGATTATTCTATAATAAGACACGGAAAGAATCAATTCCAATGGAGATTTGATTTAAAAGAAATCTGTACTTAGAAAGGATGGGGTTATATGGAAACAAGAAAAGTGAAGAAAGTCTCTTTCCCCCACACATTTGTCATTATTTTTGTGATGATTGTCATTGCTGTGGGACTGACTTGGGTGGTTCCAGCAGGGACCTATGATTTTGTAAAGAGCGCATCCGGAAGAAAAGTTGTAGATCCGGCAACATTCCATTATATCCAATCAGCATCCGTCAATCCCCTTCTTATTCCGCTTTACATTATCAAGTCCTTCAGCAAGCGAATTGACCTTATGATGGTGATTTTCATGGCTGGGTCAGCTTTCCATGTTGTGACGAAGACTGGCGCCTTGCAGGCGATCCTTGCCAAAGGGGCTAAGCGCTTTTCCAATCGTCTGGAAGTCTTCATTCCCGTTTTGACTTTAATTTTTGGCCTCATCTGCACGACGCAGGGCGTCAATACATTTATTCCTTTTGCTCCCGTTATGGTCATGCTCGCCATGGCGATGGGTCTTGACTCTATCACCGGCGAAGCCATCATGGTCTTGGGCGGGGCTATCGGGTTTTCGACAGGCACATTCAATATGTTTACGACTGTAGTCGCACAGGATATTGCGGAACTGCCAGCTTATTCCGGTCTCTGGTATCGTGCTGTCTGTTTTGTGGTCTTTTACATCGTAACAAATTGGTACCTTATCCGATATGCGAAGAAAATCAAGAAAAATCCAACGATGAGTCCAATGTTTGATCTTGATCAGGAAATGAAAGCGGAAGAAGCGACAATGGACCTTGATGCCGCCAGTGAGCTTACGGGAAGGATGCTGACTCCCTTGGTCCTTCTAGTGATTGCTTTTGCCGTAATCATCTATGGGGCGATTGTCCTAAAATGGGGTATGGCTCATATGGCAGCGATGTTCCTGACCTACAGCGTCGTTGCAGATCTTATGATTGGAACGCCTGTCAATACGGTATGCAAGGACATCTTAGATGGCAGCAAGCAAATGCTTGGGGCAGCTTTCATCATTGGGATGGCAACCGCCATCAGCGGCATCATGGATGCCGGAAAGATTACCTACACGATTGTTCATGCAACCTCAGAGCTACTAAGCGGTCTTCCTCCCATCATCATAGCTCCAGGAATGGTCCTTGCCAATACGCTCATCAATCTTTTCCTGACTTCAGGGAGTGGGCAGGCGGTTGCTGTTATGCCTATTCTTATTCCACTAGCTGATGTGCTGGGCGTTACCCGCCAGACCACCGTCCTTGCCTTTAACTTTGGCGATGGATTCTGTAATTTCATCCTGCCGACATCGACCGCCCTTATGGGAACTCTGAGCGTGACCAATATTCCTTATGACCGGTGGATGCGCTTCATGTGGAAACTTTTCCTGATTTGGCTCGTGACGGGATGCGTCATGACCCTGATTGCCCAAATGATTCACTTGGGACCTATGTAATGTGATAAAGGAGAATGATAAACGATGCTGAAGAAACAAATTGAGACAGCAAATCGGTGGATAGATACTCATCTTCCAGAGCTGACAGAGATGGCGGATACCCTCTTTGATCATCCGGAAATTGGACCCCATGAGTATCAGTCAAGTGCCCTTTTGACACGGTATCTAGAAGACCATGATTTTACCGTAACACGGGGGATTGGTTCCTTGGAGACGGCTTTTAAGGCCATTTGGAAAAATGGGGAAGGCGGGCCTAATATCGGCCTTTTGTGTGAGTTTGACGCCCTGCCCGGCATGGGACATGGCTGCGGCCATCAGCTTCAGGGACCCTCTATTTTGGGCGCAGCAAACGCTATCAAGGAAGCCGCCGGAGATATCCCCTTTACCTTGACCGTATATGGCACGCCGGGCGAGGAAAATATCAGTGGCAAATATATCATGATCAAGGAAGGATGCACCTTTGAGGAACTAGATGTGGCCCTGATGATGCACGGTGGACCGGCAACGCAGACAGACATCAAGAGTCTTGCAAATGCTGAATATACAGTTACTTATCACGGTAAGGCCGCTCATGCCGCCCTCAAACCGGAAGCCGGGCGAAGCAGCCTTGATGCCATGATGCTTGCTTTTCACGGAATTGAATGCCTGAGGGAACATGTACCTGATGATGTGCGGATTCATTACAATATCATTGATGGAGGCGGTACTGCCGCAAATGTCGTGCCAAGCTTTACGCAGGCTCAGGTCATGGTTCGGGCCGGAACAGTTGGTCTTGTCAAGGAAATCATGAACCGCATGGAAAAAATCTATAACGGAGCCGCTATGATGACAGAAACAACTGTCAATGCCGAGGTGGGGAAGATTCTTGATAACAAGATTCCGAATCTTACGCTCAATGATCTCCTCATGAAACATGCCAGGGCGCTGAACGCACCTAATTGTCAGTCTGCACGGAAACGGACAGGCTCTACGGACTTTGCTAATGTCATGCACCGTGTTCCGGGCTCCTGTATCCGGGTCGCCTTTGTCCCCGATGGAACCTCTTCCCATTCGCCGGAATTCATTGCGGCCGGTAAATCTGAAGAAGCCCATCAGGCCGTGCAGTTTGGCGCCAAGATCCTTGCTGACGCTGCTCTCGAACTGATTGATGATCCAAAACAGCTAGAAGCTATCCAAAAAGAGTTCAAAGAAAGAAAAGAAGCAGAGGAAAAGAATCCCTCTGCGTAAAATGAAGCCTTGTGCACTTGTCTAAGTCCCATATATGATATAACTGAAAAGGACCTTGCGGTTTATGAAATCGTAAGGTCCTTTTTGGATGTGCGTCTTTTAAAAGATAAAGGCAACAACGAAGTTGAACAGGGCACAGCAAATGACGCTTGTCGGTACAGCTATAAGAAGCAGCCGGTTAAAGAGCTCATTACGGTCTTCTTCTTTCGGGCTGGAACCAAGAATCAGGGATCCGCCAGAGGAGAAGGGACTAATGGCACTGGACTGTGCACCGAGTACCGTGCAGGCGAAAAGAACCGGTGCGGCAATTCCCGTAGAGCTGGCAAGACCAGGAATGAGCGGGAAGAGTGCTGGCGTTACAACACCTGTGGTCGAGCTGAAGAAGCTCATGATGGCCCCGATGATGGAAAAGGCGATTGGAATCAAGGGCTTTGGCACGTTGCTTCCGACCCAGTTGCTCAGCATGGTGATGGTTCCTGCTTTGACGGCAACGGCAATCAGCATGCCGGCGCCTGCAATCATGACAATAGTGTTCCAAGGTATTTTGGCAATGGCCTCTTTCTGTGGGGCCAAATCAAGAAGCAGGGCAATGACAGCAAAGATGATGGCAACTAGGCCAACATCAATTTTTCCCGCCATGTACTTGATGAAGGGCTGAGATGGCATAAAAATCTTAAGCAAGGGGAAGGCAAGAACAACAATCATCATGACAATCATCAAGGTCAAGGTTGTCTTTTGTTTTCCCGTAAATGCTTCAGGTTTCTTAAAGACTACCCCTTCCCCGATATTTCGATTGGCTTTAACCCCAAATTTAAAGATGGTGATCAGTAATACGGAAAAGACGAGGGAAAAGAGAAAAATCTCCATTTCCATGGCAAAGGTATCGAGGGCTGCTAAATTCTTGTTGGCTTCATAGGCTGTGTCAGCAAGACCGCGGAAAATGACGCCTAGATTTGAGGTCGGGAAATCACCACCGCAAAGGGCCCCCGCGTTAATGGCAATAGCGCCTGTCAGCTTATCCATTTTGGATTCATCGCAGATGACCATCGTAATGGGAGCCAGGAAGGCTAGGACGGTGAAATACGTTGCTCCCATAATGGAAAGGATGACGGCTACGGCAAATAGAGCAAAGGGAAGCATACCTGGAAATTTTCGGCAGGAATAAAGCAGGGATCCTGACATCTTTTCCAGCGTCCCGTTGATTGCGGCGACATTATAGAAGAGGGATACGGAAAGGATGACAAACATTGTGCTCACAGGCCAAAAAGAAATGACTTGTTTTGGTTTGAGTCCCATGATCAGACATCCAATGATGTAGGCAAAAACAATACAAAAGAGACCGGTGTTCAGTTTGGTCTTATAACCGAGAAAAATAGCAACGGCAATGGCCGCAATGATAATGGCGCTTAACATGTTGATCAGGCTCCTTTCACAAGTCAATCAGTCTTTTACGGCACCTTCTGGTTCATCATCAATGCCGAGCAGACGGTAAGGAATGGTCTTTGTCATGTAATAGACTTGTTCTTCAGGAATTCCCGCTTCCACAAGATAGTGCATGTATTCGTAGATTTCTGTTTCCCAATCTGGATTTTCAACCTGTCCGCCATCAGTGGCCACCATGATGTTGCGATAGCCGATTTCTTTGATGAGGGTTGCATTGTCCTTGAGATTTAGGTGGTAAGGCTGACCTTTCCCCATATTTTGAGCATAGCAGCGTTCCAGAATGACATCATAGTCTTTGACTAGGCGAATCTGGTCTTCAATCGTATAGTCACAGACCCACCATTCTGGATGAGTGATGACGATTTTCTTTACTCCTGCATTTCTGGCTGCTTCGACGACAACAAAGGCTTCTTCCGGTGAAACATGGGCTGTTGCTAGAACGGCATCATGATCCTTGACGAGCTGAAAAATGTCCTTTAGTTTGGGTACAACCTTGCCATTTTCAACCAGTGTAATACCTTGATTGGGATCTTGCCCCAATTTTTCCAGATGCCTCCGGGCAGATTGGGTCGGCAGCCAAATCACTTTTGCCCCCAGTTTGAGTCCCTTTTCGACCGCTTCAGGGTTAATGCCACCGATAATTTTGTTCATGACAACGCCGCCGAACATGGTGAAATTGGTCTTGTCCCCATACCGTTTCTGTACATACTCAGTAGCAATTGCCGCACGATTGACCGTAAACCCAAGATGACTCTTGATGACGATGGCCCGCGCCCCAACACGGACGGCCGCGTCAGCAAGCTCCAAATCTGAATAGGCCCGATGACGCAGATCTGGATTGGTGTGGACATGCATATCACAGATACCTTTTAAAGAAACACGACTCATGGATTATCCCCCTTTTTTGAATGATTCGACGATTTCATGAATTCATTATAAGAAAAAGGAAAATATATAAGAATCAGATAATTTGTTATAATATGTATAGGAAAAACCGATGAATTAAATAGCGGAACGGAAAGATACTGCCTAAGAAAAACGTAAAAATCATTCGTATTGGAGGCTTATTGATGGATACCCGTACACTTTCATATATCATCGCCATCGCTGAAGAAAAGAGCATTTCAAAAGCCGCAGAACGGCTTTATATGGCCCAATCCAGTCTATCCCAATATTTGACGACCTTGGAGACGTCTCTGGGATATCCCTTATTTGTAAGGCGTCATCAGGGAGTCAGATTAACGGAAGCGGGAAAGCTCTACCTTGAATTTGCTTATCGAACGATCAATGCATATCATCAAGTCCAAGATGCTATGCAGGATATCAGTGAACTTCATAGTGGACAAGTCATCCTTGGTGTGAGCACCTTTAGAGGATCTTATCTGCTGCCACCCGTGATTACTGCTTTTGCCAACAAATACCCCGGAGTGCATGTCAATATTGTTGAGGGAGATTCTGTGGACCTAGAGTATATGCTGCAGCGCGGCGACCTCGATCTGGCTCTGCTTGTTCTTGGGAAAGCAGCGAAAAATCTTGACTCAGCGTTTCTTATGGACGATGAAGTCTGTTTGATTGCGCATCCCCATCATCCCATTATGAAGAAAGTCAGGAAAGGGACTCGGCATAACCTTCAAGAGACGCCGCCTTGGTTCATTGATATCCATGAGATTTCGCAATATGAATTTATCTTAAGCGGCTATGATACCATCCTCGGGAAAAAAGCACGTGAAATATTTGCCCGCCATCATATTTCCCCGATTGTCCATAATGAAAATCTGTCTGCTTTGTTTGCGGCTTCAATGGGATCCGGGGGAATTGGCCTTGCCTTTACCTATTACAGCTCTCGGAGATATTTCCAGGGCGCTGAATTTATCTCATTAGGAAAAGATGGAACTTCTGTTGAGCTTTCGATTGCCATGCCAAAAGGTGGCTATCATTCTAAGGCCGCCTTGGCTCTTGCTGATGTGATGAAAGAAGTTTTGACTCCAAATCGGTAAACAAGATAAGAGCGATTTTCTATCTCAGCGCGAATGGTCGGTAGAGGGGTTATCAGTTGAAGGAAACGAAAAAAGGAAATCTTATTTATGTGAAAAATGTTCGATATGGATTGAACGATATTATTGGCAGTAAAAAACTGAAAACACTTGAACTTACCTTGAAAAATGAGCTTAAAAAGCTTTAATGGGATAAATTTAGACAAAAATAATAAAATGGAACATTTCATAAGATATTAAAATAAAAATAGACAGATAATAATCCTGCCGCATTTCATCTGAATTGCGGCAGGATTATTTTTCGCTATAGGGCAATGATCAGCGGAAAAAGAAACAAAAATAATGGTGTTAGTTCTGATTTCTGGGCTTAAACAACCAAAAATGGCGATTTTAATGGATTTTGTATACTGTATACTGAATTCAGTTTCTTATTTTTAAATAACTAAATCAGTTTGATGAATAATTTTAAAATATATAGTCATAAAATAAATAAATCCTAAGCTGATCGTTATATAATAGAGAGTAAATTTAATGACTTAGATAAAAGCGAACAATCAAAAATAGGAAAATGTGTTCCTGACCATTGCATATGTTACACTAAAGTAATAAAAAACCAAAAGATAAGCCGATCGCATGTGCTAAACGTTCAAAAATTGATGTGTACCCCAAAAACTGGACGCATATAAATTAGTTAAATGGCATTAGTG
>ENA-OPWX01002392-OPWX01002392.1-human-gut-metagenome-genome-assembly--contig:-NODE-2392-length-10014-cov-1.602470_pt1 | contig 10014 bp, 5 predicted proteins | sample MGYA00241514_ERZ502020 | MGnify/ENA primary metagenome ERZ502020 (study PRJEB25962, sample SAMEA2042105) | human gut metagenome | biome: human gut; feature: human-associated habitat; material: faeces... | reverse complement strand
CAACATCGATGGCTTCCTGCATGGTAAAGCCTCTCTCCTGCAGCAGACGGATCAGCTCCGGAATGACCATGGACGGATGAGTATCGTTGATCTGGATCACAACGTGATCATACAGCTTATGCAGATCGTAGCCCTTCTGCTCGCACTCCATCAGGATGAACTGTGCGCCGTTGCTGACCATGAAATACTGCTGGTAGATACGAAGCAGCTGTCCGGCACGGTCGCTGTCATCCGGGTAGAGGAACAGTGTCAGGTTTTTCTGGATCTGATGCTTGTCAAAGTTGATGCTGTCTGATGGAACGATGCTCTCGTCTACCGTATCTACATCGAACAGATGCAGACGGTTACAGCCATTGTTGTAACCCGGTACGTCGATATCATACAGGGTAGAATGCATCGTGAAGTTTTTATACGGAACTGCAAAGGATACCGGCTGTCTGACGAGCCAGCTCTCATTTGTGATCCATGGATTTTTCACTTCTTTCTGTTTGTGGTCGACCAGAAGCTGGCGGAACAGACCGAAGTGATAATTAAGGCCGATACCGTCTCCCGGCAATCCAAGTGTTGCGATAGAATCAAGGAAGCATGCTGCCAGACGGCCAAGGCCTCCGTTTCCAAGGGACGGCTCCATCTCCATCTCCTCGATCTCCGTCAGTTCTCTTCCGTGAGCAGCGAGTGCTTTTTCTACTTCCTCGTACATACCAAGGTTGATCAGGTTGTTGGACAGCAGTTTTCCGATCAGAAACTCTGCTGAAATATAATACAGCTTCTTATTTCCGGTGTTTCTTTTACGACCTGCCATCTCCTGTTTGGTGATAACCATCAGGGCTTCAAAGATTTCGCTCTTTGTGCAGTTGTCCAGATCTCTTCCAAAACGCTCTTTTAAGATTGCCTGAATTCTTTCTTCCATTCTTTTTTCTCCTCGTGTTGCTGTGGAAAATTCCCACAGTGTAATTTGGTTGCGCTGCCGTTCCGGATTTTCTGCGATCGGCAGCTTTCACAGTTCCATGCAAAGCTTTTCCCTGAATGGGACTGTTCACTTCTGAATCACTTTTTTGCGGCAGCGAAACTGCAAGGGTTTTACTGCTGCGCGATCCGCGACTTTGTGGATTCCCTTACGACGAGTTCCCCATCGTATACTTTGCTGCAGGGTTCTTCTTTTCCTGAAATTAAGGAAAACAGCATCTTCGCCGTCTCTGCGGCAAGCTGCTCCACCGGCTGGCGGATCGTTGTGATACTGGGTATATAATACTCTCCCGCATCAATTCCGTCAAATCCGGCAACGGAAATATCATCCGGCACGGTAAGCCCGGCCTCTTTTAAGGCACGGCACGCACCGATTGCCAGCGTATCCGCGGTGGCATACAGCGCGGAAAACTCCGTCTTTTTTTCCAGAATTTCTTTTGTTACCTTGTACCCTGTGGCGAAAGAATACGTGTCGTCCTTCGTCATATGAAATACCAGATCAGGGTCATAAGGTATCCCATGATCCAGTAAAGCCTGGCGGTACGCATTCAGACGGAGCCGTCCGATACTGATGTCGTCCTCGCAGGCGGTAATGATGGCAATGCGCCGGTGCCCGAGACCACAGAGATAATCTACCATCTTATAGCTTTCCCTGTAGTCATCGACCGATACGCTCGCGCACGGTTTTCCTCCGTCTGAAACCGCCCCGATTGTACTGATCACGTACGGAACCGGGATCTGCGCCATTTTCTCATGCGGATGCGTAAAGTTTCCGCCGAGGAAAATGATGCCGCGCAGCCGTTTTTCTTTGACGATCTCGATCGCGGAGTCTACCTCATTTGCCTTTTCCTCTACTCGCTCAATAATGCAGGCGTATTTCTTTTTTCGCACAACCTCTTCAATTACACTGATCATGTTGTTGAAGAACATGTTGTCCATGCCTTTTACCAGAATGGCAATCGCTTTGGCATTCGACCGCTTCAGGTTTCTGGCACTGTTGTTCGGTACGTAATTCGATTCGGCAATCACCTTTAAGATCATCTCTTTTGTTTCCGGATTGATGTCCGGATGATTGTTCATCGCTCTCGATACGGTACTCACGCCTACCTTACATTTGCGGGCAATGTCCCTGATTGTTACCTGTTCCATATTCTGCAGGCCTCTCCTTTAAACTCTGTACCTGTTCTGCCGGAATCTCTTCCGGCTTGTTTTCCCGGCCTGTTTTGCTTTCTCTCCGGCGCGTATTTTTATTGTGCAATACGTGCTGTAATCTGTGTCAGCCGATGAATTCTCTTTGCCAGCTCCGGTGTAAACTGTCCCGGAAGCAGGCGCCATTTCCAGTTATTTCCAAGTGTAGACGGATAGTTAATTCTCGCCTCCGTTCCAAGACCTAAAAATTCCTGCATCGGAGTGACAGCCAGATTTGCCACGCTCTCCATCGACATGCGAATGAAATCCCACGGGAGTTCCTCGTCGGTACTCTTTGCATTTCCCATATACTCTTTGGAGAATTCGCGGTCTTCCTCACTCATGACATAATACCATCCAAGAATGGTATCATTGTCGTGCGTTCCGGTGTAGACAACACAGTTTCTCTCGTAATTGTGCGGCAGATAATCACTCTCCTCACGGGAGTCAAAAGCAAACTGCAGCACCTTCATACCCGGATAGCCGGATTCTTTCACCATTTCGATCACGCTCTCGGTAAGATATCCCAGGTCTTCTGCGATGACATCCACATCGCCAAGCTTTTCTTTGACGGTGTTGAACAGATCCATGCCCGGTCCTTTTTCCCAGTGGCCGCGCTCTGCCGTCTGATCACCGAACGGGATGGAATAATATTCATCAAATCCGCGGAAATGGTCGATGCGGACAGTATCGTACAGTTTAAACACGTGAGCCAGACGTAACAGCCACCATGCATAACCTGTGCTCTTATGATAGTCCCATTTGTATAACGGGTTGCCCCAGAGCTGTCCGGTTGCGGAGAACGCATCCGGCGGGCATCCGGCAACGGCTTTTGGCTGGTTGTCCTCATCAAACTGGAACAGAACCGGATTTGCCCAGGTGTCAGCGCTGTCAAATGCCACATAAATCGGAATATCACCGATGATACGGATACCCTTTTCATTTGCGTATGCTTTCAGTGCTTTCCACTGTTTCAGGAACATAAACTGCTGGAATTTGTAAAATGCAACCTCCCCGGCAAGTTCTTCCCGTTTCTGATTCAGTGCTGCTTCTTCTCTGTCCTTTAATTCTGCCGGCCACTCACTCCAGCTGATTCCGCCGAGTGCATCCTTAATCGCCATATACAGCGCATAATCCTCCAGCCAGTAACCATTTTCCGATACAAATGCATCATATACGTCATCTGCCGCAAATCTTTCAAATGCTTTTCTGAGTACTTTGAAACGGGACAGATAAATCTTTTCGTAATCAATATACTCCGCATTGTCACCGAAATCGCACGCATTACACTCTTCTTCTGTCAGAAGTCCCTCTTTTACCAGGGTCTCCAGATCAATAAAATATGGATTTCCTGCAAAAGTAGAGAACGACTGGTACGGCGAATCTCCATATCCCGTCGGTCCAAGTGGAAGAATCTGCCAGTAGCTCTGGCCGGCCTCCTCCAGGCGATCCACAAATTCATACGCTTCTTTCGAAAAACATCCGATACCATATCGGGACGGCAGCGAAGCTACCGGAAGTAAAATACCACTTGCTCTCATTTTTAAACCCTTTCTCCTTGTCGTTTTTTCTATCCATCCGACCCCACAAATACATAATTCCTGTTCACGGATACGCAGCAAATTGTAACTTATACAGCCCTTCTAGCCAGCTCATTTTGTTTCGTAAAAACAGGGCTGCCTGTATCTCGTCTGTATTTCCGGAAACGGTGTCGGTAACGTTTCCGGAACTTGTTATATTTACAATACCATACTCTGCATCAAAAAACAACCCCCAAGCCCCTTATCATATTTACCAAATATTGAATACTCTGTTTATTCAAAACAACGAATTTGCATTTTTGTAACGATGCAAAGCCATACATAAAAAGACAGCATACGGGGGCGGAACCGCTTGGGGCACTTAAAAATCATGAATTTTTCAAGCCTCCCATATAGGTTCTTTCCACGCATGCTGTCTTTTGCGGTATCTGTTTTTCACTTAAAACTCCAGAATAATCTTTGTTCCGGTTCCAAGCGTACTCTCAATTTTAATCTTCGCATCATGAAGAATTGCTCCATGCTTCACAATGGAAAGTCCAAGTCCGGTACCTCCCGTTTCGCGGGAATGACTCTTATCCACACGATAGAACCGTTCAAAGATCCGCTCCTGATCTTCCTTTGCAATTCCAATTCCGGTATCTGCCACAGATACCACTGCCCGTCCGTTTCTTCCGCGTGAAACCGTCACTTCAACTTCACCGTCCCTGCGGTTGTACTTGATCGCATTGTCGCAGAGATTGTAGATCATCTCATAGAGAACCTGTCGTGCACCTTTGATCCGGCAGCTCTCTCCTCTCAGTGTCATCTTCACCTGCTGCTCCTTTGCACGTATGGAAAGATGTCCCTCGACATCACGGCAGATCTGCATCAGATCCACTTCCTCCATCGGGATTGACTGATCGTTCTCGTCCAGTCTGGACAGCTTGATAATATCCTCGACAAGAGAGCTTAACCGGCTCGCCTCACTGTGGATTCTGCCCGCAAATTTGGGAATATCCTCCGGTTTTACCATGTTGTTTTCGATGATCTCCGCATATCCGGAAATCGACATCAGCGGTGTTTTCAGCTCATGTGACACATTAGCTGAAAACTCACGGCGCATCACCTCGGCTTTCTGTTTTTCCGTCACATCCAGCACCAGGATTACCGCACCGGATACAACACGGTCCACACGCACCGGATTTGCAAGAAGCTGATAGACTCTTCCATTTATCTCCAGCATCCGTTCCTCGGAACTGCCCTCCAGCGCATGATCCAGTGCCTCCTTCAGCTGCTCATTGCGGCTGACTGTCACGATATTGTGGTTGATGCACTCCTCCGCTGTCACATCAAACAGATTCTGTGCCGAACGGTTGATGGAAAGTACGACCGACTGGTTTGTCACGATCAGACCATCCTTCATATATTCCGTGATTGCAAGATACTCCTCCTGATTATGGCGGAGCTCCTCCATCTGCTGCTGAATCTGCTTCTGCTGCTGATGAATTCTTCCAAGCAGCGGACTCAATTCCTCATACGCTTTGTTGTCCAGCGGATGATTCAGATCAATCTCATTGATCGGCTTTACAAGCGCCTTTGTCATATGGCTGACCATCAGCAGCTCCACGACAAGGACTGCCGCAATCAGTACAACCACCAGCCATATATTCCGCAGCATCACACCGAACACACTGTCTGTTGTCAGGGAAACACGGATGATTTTTCTATTGTCCAGGCGCAATGCCGTATAATATGTTTTGCTCCGCAGGGTCTCGGAATAACGGGAAATATTGCTTTCCCCGGTCTTTTCCGCCTCAATCACCTCCGGCCGCCCGGAATGGTTTCCCATCATGTTCTCATCCTCGACCGAATCAAACAGAACGGTTCCGTCCGTGTCAATCAGGGTAACCCGGCTTGCCGTAATCTTGCCGGCCGGTTTATCCAGACTGTCATCACCCATCTTGTCCAGAAAATACCTGTAATACTCACATTCATTTCTCACCGAAACACGAAGCTGCTCCGCCGTATTGTTGTACATTGCCCAGCTCATGGTGAAAAAAGTCAGGATAATCGCAGCGATAATCAACGCTCCCGCATGTTGAAAGACTTTTTTACGCATCTTACTTTCTCAGCCTCCTATCCGGTATCCCACGCCGCGGACCGTCTCGATCAGCTCGCCGCATTCGCCCAGCTTCTGGCGGAGTGTACGCACATGAACGTCTACCGTACGGGTTTCTCCGTCAAAATCATAGCCCCAGACATGGCCGAGCAGACGGTCTCTCGTAAGGACAATTCCTTTATTTTCCATTAAAAATTTCAGCAGTTCAAACTCTTTTAAAGTCAGGGTAACCTTCTCCCCTTTGGCCAGAACCTGATGCTGTTTCACCTGGATCTGCAGATCCCCGGTCTCCAGCACATCGTTTTCCTTCTCTTCTTTTCCGGCACGGCGCAGCACGGCACGTACCCTTGCGATAAATTCCATCATGCCGAACGGCTTGGTAATATAGTCATCGGCACCTAATCCCAAACCTAAGGTTTTATCTGCTTCGGTGTCCTTTGCCGACACAATAATAACAGGAACTACGCTGTTTTTTCTGATGTACTGCATAACGTCCATACCGCTGATTTTGGGTATCATAAGGTCTAACAGAACTAAGCTAAACGTAGACATAGCAAATTGATTACAGGCTTCCTGTCCGTCAGCTGCGCAAATAACTTCATAATTTTCAGTCGTCAAATACTTAGTCAGCATTTCGCTAATTTCTGCATTATCTTCAATTAACAGAATTTTGTGTTTATTCATAAATTACTTTTTCCCCTTTCTTTTGGCATCAACCATATATAATCAATTTTGGAAGCTCTCATCATTTTTATCCGCCGCAGTACAATTCTTGTGGATTACTTTTTGTTTCATAGGACGGATTTCCTATGACATAAAGAAGGAGCTGCTGCTTTAAGTATCCTTCCGAGATATCTCTAATGCAACAACTCCTTCTTTTTATTCCTGTGTATCTTCCGTGTTTTCAGTTCCTTCTTCCGGTGTTTCTTCTGTCTCAGGCTGTTTTAATGTATAAACATCATTATCAGACAAAGTCACCTTTTTCCATTCTTTTTCGTTTACAGTAATTTCAGCTTTTTCTTTCCATTCATCTAAAAGCTTCTGATATGCTTCCTGTTTTCTTTCGTTTACAATTTGTTCTTTTTCAGCGTCTGTTGCTTCTCTGTCCAAAACCTGATCCATTCTGACTACATAATAAGCATTTTCGCCTTCTACAACACTTTCATAAACCTGTCCGTCCTGCAATGTTTTTGCCGCTTCCAGAAGTTTTTCATCTAATAAAGTGTCTTCTGCACCAAAAGTCGTGTCTAAAGCGCTTAAATTCTCATCCACTTCTTTTGCAAGAGTATCTACATCTGCCATAGCAGGGTCATCAGAAGCTAAAAGCTTATCTAAGACACTCTGTGCCTGTGCTTTTTTCTCGTTTTTCTCCTCATCAGTAAGAGGTGTTGTTGTTCCGTCTTCATTTGTCTTGTCTGCTGTGCTTACCTTGCAATAAGTAATGGCGCTCTGAGCAGCTTCTGTATCTTCTACATTTGTATCTACATCAGCTGTCATCGGGTCATACATCTTATTCTGATAAGTAAACAATGTCAAAAGCTGTTCAATATCGGACTGCTGTACAGAAAGCTTTTCAACCGTTTCTTTTGTATTCGCTTCCATGAATTTTTTTACAGCTTCTTCAATACTTTTCTTTTCTTCATCAGAAACAGATATCTTGTAATCTGCCGCATGTTCTTTTAACAGCATCATTGCTTTTAACTGTTCCAGTACACTGTCCTTTGTCTGCTCGCCGTAAGTTTTTCCATCCTCTGTCTTCTGCTCCCACATGCCGGTTGTGCCGCCGCCCATCATGGACATATAAGACATCATCTGTACCTGGTTCATACGAAGCACCAAATTTCCTGTTCCTACTGTTACTGTATCTTCTTTTCCTGTTAAAAGTGGTTTTGTTCCATCTATTTTTTTGCTTCCGCATCCTGCCAGCGCAGATAATCCCAACACACCTGCTGTTGTAAGGCATAACAGCTTTTTCATTGTTCTGTTCATAAGTTCCTCCTGTAAATCCCTTTTGTAGGTATAAATATCTTGTTTTATTATAGACGCTTTTCCTTATCCGAGCAAGAATTATTTCAGTATCAGTTCTTGAAAATCCATTAAAATATCATGAAGAATATTCAGCACATCTAAAATCTCTTTTGGTCTTCTTCCCTTTAAAGAAACCATAAAATACGGCACTTCATCTAACTTCATTTTTAAATTATTCTTATATTTATCCAAAATCTGCGGAAATCCTGCCCCGTCAATTTTTGCTCTTTCAAACATGGTAATCTTCACATCAGTGCCATTTTGTTTGATTTCCTTGATATATGCCTTATGAGCCAGCGCTTTTAAGTTAGCAATAGCCAGAAGGTTCTGAACAGCTTTTGGAGGTTCGCCAAATCGGTCCATAAGCTCTTCCAGCATATCTTCATATTCTTCCTCTGACTCGATACCTGCAATTCTCTTATAAATATCCAATTTCTGATATTCATTTGGAATATATTTCGGCGGAATAAAGGCATTTACTTCCAAATCAATGGCTGTTTCAAAGTCTTCCTGCTGCTTCAGTCCTTTTTCCTCCCGCACAGCCTCATCCAGCATCTTACAGTACAAATCATAACCCACTGCCTGCATGTGTCCGTGCTGTTCTGCTCCTAACAGGTTTCCTGCTCCACGGATTTCCAAATCTCGCATGGCAATTTTAAATCCGCTTCCCAAATCCGTAAATTCACGGATAGCATGAAGTCGTTTTTCAGCTACTTCCTTTAACATTTTATTTTTCTTATACATCAAAAAGGCATAAGCGGTCCTGTTGGAACGTCCAACCCTTCCTCTTAGCTGATAGAGCTGGGAAAGTCCCATCTGGTCTGCATCATGGATAATCATGGTATTCGCATTGGAAATATCAAGACCTGTTTCTATAATGGTAGTAGAAACCAGCACATCAATCTCTCCGTTAATAAAACTATACATGATTTTTTCCAGCTGATGCTCCTGCATCTGCCCGTGAGCGAAGGCTACGTTGGCTTCCGGCACTAATTTTGCCACACGATTTGTAACTTCATCAATATCATTGACACGATTATAAACGTAATAAACCTGTCCGCCCCTTGCCAGCTCCCTGCTGATTGCCTCACGCACCATCTCCTCGTTATATTCCATAACATAAGTCTGAATAGGCATTCTGTCCATAGGCGCTTCTTCCAGCACACTCATATCGCGAATACCAATAAGACTCATATGCAATGTTCTTGGAATAGGTGTGGCCGTTAGAGTAAGAACATCAATATTTTCCTTCAGCTTCTTAATTTTTTCCTTATGAGTAACACCAAATCGCTGTTCCTCATCAATAATCAAAAGCCCCAAATCCTTAAATTTCACATCATCGGAAAGAACCCTGTGAGTTCCAATCAGAATATCTACCAGCCCTTTCTGAGTATCGGCAATGGTTTTTTTCTGCTGTGCCGGTGTGCGGAAACGGCATAATAAATCCACTCTTACAGGAAAATCCTTCATTCGCTGTACAAAAGTATTATAATGCTGCTGTGCCAAAATCGTAGTTGGTACAAGATAAACTACCTGTTTTCCTTCCTGTGCCGCCTTAAATGCAATGCGAATGGCAATCTCTGTCTTTCCGTAACCTACGTCACCACAAATCAGGCGGTCCATGATTTTCTTACTTTCCATATCTTGTTTGGCAGCCTGAATCGCCATAAGCTGATCATCTGTCTCCTCAAAAGGAAACATTTCCTCAAATTCTCTTTGCCATACTGTATCCGGTTCATATTGAAATCCCTGTGTTGCCTGTCTTGCGGCATACAGGCGAACTAAATCCTTGGCAATATTTTTTACTGCCCCACGAACCTTTGTCTTAGTCTTATTCCATTCCTGTCCCCCAAGTTTATTCAGTTTTGGTGCTCTGGCATCTGCCCCTGCATACTTCTGAAGCATATCCAACTGATTAGGCAAAATATAAAGAGTACTTCCCCCTGCATATTCGATTTTAATATAATCTTTTGCAACTTTATCTACCGTAATTTTCTCAATTCCCTTGTAGACTCCCAGTCCATGATTTTCATGAACCACATAATCTCCAATACTAAGCTCATTAAAACTTTGTATTCTCTTTCCGCTATATTCCGATTTTTTTCGTTTTTTCTTCTTTTCTTGTCCGAAAATATCCGACTCTGTAATTACAACAAATTTAATCATCGGATATTCAAATCCCTTTTTCGCGTG
>ENA-OPWX01002381-OPWX01002381.1-human-gut-metagenome-genome-assembly--contig:-NODE-2381-length-10067-cov-2.073712_pt1 | contig 10067 bp, 8 predicted proteins | sample MGYA00241514_ERZ502020 | MGnify/ENA primary metagenome ERZ502020 (study PRJEB25962, sample SAMEA2042105) | human gut metagenome | biome: human gut; feature: human-associated habitat; material: faeces... | reverse complement strand
GGATTTAGACCTTTTGACCCTGGCATCATATAAAGAATTTGCAGTTTTAACCTCACAGAAGCAGCGATATAATAATAGAAAGCTTTTGTGAGGTTTTTTGTATTGTTTGTAAAGATCAAAACATTTCACCGCAAAAAGATCGTGGCTGTTTTTGCACTGTGCATGGCGGCGATGCTTTTTCTGATTGGGCGGCTGGGGTATCTGATGCTGCTTCGGGCAGATTATTACAGCGAAAAAGCACAGGATCTCCATGAGAGGGAGCGAAGTATCAAAGCGGCCCGCGGAAAAATTCTGGACTGCAACGGAAAAGTGCTGGCAGATAATAAGACGGTATGTACGATTTCTGTGATCCACAGTCAGATCAAAGAGCCGGAAAAAGTGATCGATGTGCTGACAGAAGAACTGGGGCTGGAGCGTGACCAGGTCAAGAAACGCGTGGAAAAGAACAGTTCCATTGAGCGGATCAAAACGAATGTGGATAAACAGACCGGGGATAAAATAAGAGAATACGATCTGGCTGGCGTGAAAGTGGATGAAGACTATAAGAGAAATTATCCATATGGAAATCTGGCTTCCAAAGTGCTTGGATTTACCGGAAGTGACAATCAGGGGATCGTGGGACTGGAAGTCAAATATGAGAGCATCTTAAAAGGAACAGACGGGCAGATTCTGACCATGACGGATGCTAGAGGTGTGGAATTATCCGACACCGGAGAAGGAAGAAAAGAGCCGGTTTCCGGGAAAAATCTAATCTTAAGCCTGGATGCAAACCTGCAGGAGTATGCACAGCAGGCGGCTTACCAGGCACTGGAACAGAAACAGGCAGACAGCGTCTCCATTATTCTGATGCGGCCCGGGAACGGGGAGATCCTGGCGATGGTAAATGTACCGGAATACGATCTGAATGATCCGTTTAACCTGAAAAAAAGTACGAATGGCATGTCACAGCAGGAAATTCAGGATGAAAGAAACAAAATGTGGCGAAATGGCTGCATCAACGACACGTATGAGCCGGGTTCGACATTTAAGATCATAACGGCATCGGCAGCTCTGGAAGAGGGCGTTGTAACACCGGAAGATACTTTCAGCTGTCCCGGATTTCGGATTGTCGATGACAGGAGGATACGCTGCCATAAAACGACCGGTCATGGAAGTGAGACGTTTGTGCAGGGGGTCATGAATTCCTGCAATCCGGTTTTTATTGAAGTGGGACAGCGGCTGGGGACAGATGCTTTTTACAGGTATTTTCAGCAGTTCGGTCTGCTCGAAAAGACTGGGATTGATCTTCCGGGAGAGGCAGGGACGATCATGCATCAGAAAAAGGATATCGGGCCGGTGGAACTGGCAACGATCTCGTTCGGACAGTCCTTTCAGATCACGCCGATCCGTCTGGCGGCAACGGTGTGTTCCCTGATCAATGGCGGCCATCAGATCACGCCGCATTTTGGGGTGGAAGTGCGGGAAGATGACGGTACTTTGCTGGAAACACTTTCTTATAAGGAAGGAAAACAGATCGTATCGGAGCAGGTTTCCAAGACAATGAGGACGATTCTCGAAAAAGTCGTTTCCGAAGGAGGCGGCAAAAAGGCCTATATCGAAGGATATCATATAGGAGGAAAGACAGCGACTTCCGAGACACTGCCGCGAAGTGCAAATAAATACATTTCCTCTTTTCTTGGATTTGTTCCGGCAGAAGATCCCAGGATCCTTGGAATCTGTATTATAAACAATCCGCAGGGCGTATATTATGGAGGAACGATCTGTGCCCCGGTCATGCGGACGGTTTTTGAAAATATTCTGCCTTATCTCGGAATCGAAAAAGAAGCTGCACAGGAAACGGATGCGGTCAGAACAATGGATCAAGTCGAATATTTGCTGTCTGCTGAATAAAACAGAAGGGGAGTCTTTTCCGACTAAGATAAAACAGTTGCGAAAAAAGAGGAAAAGTTTTATACTAGCATAGAGTTATGCGTCGCAGACAAGCGGCCTGACAACCAGAAAACGAGGCCGCCGTTATGCGGCAGCAGGAGGTAAATATGAAAATAAGTACAGAAGTAATCATTGCATTGCTGGCATCCTTTGCAATCAGTGTCGTCTTGAGTCCGATCATTATCCCATTCCTGAAAAGACTGAAGATCGGTCAGACGGAACGAACCGAAGGTGTACAGTCCCATCTTGAAAAAGCAGGCACGCCGACTATGGGAGGACTGATCATTCTGATCAGTGTGCTGGTCACCTCTCTTTTCTTTGTCCGCAGATATCCGAACATCATCCCGGTTCTGTTTCTGACACTGGGTTTTGGTATCATCGGATTTCTGGATGATTATCTGAAAGTTGTGCTTCGAAGATCCGACGGTCTGCTTCCGAAGCAGAAAATGCTCGGACAGATCATTGTTACGACCATTTTTCTGGCGTATATCCTGATCGTGGACAAAAGTTTCCTGACGATGAGGATCCCGTTCAGCGATCAGTATTTTGACTGCAAATGGATCACGGTTCCGCTGGTTTATCTGGCAGTGATCGGAACAGTCAACGGAGTCAACTTTACCGATGGACTTGACGGACTGGCAACAGGCGTTACGACAATGGTCGCTGTATTCTTTACTGCTGTATCCATCGGGCTTGGCGGCGGCATTGAGCCAATCACGGCAGCGGTTACCGGTGCACTGCTCGGATTTCTGTTATTTAACGTCTATCCGGCACAGGTATTTATGGGAGATACCGGATCTCTGGCACTTGGAGGATTTGTGGCAGGTGCAGCCTATGTGCTGAAAATGCCGTGGATCATCCTGGTTGTCGGACTGATCTATCTGGTGGAGGTACTCTCTGTTATGATCCAGGTCACCTACTTTAAGAAGACCGGCGGAAAACGATTCTTTAAGATGGCCCCGATCCATCATCATTTTGAGCTTTGTGGCTGGTCTGAGACCAGAGTTGTGGCAGTCTTTACCGTTGTGACAGCACTGTTGTGCTTGCTGGGACTCGTTCTGGTATCATAAACAGATATCAAGGTGGAGTATTAAGCCATAGCAAGACATCATAGCTTCAGGTTTTTAATTCTGACAGCATAGTATAAGATACGAACATCGAGGAGGAGAATAGAAGATGGATTTTAAAGATAAAAAGGTCCTGGTATTCGGAAGCGGCATCAGCGGCATCGGAGCCTGTGAGCTTCTGGAAAAAAGCGGTGCAACTGTAATTTTGTTTGATGGCAATGAAAAGCTTCACGAGGAAGCAATCCGCATGAAACTGCCTTCCGCAAGCAAGGCACAGATCCTGATCGGGCAGATCAGTGATGAGCAGTTAAAAGAGCTGGATCTTGTGGTATTAAGTCCTGGTGTACCGACAGATCTGCCGGTGGTAGAAAAAATGAAAGCAGCCGGCATCCGCATCTGGGGTGAAGTAGAGCTGGCATATGAAAACGCAAAAGGCGATGTTCTGGCGATCACCGGCACGAACGGAAAGACGACAACAACCAGCCTTTTAGGTGAAATCATGAAATGCTGGAAAGAGAGCGTTTATGTCGTTGGAAACATTGGAAATCCTTATACGCAGGCAGCTCCGAAGATGACAGAAGAGAGTGTGACCGTTGCGGAGATCAGCAGTTTTCAGCTGGAGACGATCGATCAGTTCCATCCAAAGGTAAGTGCGATCTTAAATATCACACCGGATCATCTGAACCGCCATCATACCATGGAAGAGTACATAAGAGTCAAAGAGCTCATCACCAAAAATCAGACATCCGAAGATACCTGTGTCCTCAACTACGAAGATCCGATCCTGCGTGCATTTGGAGAAAATCTTCAGATCAGGGTATTATTTTTCAGCAGTGAGCGTAAACTGAAACAGGGACTTTATCTGGAAGATGAGACGATCTGGTATGCAGATGAGAGTCAGAAACTTGCAATCTGCAAAACACAGGATTTAAATATTGTCGGCAAACATAACTACGAAAACGTAATGGCAGCAGCCGGCATGGCATTATCTTACGGCGTTCCGCTTGAAAAGATCCAGGAAGCAGTAAAAGCATTCCAGGCAGTAGAACACCGCATTGAGTTTGTGACAGAGAAAAGCGGTGTTGTTTATTACAACGATTCCAAAGGAACCAATCCGGATGCGGCGATCAAGGGCATCCAGGCGATGTCACGCCCGACTCTGCTGATCGGAGGCGGATATGACAAAGGCTCCGATTACACGGAATGGATTCAGTCTTTTGACGGCAAAGTAAAATATCTGGTACTGCTCGGTGTTACAAAAGAAAAAATTGCAGAAACAGCACGTAAGTGTGGATTTGATAACATCATCATGACAGAAAGCCTAGAAGAAGCCGTCAAAGTTTGTGCAGAAAATGCAGAAAGCGGCGATGCCGTACTTCTTTCACCGGCATGTGCGAGCTGGGATATGTTCCCAAGCTACGAAGTCCGCGGAAGAAGATTCAAAGAATTAGTAAGAAATTTATAATCCGGGAATGCAGGGAGTGATGCAATGAGAACAAAATCCGGCAGAGGAGATGTACTGCTGGTATGCATGGTGCTGTTTCTTGTTGTTTTTGGGCTGGCAGTGTTATACAGCACCGGTTCCTACAATGGGAGTGTCCGCTTCGGAGATGCTTTTTATTATATGAAAAAGCAGTTTTTTGCAGCGGCACTCGGGATGCTTGCCATGTACCTGATCAGCTGTATGGATTACCATATTTTTGAAAAATATGCCATCGCAGCCTATCTGATCTCCCTTGCATTATCCACCTTGGTATTATTTGCGGGCAATGCTTACAACGGTTCCAGAAGATGGCTCTCACTTGGTCCTCTTTCCTTTCAGCCGTCCGAGTTTGCCAAACTTGCCGTGATTCTGTTTCTGGCAAGAATGGTCGGAAGACAGAAGAAAAAAAGGAACAGTTTTCTGAACCTGGTGTTTGTGATTGCTCTGGTACTGCCGATCGTGGCACTGGTAGGGACGAACAACTTAAGTACTGCGATCATCATTCTCGGCATCGCAGTGATCGTAGTGTTTGTATCGGACAAAAGATATATGCAGTTTGTGTGGATCGCGGCGGCCGGAGCAGGCATGATGGCGTTGTTCCTTGGGATGGAGTCTTATCGCCTGGAGAGGATCGCCATCTGGAAGAATCCGGAGGCTTACGAAAAGGGCTATCAGACAATCCAGGGACTTTATGCGATCGGTTCCGGCGGACTGTTCGGCAGAGGATTCGGCGAGAGCATCCAGAAGCTCGGATTCGTGCCGGAGGCACAGAATGATATGATCTTTTCAATCATCTGCGAAGAACTTGGATTTGTCGGTGCCACGATCCTGATGCTTGTTTTTCTGATGCTGATCTGGAGGTTTATGGTGATCGCTGTACATGCACCGGATCTTTTCGGGTCACTGATCGCGGCGGGAGCCATGGGGCACATCGCGATCCAGGTGATTTTAAATGTAGCCGTTGTGACAAACACGATTCCGAATACCGGGATCACACTTCCGTTTATCAGTTATGGAGGCACTTCCGTTTTGTTTCTGCTCTCGGAGATGGGGCTGGTTTTGGCAGTCAGCCGGTGGCAAAGCGAGAAAAAATGCATATGATAATTTTATAGAAGCAATTTCCAGATTGAGTAAGCGGAGGGGTTTGGGTGGAATACTTTGAAATAACAGGTGGAACACCTCTGCACGGAAGTATCACACTTCAGGGTTCCAAAAATGCGGCCCTGCCTTTGATGGCGGCATCCATTCTGCATCCGGGCAGGACGACGCTGCATCATGTTCCGGCGATTCGTGATGTTGATGTGATGATTGAAATACTGGAGAATATCGGCTGTACGGTACAGAAAGACAACGGGACGCTGATCATAGATGCTGCAAAAGCAGAACATTTTGAGGTCGCAGCATCGCTCGGCGAGCGGATGCGTTCCACGATCATTCTGCTCGGATCGATGCTTGGAAGAGCCGGGAGGGCGAAAATGCCGTTTCCGGGAGGCTGTATCATCGGGATGCGGCCGATCGACATCCATATCACCTCCCTTGGAAAGATGGGAGCTGTCTTTGAAGAGACAGACGGCATGCTCTGTGCAGTGACAGACGGCCTTTACGGGACCAGGATCCATCTTCGTTTTCCAAGTGTCGGTGCCACGGAAAATGTCATTCTTGCGGCTGTTTATGCCAGAGGGCGTACCCGGATTGAAAACTGTGCAAAAGAACCGGAAATTGCAGAACTTTGCAGATTTCTGCGTGAAAAAGGTGCAAAGATCGAAGGAGAGGGAACTTCCTGTATCCTGGTAGAAGGAGTCAGCCATCTGAGGGACAGCACCTACACGCTGATGCCGGATCGGATCGTGGCAGGCACCTATCTGTTTGCAGCGGCAGCGACCAGAGGCGAGATTTGTCTGGAAGGGATGCGTCCATCCGATATGGAGTCCGTCCTGGATGTGCTTGGCAGGATGGGGGCAGTGTATGAGAACAGGGAAGATGGATTTTACCTGGATGGAAGAAAAGCGATAAATCCGCTTCCTGTGGTCTGTACAGAGACGTATCCCGGTTTTCCGACGGATCTGCAGTCCCAGCTGCTTGCAACGCTCTGCGTGGCCAGGGGCAGAAGCGTGATTCGGGAGTGTATTTTTGAAGAACGCTTCCGAATTGCACCGTGGCTGAACCGGATGGGGGCGGATGTGACCACAGACGGCAGGGAAGCTGTGATCGAAGGAAAGGCACATCTGTCCGGACAGATGGTGAAAGCCCAAGAGCTGCGAGGCGGTGCGGCACTTGTGATCGCTGCTCTGATGGCACAGGGGATCACCCGCGTATACGGAAGTGCTTTTATCGAACGCGGATATGAAGATCTGGCAGGAGATTTAAGAAAGCTTGGAGCGGTTATTTCGAAGAAAAAAGCAGAAAGGTGAAACTGTGAAGAACAAAAAGAAGAACAGAAGAAAGCAAAGAAGAAAAGTGATCTTGATTCTGCTGGCCGTGCTGGTGCTTGGTCTGGTGGTGATTTTTGGGCTGTTTCGGGTGCGGAAACTGGTAATTTCAGGAAATAAGCAATATAAAGCGGAGGAGATACAGGAGGCCATCATGCAGGATGGTCTCTGCAAGAATTCACTTTATCTGCTCTGGAAATTCAGCGATCAGGCAAAAGTAAAGGAGTCCATTCCGTTCCTGAACGGAGCAGAGGCAAAGCTGAGAACACCATTTGAAGTGCAGGTGACCGTAAAAGAAAAACAGCAGATCGGATATCTCCTGAATCAGGGAAGCTATATTTATTTCGATAAAGACGGCATGATCGTGGAGATCTCGGATCAGCCAAGCGAAGATGTTCCGCTGATCACCGGGCTGGATGTTGAAAAAGCAGAACTATATGAAAAACTTCCGGTGAAGGATGAAGGAATGTACAATACGATCGTAACTCTGACCAAGACACTGAACAAAGACGGTCTGGTACCAAATGAGATCCGTTTTAATACAAGAGATACGATCACACTGGTGTTCGAGGATATCAAGGTCAACCTTGGAGATGATACGGATCTGGAGGACAAGATGTCGGCACTCAACTCCATATACGCACAGCTTGACGGCAGACATGGAACACTGTACATGGAATCCTACAGTGAAAACAGCGGACAGGTGACCTTTAAAAACGAGAGCGGCGGTACGGAAGATCTGGCCTCGACTGACGGAAGCAGCGAGTCTGAAACTTCCACGCAGGAAACACAGGAAGGCGGAGGCAGAATGTACTCAAAAACAGACGGTACTTTTTCGACCGATGCCAATGGAAACAAGACCTATACCGATGCTGCCGGAGTCACGACGACGCAGTGTGATGAGTATAATTATACCGATGAAAATGGCAATATTATTACCGATGGATACGGCTATATTGATCCATATACAGGTTCTTACATCAATTAGTGACACGGATGATGGGAATATTGCACAGTTCCGGCCGTGGTTCGATGGGCGAAACTAGCTTTTTAATAAGAAATTTTAAAATTGTCTTGATTATTTGGGCAAATAACTATATTATAGAAGAATAGAGATGCATATGCGAAGGAGGAAATACCCTTGTTAGAAATTATGACAAACGAAGCTGAGTCTGCGGCTAAGATCATCGTAATCGGTGTGGGCGGTGCAGGCAATAACGCTGTGAATAGAATGGTTGATGAAGCGATCGCAGGTGTAGAATTTATTGGTGTCAATACCGATAAGCAGGCACTGCAGCTTTGCAAAGCACCGAACACAATTCAGATCGGTGAAAAAGTAACAAAAGGACTTGGTGCAGGTGCACAGCCGGAGGTTGGCCGTCAGGCAGCCGAAGAAAGCTCCGAAGAGCTCAGACAGGCTATGCAGGGTGCAGACATGGTATTCGTTACCTGTGGTATGGGCGGCGGTACCGGAACAGGTGCTTCCCCGGTAGTTGCAGGTATTGCAAAAGAGATGGGCATCCTGACTGTCGGCGTTGTGACAAAACCTTTCCGTTTTGAAGCAAGAACCCGCATGAATAACGCACTTGCAGGTATTGAAAACCTCAAGAAAAATGTAGATACACTGATCGTAATTCCAAATGACAAGCTGCTTGAAATCGTAGACCGCCGTACCACGATGCCGGAAGCACTCAAGAAAGCGGACGAGGTTCTGCAGCAGGCAGTACAGGGTATTACCGACCTGATCAACCTTCCGGCACTGATTAATCTGGATTTTGCCGATGTACAGACGGTTATGACAGACAAGGGTATCGCACATATCGGTATCGGACATGCAAAAGGAGACGACAAAGCACTCGAAGCAGTCAAACAGGCAGTGGCCAGCCCGCTTCTGGAGACTACGATCGAAGGTGCATCCCACGTTATCATCAATATTTCAGGAGATATTTCTCTTATGGATGCAAACGATGCAGCAAGCTATGTACAGGAGCTTGCCGGTGATGATGCAAACATTATCTTTGGTGCTATGTATGATGATACTTACACAGACGAAGCAAGCATCACCGTGATTGCTACCGGTCTGGATTCTTCTACCGCAACACAGCCGACAGTAAACAGCAGAAAAGTATCACAGGACAGCCGCAATGAACAGTCACGGTCAGTCTTTTCCAGAGAACGATCGGAAGTGCTACGCAGGCCGGCAGACAGGCGGGCACAGCTCCGTCAAACGGAAAACTGCGCACACCTTCCAGTAATGTACAGGAAAGAGACATTCAGATTCCGGATTTCCTGAGAAACAGATAGGAAGCGACAGGATCAGAAACTGAATGATTCAGACATAAAAAAGACGCTGTTTGATGCAGCGTCTTTTTAAGCGTAAGGATCAGCATTTGCAGGAGAAGGTATTACATTTTGTTTCGTTACATCCGTCTGTGCTGCATCCGGCCACATCAATGGCAGAAGCCGTACATTTGTGCTGATCGTTATAGGTACATTCCTGAGCTTTACAGTTGATGTTGATTTTTTCACAGCCGCAGTGATGAGCTTTGCTGTTTGTCATACCGGCAGTCGCGCGGTCACGAAAACTTCCACAGTTTGTTTCATCTGCACGATGAGCATTATCTCCTGTAATCTCAATATCGCCTCTGGAACAGAGCTCATTTTCATTGTAAAGACATTTTGTGGCACTACATTTCAGAATTGTCATAATAGAAGCCTCCTTCTTATATAATGATATGATTATGCATAACAGCAAACGTCATGCAGGAATAGTATGCGCTGAAAAAATAAAAATATGTATAAAAAATAACTTGACATTATATAAAAGACATGATATCTTTTTAAAGTACGTGGAAAACAAAGCAGAGTTTCACTCTCACCTCAGCGCATATAATGCGACTCAGGTTGATATATCGCAGCAGGCTGATCTACAGAGATCGGGGAATGCACAGAGATAAAAATGAAAAAGAGATTTCATTTGGTTATCCCTGGATATAGCAGAGTGTGGAAACTGTCCATACTCTTTTTTGTTTTCATAAGACAGGGTGGAGTTACTGTTCCTATACAGTAGCTGAGAGATTCAGGTTTATCATTTATTTAAATGTATGGAGGTGTACTACAATTAGCAATTTAATGATTAACGAACAGATCAGAGACAAA
>ENA-OPWX01002374-OPWX01002374.1-human-gut-metagenome-genome-assembly--contig:-NODE-2374-length-10080-cov-2.290274_pt1 | contig 10080 bp, 8 predicted proteins | sample MGYA00241514_ERZ502020 | MGnify/ENA primary metagenome ERZ502020 (study PRJEB25962, sample SAMEA2042105) | human gut metagenome | biome: human gut; feature: human-associated habitat; material: faeces... | reverse complement strand
CGCCAGGCATTTTTTCCGTCTGCCCCCGGAAGCAAGTATGCTGCCAGTGTCAGCAGACAGCCGGAAATGCGGGCCGGGATAAAATTTAACACATCATCCAGCTTTGCAGCTGTCCGACCAAATAAAATGTATTTATCATTGGTATAGCCGATCATGGAGTCCATGGTATTCACTGCCTTGTAAAAAGTGCCGCCTACCGGTCCGAAAATGGCCATAAACAGGAACGGGGCGATCACACCATCTGAGGTATTTTCTGCCACTGTCTCCACCGCCGCTCTGGTGATACCTGCTGTGTCCAGAACACTGGTATCACGGCCTACGATCATGGAAACTGCCTTTCTGGCTCCTTCTGTATCTCCCTTTTTCAGTTCTTTGCATACCTTCATACTCTCCACACAAAGGCTTTTTGCAGCCAGAAGCTGATAACAGAAAAAGCTTTCCAGAATAAATCTTGCAGTGCGGCCAAGATATCTTCCCGTTATATGAAAGAGCAGACCAGGCATAATGATCCAGAAAAGACACATGATCAGGGTAAGACAGATTCCTGCAAACCGTGGCTTTTCAGGAAAAAGTTTTCGCAGTCTCTTCTCCAATCCGCTTATCATATTTCCCATCAGGCGTATCATATGGGGAAAATGATAGGGATCCCCAAAGATCCAGTCCAGAATACTGCCTGTTAAAAGGGCCAGCCCATGAAGCTGCCACAATTGTATCCATTCCATGTTACTATCCTTTCGTTTCTCTTATACCATTTGGCGTTATTACTGTTCATGCATTGCGCGACCAGCAATGGAATTTGCCGTGGTTTCACATTGAAATACAGCAAATTGCACCTTTTTCTCCCTACTTTAACCGCGTTCCAATCCCACAGCAGACCCGCCAGACTTCCTCTGACTTTTCTGCCAGCAGACAGCAGATGCGGCCTGTTTCTTCCCTGTATTCCCGTTCAAAGGGATCAATTGGGACAATACCGTAACCAATCTCATCTGTAACTAAAATGCGGTCCAGGTTGGCGTTATAAATGGTTTCTGCCAGATTTTTCCAGTTGTGAAGACCTGCAGATGTTGTTTCAAATAAAGCTGTTTCCTGCTCATCCGGCAATCCCAATGTCTCATCTTTTTTTAAAATCCGGCGTACCAGCAGGTGAAAATTCCGGCACCAGGTGGAAGTAAGAAATTCTTCCCAGGTGGATGTTTCCCCATCTGCCCAGTGATCTGCCTTTGGATCTTTCTGATGATCTTCCTGAGTTTTTCCTTTTTCCTGTACCCTATTTTCAAAATGTTCTTTTGCAAAGGAAGACTTTCCCTGACATCTTCCTCCAATGACCATGATCATTCGATTTTTCTCCTTCGGTTCTCCTATGCTTATGAACCCTGTTTTCAACTTATTTTTACAAGTTCAGATATTTTCACATTATTCTCAATAAAAATGCCACTACCGTCAGACATATCAGTTCCTCTGCCTGCAGGAAAAATCCAGCCAGGTCTCCAGTAATACCTCCGAAATTCTTTTTGGACCATTTATCATACCAAGCAAAAAGCACTCCCTGAAGCACCAGGCAGACTCCATAAACTTCCAGTCCCTGTACGCCCCAGATGCCAAAAGCCAGCACTGCAAGGAGCACCAATGACAGGAGCAATATTTTCTTATCCAGCTTTTTCTCAGAAGCCTGGGAAAAGGCAGCTGCCAGCCCATTGTTTTTCGCTGACGGAAACATGACTACGGAAAGGCCGCTGAACACCCGCTCACTGAATAAAAACAGCACCGGGTAAAACATGGCCTTTCCCCGGGCATTTTCACAAAATTCATACATGCTTCCTGTATATAATAACAGATATACAACCGCACAGATCACTGCAAACGCCCCTAAATGGGGATCTTTTAGTATTTCCAACTTTTTCGTTCTGTCTCCATAGGAATGGACCGCATCCATAGTGTCCATAAAACCGTCCATATGGATGCCCCCTGTTACAAGAAAGGGGATGGCCGACGCCCAGAGAAATCTTATCCCCACAGACAGATTAAACTGCGCTGCAATAAAGAGCCAAAGCCCTAAAAGGCATCCTTCTATAACACCTACCAGCGGAAAAAAGCACATGGCATGGCTCATTTTTTCCTTGGTCCACTCTACCTGGGGTACAGGGATCTTTGAATACATGGAAATTGCGATCAGACAGGACTCCAACCATTTCATAATTACACTTCTGCTCCTTTTTTCATAACCGGTATACCGTATACTACTTCAACTACCTCTGAAGCCATTTTCGCCAGACGGCAGTTAACAAGACCTAAAAGGCGGATATACTCTAAGGTTTCCTTTTCATACATTTCCCCATCAGAGCCTACTTCATTGGTGATCACTGCGAAAAAATCAGCTGCTTCATCAATTTTGACAATGTCAGCGCAGATCTTTTCCGCCAGCGCTTCTGTGCGTCTGCCAGGTTCTAATTCTGTTCCAAAAGAACTGCCAAACATTTCATTGGCTGTGAGATTGGAAACACATTCCAGCAACACTGCCAGTTTATTATTTCCAGTTTTTTCCACCCGTCCCACATCTTTCGGACTCTCAATGGTAATAAATCCTTTTCCCTGGCGAAGCTTTTTGTGCCGCTCTACCTTTTTCCTGCCTTCTTCCCCGAATACTTCCATAGTGGCAATATAATACCGGGTCATTTCTCCTGCTTCCAGTATTCTTTTTTCTCCATAGGCAGATTTACCGCTGCCGCTTCCCCCGGTGATCAGTATCATAGCTATTCTTTATCCTCGTTTTTATCTTCTTCAAAATGACAGTAAGGCTTTACCTGTATATCCTGAAAGGTATCCATTTTGCTGTAAATAGTAAGGGCCATATCAAGCATAGGGAAAAACGCAGCTGCTCCCGTTCCTTCTCCCAGGCACATTCCCGCCTGGATCGCAGCCTTTAGCCCAAGGCTGGATAAAACTGCCTGTCCCGCCGGTTCCGCGGACACATGGGAAGCCAGAAGATAGTCAGCCACAGCCGGACAGATCTTCACGGCTGCCAGAGCTGCCGCTCCGGTAATAAGACCGTCTAAAACCACCGGGATCCGCCAGTAGGCACAGCCAAGATAAAAACCTGTCAGTGCCGCCAGATCCAGGCCGCCTACTTTTGATAAAACATCGATCCCGTCAGAAGGATCCGGTCTGTGGATACGGATTCCCTCTTTGATCACTTCTATTTTACGCTTAAGACCAGCATGATCAAGACCTGCGCCTCTGCCTGTTACCACCTCTGGGTCCAGATCTGTAAGCACAGAGATCACAGCGCTGGAAGTAGTGGTATTTCCAATGCCCATTTCTCCTGTGCCAGCCAGATCACAGCCTTTTTCATGTAAGATACCGGCTGCCTCGATCCCCACTTCCAATGCTTTTACAGCCTCTTTTCTGGTCATGGCAGGTTCTTTTAAGAAATCTCTGGTTCCCCAGGCGATCTTACGGTCTAAAATTCCGGTTCCTGTCATATCCGCCGCGATTCCCACATCTACAGGAAGGACTTCTGCCCCTGCACAAGCTGCCATCAGGCAGACGCAGGATCTTCTGGCTGCCATATTTTTGGCAACTGCTGCTGTTACGTCCTGTCCTGTCTGGGTCACACCTTCTGCTACGATCCCATTGTCTGCGCACATGATTACAATACATTTTTTATCCAGGGAAAATTCTTCCCGCCTTTTTACCCCTGCAATGCGGCAGATATCTTCTTCTAACACGCCTAAACTGTTTAATGGCTTTGCCACCCGGTCCCAGTGGGCTTTTGCTGACTTTACTGCTTCTTTATCAATCGGTTTTATCCCCTTTAACACAGTTTCCGGGGAAACAGTCTGTTTCTGGTTCATCTTACTGCTGCCTCTTTCTTTTCATTCTGTATCTGTCACAGGCCTGTACAAACCGTTCCCCAAAACCTTCCAGGGAAGGATAATACAAATGGGGAAAACCTGCCATTACCTGATTTTTTACAGTGACGCAGGGCCAGCTGCGCTTTCCTGTTGGCTTTTTTGCCTGCATTTTGAGTTCATTTTCATCCTGGGTACTTTCCCAGTAATGGAATTCATGGCCTTTGATGGTCTCGCCTGCTTTTAAATACAGACTGTCCTTTTCTGTCCGTACCGTAATATAGCCGAAATGAGAATTTTTCCCTTTTTTGTAGCCTTTCCCGGAAAATACACCTGCCATCTCATAGCCGGTTCCATTTTCATCTTCCAGTTCTTTTAAAAGATAGAGATAACCGCCGCACTCTGCCAGAATGGGCATATCTTCCTCTGCTTTCCGGCGGATCTCATTTCGTATGGTCTCATTTTCTTCCAGCGCTTTTGCATAAAGCTCCGGATAACCGCCGCCAAGTAAAAGACCATCCAGATCATCTGGCAGATGCTTATCATGGACAGGGCTGAACCGGACGATCTGAACGCCCTGTTTTTCCAAAAATTCCAGGTTATCCCTGTAATAAAAGCAGAAAGCCTCATCCCAGGCAACGCCAAGACGGATGCGGATAACTGAATGTGAGATTTTTTCTCCTGCAAATTGGTTTTGCAAAACCAAATCAGCATTTTTCTGAGCTTCACACTTCTGGCTGGAACCATCTGCTGTCACAGTCACAGACCCTAGCACATCTATATCTGCTTTTTCTCCCAGCTTAAGTAATACATCCACATCCAATGTCTTCTCCAGACAGTCACCTAACTGCCTCATCTGCTCCTGAAGGTTCTCGATCTCCCCAGGAAGCACAAGTCCTAAATGACGGCTTCCCACCTGCCAGAAATCCAGTTCCGGTACATATCCTGCTACCAGCACACCTGTTTCTTTTTCGATCACTGCCTTCATCCGCGGATATAACATAGGAGAGATCCTGTTTAATATCACTGCCTGAATATGATTTCCATTTTTATTTGCCTGAGAAAGCTGTGACTCTCCCTGAAAGACCTGAAAGCCCTTGATCAGCGCCGCCAGGGAAAGGCTGGCTCCTTTTGCATCCACTACCAGCACCACCGGCAGATCTAAAATATCCGCTACCTCCCAGGAACTGGCAGCTGTTGTATCTCCGCCTAAGCCGTCAAAATATCCCATTACGCCTTCTACTACTGGAAAATGCGTTTCAGACACTGCTGCATATTTTTCCCTCATGTCCTGTGGCTGTTCAAAGAAACTGTCCAGGTTTCCTCCCTCAATGCCAAGGACTTTCCGATGAAACAGCCCGTCAATATAGTCCGGTCCACATTTATAGGAAAATGGATTTTTCTGTTTTCGTTTTAAAAGTTCCAGGATGCCGCAGGTGACCATAGTCTTTCCGCTGCCGCTTCTTGGAGCTGCGATCATGAATCCAGCCACTCTATCTCCTCCACATCGTCTTTTACCGGATGCTGCATCACTGCAATGTATACCGGATTCTGAGCTATTGGCATATGGTAGCTGCCAAGCTGTTTAACAGGAGAAACCTGAACCTGCAGAAGTTCACCGTCTTCAAAACCATATTCCTTCATACATGCAAGGATCTCTGATACAGTTTCCAAAGTAATGGCATTTGCCACGATCCGCACCGCCGGATTTAAGTTTAACAGGGTACCAATGATCTCCTTCATCTTTCCGCCGCTGCCGCCGATAAAAGCATGGGTAGGTGCCGGAAGTCCCTCAAAAGCCTCCGGTGCTTCTCCCTCTACAATGTGGATATCTTCCCAGTTTCCATGAAACTTTTGCACATTTGCCCGGATCAGTTCCAAAGCTTCCGGTTCCCGCTCAATGGCATACACACTGCCTTCATTACAGCTTCTTCGGATCGCCAGACCCATCTCCACGGATACAGAGCCCGTTCCCGCGCCAATATCATAACAGACACTGTGATTACCGATATAAAGTTTCTCTATAGACAGCCGGCGAATGGTTTCCTTGGTCATCGGAACCTTTCCCCGGATGAAATCTTCGTCTTTCGGGTGCTTTGTGAGATAAATTCTCGTCTCTTCTGCGTGAGGATTTTTCACAATAACGCAGGCAAGACTTCCAAAGGGCCTCTTCTCCTCTTCCATCAGCAATTCTGCAGGGGTAGCTTCGCAGAGAATACGTTCTGTTTCGTATGAGAAATTTTCTCCAGCCCATATTTTCACATTTCCAAGTCCATTACTTACCAGTTCCCTGCAAAGAGCAGAAACACTGCCCTTTCCTCCCAGTAAGATAAAACAGTCTTCATAATGACGGATATGGGAAACTACGTCGCAGCTGCGGCCATGGCTGCTGATACTGTGAACATTCTGCCAGCTTCTGCCGAGTCTGGCGCAGAAATAAGAAAGACTGGATACACCGGGAATATATTCTACCTCCCAGCCTTCCTGCAGGAAAGCTTTGGAAGCCGCTTCTGCCCCGCTGTAAAAGCCGGTATCCCCGGAGAGCACCAGCACTGCCTCATCCCATTCAAAAGAAGAAAGCCAGTTTACCATTTCACTGGGCTTATAAGCTGCCAGCACTGCTTTTCCTTCTGTATAAGGTGCAGCTGCATCTAACATCCTTCTGGCTCCCATTACAGCATCTGCCCGGTCTAAGCAGTCTAAAACCTCGCCTGTCAGCTGGTCATCCTGCCCCATTCCGATCCCTGCAAGATAGATAATGGGTTTTCTCTCCTCATATTCATTCTGAGACATCCTTCATCCACTCCTTTACTGCTTCTTTTGTCTGCTCTAAGGACATTCCTTTATCTTTTGGCCGGTCGATCACAACAGCTGTTGCTCCCGCTTTTTTTGCAGCCTGCATCTTTTCTTTAAAGCCGCCTGTATCTCCCCCGTCCTTTGTTACCATATAAGAACATTGAAATTCCTTCAATTGTATATAATTCATTTCCGCTGAAAACGGTCCCTGCATGGCAATGATATGTCTTCCGCTGTAGCCCAGTTCCCTGCAGATATGAACAGAAGCTTCCACAGGAAGGACTCTTGCAAAAATCCGTTCTAAATGTCCCGGAAGTCCCTGCCACAGAACCAGTTCCTTGCTTCCTGTAGTGAGGAAGATATTTCCTTCTTTTTCAGAAAGATACCTGACTGCCTCTGCTGTATTTTTCACATGGATAATGCCATTTTTATCGCCTTTGCTATCTTTTGCCTCATCTTCACTTTCTTTTCGCAGGCAGCGCAGAAGGCAGATATCCGGATATTTTTCACAGGCTTTCCGGATATTGGCAGTCACCACCTGGGCATAGGGATGGGTGGCATCGATCACTAGAGACGGGCTCTCTTTTTTCAAAAAAGCTTCCATCGCACCCTCGTCCAGGCGACCGCAGTGTACCGTTAAATGCTTTAAAGACATTTCTTCTTCCAGAAGCTCTGCACCGTATTCCGTTGCCACGCAGACGATTCCGGTAACACCTGACTGTTCGTCCAGCCAGTTAGCCAGTATCCGCCCTTCTGTTGTTCCCGCAAAGAGGATCACATGCTTTTTTGCCATGTTATTTCTCCTTCTTTTGCAGATAGCCTCTTGGTGTCACCATCCATTTGCCGATCTTTACAGTACTGGTTTTTCCAATGAATACTGTCGTAAACATATCCGCCGGATAATCAGCCAGTTCTTTTAAAGATATTACCTTCATCTCTTCCCCATCTCTTCCAATACAGGAAGCTACACCGCAGACTGTTTCCGGTGAACGGTATTTCATGATCCGCTCACAGGCCTGCTTTAAATAGTCCGGTCTGCCTTTGCTGCGGGGATTATATAAGCAGATAACAAAATCTGCCTGGGCTGCCTTTTCTATGCGCTCCCAGATCATTTCTATGGGTGTTAAACGGTCACTTAAGCTGACCACTGCAAAATCATGAGTCAACGGTGCTCCAAGGCCTGCAGCACCGGCACAGGCAGCTGTAACCCCGGGTATCATCTTGATCTCTACTCCCGGATACTGTGCTGACAGCTCCAGGATCAGACCTGCCATACCGTAAACTCCTGCATCACCGCTGCAGATCATGGAAACAGTCTTGCCTTTTTTTGCCTCTTCAAAGGCAAGGACACAGCGGTCCACTTCCTTTTTCATTGGTGTAGTCATAAATTCTTTTCCCGGAAAATATTCCTTCACCAGGTCTACATATACGGTATATCCGATGATTGCATCACTTTCATTCATGGCGCGGATCGCTTTTCCTGTCATCTGGTCATAAGCTCCCGGTCCGATTCCGATTACATATATTTTACTCAAAATGTATCCTCCATTCTCTGGCAGCCACTGCTGTGGTCACACCATTTTCTCCTGTTTTTCTCTGCAGCAGCCTGCCATTTCCACTGGCAAGGACTGCACTTCTCTCACAGACATTGTCCACACCTGTGATCTTTTTTACAAAAGGTGAGGGAGTAAATTCTCCAGGCACCTGTTTTAATTCTTCTTCTGTATAAGTCACAAAAGGAATCTGCCAGTCCTGTGACAATGACAGGATTCCCTTTTCTTCTTTCTTCAGATCAATGCTTGCGATCTGCTCAAATGCTTCTTTATGAAATCCGAATCTGTCCAGCACCTTCTGCGCTGCCTCTGCGATTCCACGGGCATCCTTGTCTTTCCTGCAGCCCATACCCAGAGTCAGACATTTCGGAACTACCTGTGTGGTAGAAATAAAAGGATTACAGGAAGTATGTACAGTAACCGCAACTCCGCAGTCTATATTCGTACAGTCTGTCCCTGTTCCATTAAAATCAGAGCTTTTCTGTGTTTCCTCTTCTGATCTGTCATCCGTACTGTTGACAGGATTCCCATATTCGTCACACCGGACCAGCCCCTCCGGCAGTTCGCCGTCCGTCGGAAACTCACTGTAAAATCCAACTTTCTTTCCTGCCAGAAGTGCAGCAGAGACTTCCTTTGCTGCTTTCATGTTAAAAATATTGCAATTGTTTTTCTTTGCAAAAACATCTACTGCAAAACGGTGATGCAGGTCTGTGGCTGTTGTGACCACTGGTATTGCTTCCAGAATTTCTGCTGTTTTCAGCGCCAGTTCATTGGCACCGCCCAGATGTCCTGACAGAAGGGAAATGACAAACTTTCCACATTCATCTACAACCAGCACCGCAGGGTCTGACTTCTTTGACGCTACATAAGGCGCAATGCTGCGGACGGCAATTCCGGTGGCACCGATAAAGATCAGTGCATCTGAATCAGAAAATTTCTCTCCTGCCCATGCAGAGGTACTGATCTGAATAGAATCCAGAAGATATTTACTTTTTTTATCCAGTTCTGCTGTCATACCGGCAGCTTCCAGCCCCCGGCATAATCTCTCCCCGGTCTGCTGACCGGTAAGGCTGAAGCATATAAGTGCAACCTTCACTGTTATATTCCTTCTCTTTCTCCTGTTTACAGTAATCTCATAAACGATAGCAATTCCTTAAGGTTACCAGATTCTATGAGTGATGTGTTTTTGATTTCACAGCTTCACGAAATTCTGTGGTAAACTCCGGATCATACAGCTTGGAACGGTCATAGTGTGCTGCTGCAACTGTATCTCCGATGATCATCAGAGCTGTTTTTGTAATATTATTTTCTGCAGCCGTTTTTGCCAGTGTTCCCACTGTGCAGACGAAGGTCTTCTGTTCCGGCCAGGTTGCCTTATATACAATGGCTGCTGGTGTATCTGCTGTATAACCGCCTTCAATAAGACGTCTGCTCAGCTCTTCCAGCATTCCTGTACTTAAGAATACAACCATAGTTGCCTGATGAGCTGCAAATGACTGAATGCTTTCCTTGGACGGAACCGGAGTTCTGCCTTCCATTCGTGTAATGATCACACTCTGGGAAATATCCGGCAGAGTATATTCCAGATTCAGGGCACTTGCAGCACCGCAGAATGCACTGACACCCGGACAGTAATCATAAGCAATATTTTTCTCATCCAGAATATCCATCTGCTCACGAATCGCACCGTAAATACATGGATCTCCGGTATGAAGTCGGACAGTTGTCTTTCCCTCTGCTTCCGCCTTCTCGATCACATGGATCACTTCCTCCAGTGTCATTTTTGCACTGTTGTAGATGGTGCAGATGTCCTTTGTGTATTCCAGAAGCTTTGGATTTACCAGTGATCCTGCATAGATCACCACATCAGCTTCCTCCAGATA
>ENA-OPWX01002331-OPWX01002331.1-human-gut-metagenome-genome-assembly--contig:-NODE-2331-length-10305-cov-13.887122_pt1 | contig 10305 bp, 10 predicted proteins | sample MGYA00241514_ERZ502020 | MGnify/ENA primary metagenome ERZ502020 (study PRJEB25962, sample SAMEA2042105) | human gut metagenome | biome: human gut; feature: human-associated habitat; material: faeces... | reverse complement strand
CTTCCTAGTAAATATATTTTGAATATATTATATAACTTCAATACATTAATTTCAACTAATAACGGAAAGAACCGCTTAAATCTTGGGTAGCTTTACTGTCTACGTTTTTAAACTCATAATGATAGTAAATAGATTTTTACTACACTCCGCTTGATAGGAGATAGAAATTTACTACATTTGGAGGTTTCATTATGAGTAATAAACGTGCTCCAGGGCGTTCCCTGGAAGAATGGATGGAACTGGTAATCGAATGCAGACAAAGCGGCCTGACAGATGCTGCATGGTGTAATGAGCATGGGATATCTCCCAGCTGTTTTTACAATGCAGTTACCCGTCTCCGCAAAAAAGCCTGTCAGATACCGGATCCAGCCCCCAAAGCCAGCACTCTTGACCTTACATCCCATAAACAGGATGTAGTCCAGATTGCTATATCAAAATGTAGGGGTCTGACCCTATGAATGAATAATTGAGGTTGATGTAGTCTAGGATCTTTTTAATAGAAGCAAGACTTTTGTTTTCTTCCTTATCTGCGGGAGTGATGTAATTTCCCATGAGCATTTCGTAGAAAAAGCTGAAGAACAAAGCTTTTAATTTTACGAAATAATATGGCTTTTTTTCTTTATGGCAGGCATGGATCCTGTCAAAAAGCTGGCAGATATTCCCGTAATTGTCATCAGATTTGGAAATAATATGGGTAAATTCCGCCTGATTATCCATCAGTAAGGAAATGACACGTTCCTGACATAAATCTCCCGCCGGGCCTGACAGGAAGTTCAGGTCAAAAACAATACTACGGAAATAAAGGATATTCTTCAGATCTGTTTTTATGCCATGGAGAACTCCACGGTTCACAATGATCAGGTCACCGGTCTTGACGCGGAGGATCTCTTTATTCAGACGGACCAGTCCGCTGCCGGATTCAATATAGATCAGTTCCATCTCGTCATGCCAGTGGTTGTAGAGAGAATGGAAGATTTCGCAGTTGTCTGTATATGTTTCTATGGGAAGCTCAAAGGAGCCGTGAGAGCTTCGTTCTTTCAGGGTATCATCTACTTCGATCGTGGGAACCGGCATAGTGGAGTACCTCCTTTTATAAAATATCTGGATTATAAAGAATATTATGAAAGACAGAACACAGTCTGTCAATCAGTGTAATTGCCTTTTTAACCGAATCATGTAAGTCCCTTGCTTCAATTGCGAAACTTATTTACCTCAATAAATTGTTTAGCGCTTTTTGATGGAACGTGAAATAAAAATATTTTGAGATATATCATCGAAAGGGGATATTTTCTTTTTCATATAGAAGTGTATAGTTGGATGTTGAAAAAGGTAAAAGAGTTCAACTGTTTCTTAAATAATGCTGTTAACATGGAATATTGCCCAGATTTGTGCATAGAAGTTTAAGAAAATATATCTGATGTCTTATATCATATAGAGATGATATGTCTGAAAGAACATGAAAACAGTACAGATAAGAAATATTATGAACAAAAATATCTGAGAAGAATAAGGTGACGTTTTTGCGAAAACAGGAGAAAATATGATATGGTAGGAAAGAACGCAGAGGGGGAAGAACAGATGAAAAATAAAGAAGAACTGGTAAATGAAAGGAAAAATATTGAAAAAATGGGCAGATTACTGGTTACAGGAGATATTCATGGTGATACAGCAGCACTTGTAATGATTGCAAAGAAGATGCTGGAAGGAGATGTGCTGTTTGTTGCCGGAGATTTTGGGTTTATTTTTAGGGATAATAATGATGAGAGATGTTTTTTAAATGACGTGGATCAGTTTCTGAAAAGGAAGAATGCATATCTTGTATTTGCAGACGGAAATCATGAGAATCACAGAGCATTGAACGAATATCCGACAGAGGAGTGGAGAGGAGCAAGAGTTCACAGAATCCGTAGCCGGATCATTCATGTTCTGAGAGGCGAAATTCTGGAAATAAAACAGAAGAAAATTTTCTGTTTTGGCGGTGCGTTCAGCATTGATCGTGCCTACAGGGAGTTAAATGTCAGTTACTGGGAGGAAGAAATTCCCACAGACGAAGATTTCAGAAATGGCAATGAACATCTGGAAAAGTGTGGCTGTCAGGTCGATTTTATTATTACCCATACCTGCCCGCTAAATATGATCCCCTATCTGGGCGCACGTCACAGTGCACCGGAGGAATATCCGTTACAGAATTATCTGCAATGGGTAAATGACAGCACGATATCTCATCTGAAATGCTGGTATTTCGGGCACTGGCATATGGATAAAGAACTTCCGCAGAAATGCAGGGCAGTTTATCTGGATGTGATAGATATGGAAACAGGGAAAGTAGTTTTCTAACTATAAATGAGCAAGTTCGTGATTTTGCATAAAAGAAAGACACCTCGATTCCGGATGTTGTATAATGAAAGTGACAAAACAAACATTTTCAACATTTACGAAAGAAGGTGTCTCTCGCAAATACTATACATCATTCTGCATTCATATACAACCATCTTATGAAATTAAACTTATGCAAATTTTATTCGAACCGGGTGATAAACCATCTTATGAGTATCCTGATCAGCATTTTTATTTCAGGATATCATGGAAAAACCACGGACTTTGCTAAAAACAGTTCCTGTCACAGAACTACGATCGCACATTTCCTTAATTTAGGGAAATGGGATGATTTATTACTTTCAGATGCCTTGAAACGTTCTGTTATAGAGATTATTTATTCAGAAGCAGCACGCACCGGAAAGCCTGTTTTCTGCATTGTAGACGATACAATAGCTTCAAAGACAAAGCTTTCGTCACGGGCTTTACATCCTATTGAAGATGCGTATTTTCACCAATCCCATTTAAAAGGAAAACAGGATTATGGACACCAGGCAGTTGCGGTTATGCTTTCCTGCAACGGTATTGTCCTGAACTACGCTTTTGTAATGTACAACAAATCGATTTCCAAGATCAATATTGTAGAAAACATCGCAAAAGAACTGCCGGTTCCACCGGTAATGTCTTATTTTCTTTGTGACTGCTGGTATACTTCTGAAAAAATAATCAACACTTTCGCAGCGAGAGGATTTCATACCATAGGTGCACTGAAAACAAACCGGATGCTTTATCCATTTGGATTCAAAAAGAATTCAAAAACCTTCAAAAAGAAGCTTAATGAATTTGCTACTCTTTTATCGATCACACGTTCCAATTTTCACCTTGTGACAGTGAAAAAGCAAAAATACTATGTGTATCGATATGAGGGAAAACTCAATGGTATTGAAAATGCCGTAGTTCTTTTAAGTTATCCGGAAAAAGCATTTGGAAATCCCAAAGCACTACGGGCCTTTCTCAGCACAGACGTCTCACTTTTAGTGGACGAAACACTGTCTTATTATACTTGCCGGTGGAGTATTATGCAGATATCGGCATAATACTCCATCTCAGATGATAAAGAGCTTTGAAATCTTCGGCTTTAAACTCTTCTTCTGGAAGATTCGTAGCAATGTTTTCATAAGAGCCATCATCAAGCTGTATGCGTAACAAACGTAAAACAAGGTCATATTCCGTTCTTTGATCATTGAGATAATCCATCGGAGCATTCTGATAAATGTATCGGTATGAAGAGAACAGTTCAGGTCTGGAATATTTGCTTACAGCTTTAGACCTCGTCAGTATAAGAGAGATATCTTCATCAAAAGCCGGCAGGGTATCAACCGGATATCCCATCATTCCGGAAGCTCTTTTATCGTTACATCGGATAAGGAAGTACTGCCCCTTTTCAATCACATGGGCAAAGTTGTTGTAAGAAGTATAACCTCTGTCCCCAAAGAAAATGACTTTGGAGTGTTTAGGGATATCTGCAGAATCAACCATGGAACAAAAAGCAGAATACTCATTCCGCTTTCGGGCAGGCTGGACTAAAATATCAGTAAAACGCTTATCAAGTAAAGAAAACATAGCATGGATATGGATCTGGTTAAATCCTCTGGTAGATTTACCATTTGGTTTAAAATAGGTATCCTTATCTTCAGGGTTAAGGAAAATATCACAGGAAGAACCATCACAGGCCCAGAATTCATCTTTATCGTTATATGGTTTTTTAGGAAGTTTCCTGTTAAAAGCAAGAAGATTCCGAAAAGCATCTTCCCTGATCTTTTTACGCTGTCTGTAAAAAGCCGCTTTGGAAGGTGCATCGATAGTACGTCCGAAAAAACGGTACATTTCTTCCCTGATACAGTCAGCTTCCATAGTCAGAAACATCAGCATATAATCTTTAAAACCAAGTTTTCTGTTTCTGATAAAATCAACTCCGGGTTTGACAGCATATTTTTCTGGGGCTTTGGAAAGATCATTGATAGCAGCAAGTAAAATAGCTTTGATAGAATCTGAATAGTTCATAAATAAATACTCCTTTGATTAAGTAATTAAAATTAACAGTGCCTAATCAAAGGGCGTTATTACTGATTAATCAGTAATAACGCCGCATATTGAGGAGTATTTGTCAAGTAATATTTTAGGAAATATCAAGTAGGTATCAGAGAGATTATTGCCCGTTTAACAAGCAACAATCTCTTAAGTTAATGACATTGCCTTTGAACAGTAACAAAATAGTAAATGTGAGAAAAAAAGAAATAGTTGATGACAAAGTGTAATTGAAAAGTTATAATAAAATTAGGAAATAGATAGGTGAAAAACTATATGAAAAGAGCTTTTGGTCAACTAACATTTGAAGAGATAAAGAAAAAGTATAAGGAAGCTGTTTGGTTTTGAATTGATGGGATATGATGAATCTGGTTGATAAGATTATTAATGTTTTGTTGGAAGATGAAGGTTATATAGAGGGTTTTCCATATAATGTTGTGGATGAGTTAAAAGTGGAATTTGGAATATAGTGTAGAAAATGATTCTTCGAAAAAAAATCTATACTTAAATCGAAAAGATATGATTAAAGAAAGGGCAATTATATGAGCGTATCTAAAAGAAAAAAACAAGATATATTACCTGATGAGATTAAGGCGAATTTGTATGATAAAATAGAATTGATTGTGGATTTTCATGGAATCACTTGGTTGGAAGTAGAGAAGGTACAGGAAAAAATAAAAGGAATTTTATCTCCTGATATTTACGGAAGATGTGAAGAAGAATTTAAGGAACAAGAATTAAGAGATTATAAAGAGAGACATCCTATTTCAGAGGCATCTTTACGCAGATATAAGAATACAGAAACTGTGATTCGTTATTATTCAAAAGATGAGACAGAAATAGTAACAATAAGTAAATTATTTCTGGGAATAACTTTAAATTATGAAGTAGCGCATAAGTTACAGGAAAATATTTCACTTATAACGAAAATAGTAAAAATATTTGCTGAGGAAGAATACTTTGAAATAGAAGATGTTTATTTGATAAAACGAGATAGTATATATTGCCAATCGCTTTATCGATTATATCAATGTTATGAAAAAGAGATGTTTGCTGATGCAAGCTATTTATTGCAAAAGAGTATGAAAGGAATTGTTTCAGGGTCTACTTCTATTTGCAATAGGTTAAAATATCAGGATTATGATATTAGTATAGTAAAGTCTGTTGTGAAAGGATACACATCCTCAGACGAGGAGATATATGAAGGCAAAATGGATACAATAGTGTCATATGAGGTAATTGGTGAAGAAATAAACATCAAGGAAACATTGATGGAGTTGAATAATATTTCTTATAAAATATTTATGAGTCATATAACTAATAATTTTGCTAATGAATTATTATTGGGAAAAACGAATAAGGTAAAGAATGGAGTGAATTTAAATGAGTAAGAATTTAAATGGAGAAGGAATGGTAAAAGCAAGAAATATTTCAACAATGAGGGGCTGTAAAGAAAAAGTAGAATTTTATGCAGCTGATAAAAAGATTGCCAGTTATCCAAAAATAAATAAAAATGATAATATTTTTGACGTAAACAGAATAGTGAAGTTTAGGGAAAAATAAATATGATTACTCTAGGCAAAACAGAAGCGGTTCATATTTCAATTTATCATATTGGATATAGCTCTGAGGGAGAGAGCAGCCTTTTTATTTTGCACACATTGGATAAAAAAGTTTTATATTCTGTAGTGATAGATTGCTATGAAGAAAATTGTAATGAGACGGACAGGATATTGGAACAATGGAATTTAAAGGGAAAAGTTAATCTTATAATATGGTCACATCCACATGAAGATCATTCATTAGGAATGATTGATATTATTGAAAAATATAGTAATGATACCACAAAAATCTGTACGGCAAATGTATTTGCTGATTATAAACAATATACATTAAAATGCCAGAAAATTATTGAGTATCTAAATTCATTGAATAAAGGAAAACACTGTACTAGTAGAAGAAAAATAATTCCATTGCATCATTTTCCGGATTTGATTGACAAAGTAGAATTTAATGGAAAAAATATAATTAGAAGGATAGAAGTTATATGTATAGCGCCTTTTTCTTATTTGGGCGGAATGCAGGGAGTAAATAAAACAAGAGATATCAATCAGATGGGTGTAGCATGTATAATTAAGGTTCTTTTGGAAGAAAGAAATGTTAATTTTATGTTTGCTGCTGATATGGATAATGCAAGCATAGAATTATTGAATGAAGAATCTTATGATGAAGGGATTCCTATGGTATATAATTACATTAAAATTCCACATCATGGGAGTAAGAAAACAACAAATATGATTGATTTTCTAAACCAGATGGAAGAAAAATCTGAATATGCATCTACTTCAATTTTTAAAAGTAAAGGATTGCCGGTATCAGAGGTCATGGAAAAGTATAAAAGTGTAGTTAAAGAAATAGCATGTACTTCAAATATAGAAGAAGAAAACTATGGTACAGGAATTATTCATCTGGATTATAATTTAAATGAGCTATCGGTGAGTAAAGAATATGAAGGTACTGCTTGCGTGTTAAAATGAGAAATTTGCTCTACTATGATGAGGTTGCCAGATACCAGAGACAACAGTATACAGCAATCTTTTGCTGTATACTACGACTAAATAGTATGTTCTTTTCAGAAATTCAGTTCATCTGAATTCGATATAAGAGCAGACATTTTCGCTCAATAGTAGGTAAGATTAATAGTATTACTGATTTCTTGGTTTGGCAATAAGGTCTTGGTATTGTCATTTGAAATTAGCATCAACAGATAAAACAGTTAAATATCCGTTTCAAAACTATTGTGTAAAATTTACAAAGTACTATATGAAAAAATTAGAGAGTTTCAAAACTTTTTTGCCCCAACATCTAAGGAATAATAAAACGGATGGAAAATAATTTGTATAAAGATACCTTGTTTAATTACTTGTGATATACTTGAGAAACAGGAGACAGTGATATTTTGGAATATTTAGAAATAGAGAAATAATATCTACTAGCTGAAAAGAGAGATAAGACTATTCGGATAACAGTTTGTTAGTAGAAAAAAGACACCGACAGAAAATAGTGGATATTACAAGAATAAAGCCACCGAATTTGGTTCGAAAATGAGGAGGAAGCCGAACATTGGTTGGTTAGAAAAATATGTGAATACATTAGGGAAACATATAGAAGTAAGAATCTGTGATGACTGACAGATTCTTATTTCTATACCATTATAAGAAATAGTAAATATGTTGTGACAATCTGTGATTAGAAAGTTATAATAAACTTAAAGAATAGTGAAAAAGAAAAGAATGAAATCTAAAAATATAATAACGTATTTCAAATGAGGAGAAAAATTCAAATATGAATTTAGAATTTCTTTTTATAAAAACAAAAGATGATTTTTGCCAGAATATTAATCAATTTAAAAGTCTGTTGTCTTCAAATACAAGGCTTGTATTGAAAGATAATTCATTAGAAGCAGATCATTTAGAATTATCATATAAAATTGTAATGTATGATGTGACTGCCTCGAGAGAGGTGATTTTTCACTTATATTTAGAAGCAAAGCAAAAAGAAGAAGAGAATCAGGTTTTAGCGTTAGAAAAAGCGGAATCTCTATTAAAAAGGATTAACGATCAGGTTGGAGTATTTCAAATAAATACAATTAGGGATGACGTTTCACTTTATTATGGAGAGAAACTTTATCCATTAATAGCAAAGGTGGAGATGGTAGTTAGACAAATCATATATCTTTTTATGTTAAAAAACGTAGGAAGCAAATGGTCTAAAGAACAGAGTCCGGATGATGTAAAAAAAGCTATATTAAATACGGTGGGAAAAAATCAACCAGAGGGTATTTCTTATCCGGATACGGATGTATTAGTGTATGCTGATTTTATTACTTTAGGATATTTTTTCTTTTCAAAATATTCTTTAAAATCAAATTATCAAGAATTAGTTTCGGAGTTAAAAAAGAAAGAAAACTATACAGAAGAAAAAATAAAAGATTTAATCGAATTATATGAGTCAAAATCTAATTGGGATAGATATTTTGCTGATAAGATTAATGTTGATAAATTATTTGATAAATGGAAAAATCTATATATGTATCGAAATATGGTTGCCCATACTAAAAAGATTAGAAAAGAAGACTTTGAAAAAGCAAAAAAAATAATTGATGAACTATATCCTGCATTTAAAGAGTGCTTGAAATATTTAAATTCTATTAGTATGACTAATAATGAATCAGAGGCTATTGAAGAAGTTGTTGGACAAATTATATCACCTGAATTTGTTATATCTAGAAATATGAAAGAAAAGGCAACGACATACATGGAAACTGATCTTATGAAAATGTTCCTAATTAATACATTTCTTAAAAATAGTGAGATGAATAAGAGTTGTATGAATCAAGAACTATTTAAAGATATAGAGAATGAAATAAAAAAGGAATATTATATAAAAAAATTAAACGAATCATTATCAAAAACGATTAAAGATAAGAAAAAATCTGAAGAGGATTCTGAATAAATATAGTTTTACTTTCCAGACATAAGTAGTCTTATAGGAATTTTTCGAGTTGGATTAATGCTAGCAGTATAGCGTCAAAGGGTGTGAAAATTTTTGCATCTATGGAGTGAAATACTTCTTGATAAGAAATAGATATATAAGATTTTAGTGTCGAATTAATCATTATCTGGCTGTCTTTTTATAAGCGGCACTGTTCTGGCAGTTCTTCTGACCAAGGCAGAAGCCGATCAATAACTGTCGGATCTTCTTGATAATGATTGTTCGGCATTTCTGTAAGCAGATATTTCAGGTATTCATAAACATCCAGCTTATTAGCTCTGGCACTTTCTGTAAGTGCCTCAAAACATAGCGTAGTGACTGCCTTTTACATTCTTGATATACTGTAAGAAACCATATATTTAGGAGGCACACTTATGGCAAGACAAAATCAGGAATCAGTCACAACATTCGGAACCCCTTCCAGGGTCTGACTCTACGAAGTACAACTAAAAAGGATAAAGCAGGGCTAAAAGATCTATAAAAGAATTATAAAATCGGGTATAGAGTGGCAAGTGGGAAGTGTTGCTGATTTCTCAGTTTGTCACTGATCAGATTTGCTCCCATGTCACAGATCTGCTGAGTTTTGTGTCATTGGCATTTTTGTGCAATCCGGCAGATTTCCTGCCGGATTATCTGTTTCATTTACAATGTTACATATGAGCTGAGTGCTTCAAGTGCTTTTACGATACTGATGACGTCCACCTTTGACGGACCACATTGGGGTCTGACCCCAATGTGGTCGAATCAAAAAACGTTTAGAAAAATTGCTTAAAAGAAACGATTTATTATTCATCTGAAAAAATACGCAGAATACCGGAACTCAGGCAGAATGCAGGTCTTACCACACCGCTTCTGGCAGGGCTTGTTCATACGAAACTGTATCTGCCTGCGACCGGGGCAGGCGTGCCATATACCAGTGGATTCAATACTGCGTCCGGTGTGGCATCAATTGTAGCAGCAGATGAAGGCGATGAAGAATCCAGAGTCCTTTACAATAACGGAGACGGAACCTGGATCGATGAGAACGGAAATCTTTATGAAGAGTAAATGAAAAGAAACGTTTTCCGTAAGCAAATAAGGGAATGGAAAACATTTCTTTTTTTATAAAATGTTATATGAGATATAAAAGCTATTTTGAAATATAATTATTTGATAAGAAAGACATTTTTATTTTACAACAAACAGACATTTTTATGATAAAATATCGATAAAAATAATTTTGGACTGTAACAAAAGTCGTTGCAGTGTCTAAACTACATCAAATGGATACGGAGGAAGAAATGTGCGGGATTTGTGGATTTACAGGTTACAGACAGGATCAGAAGACAGTAATTGAAAGGATGATGA
>ENA-OPWX01002316-OPWX01002316.1-human-gut-metagenome-genome-assembly--contig:-NODE-2316-length-10370-cov-1.520698_pt1 | contig 10370 bp, 8 predicted proteins | sample MGYA00241514_ERZ502020 | MGnify/ENA primary metagenome ERZ502020 (study PRJEB25962, sample SAMEA2042105) | human gut metagenome | biome: human gut; feature: human-associated habitat; material: faeces... | reverse complement strand
ATGCCCCAAGAATCAGTGGGAGGATTCCCTTCAACATCTGTTCTGGAATCTGCACTCCGAGCATCCGCTTTAGATCTGCATCTGACACAAAGAATGACGCCACTGCCAACATCAGACTCATGAGCACACCGATTCCCATATTCACACAGTAAATGGTAGAACCAAAAAACCGCCTTATCTCCTTTTGGCAGATCGCCGTCACCGGATGTTTTGCTGTAATTTTCTCTACTTGATAATTCCCCTTTGTCCGATGTGTCATCAATGCGGTATTTATTTTTTTGTAATTTTTTGATACAAGCACAACAAAAATCAGATACACTCCCACTGACAAAGCAACAAACAGAAAGAAATCCGCCCCTGTCACGCCTCTGAAGAACCAATTCGCCGGGGGATACATTTGATAGATACTGTCTCTCAGTGCTTTACCGATCATCCCAATCTGTTCTGGTGTAAATCCTTCCTCTGGAATCACAGCTGTACTTCCAAAAGAGGCAATCAGTACTGACATAGTAAGCAATACTGTAAGAACTGTGGACACTGCATTTGCACGGCGAAATCTCGCTGAAATAAATATAATTCCGGCTCCTACAAGTGTCCCTGCCGTTGTCGGAATCAGAGGAATCAAAAAGATTCCGGTAATCCATATCAGAACTGCCATGACAGAGCTCTCTGCCCAAAAAAAATAGCCAATCCCCATCGGTACAAGCACAAATGCTGTCATCCCCAGATGAAACAGATACATGAGGAGAAAACGGCTCGCGATCACTGTCCGTGTCGGCACTGGAAGGGACATCAGCATCTCATAATCCTTATAAGCAAACAATATCCCGTTCGTCTTCAGCATCGAGAAAAAGAATGTCACGATCCCCGGCAGTATGACCGCACATCCGGGAACCAGTTCTTCCATTCCAAGGAATCCAAGACCAAATGCCAACCCAAAAGAATAAGACGCCAACATCACAAGAAGCATCACATATATAGCTGCCAGAAAGATCTGTTTTACTCCCCACTTCTTTTTTAGACCTAGATTCTGAATCTGTATTTTCACTAACAGAAGACATTTACTTCTCATGCTCCGTCACCTCCATAAAGAGATGTTCGAGAGATGCATCTTTCAGGATCGACTCCATCTCTCCAGAAACAACCAGTTTTCCATCTTTGATGATCGCAACCTTGTTGCAGAGTTTCTCCGCCACATCCAGTACATGGGTGGAGAAAAAAATAGCCGCTCCTCTTTGACACATCTCGTGCATCGTGTTTTTCAAAAGCAGCGTTGCCTTCGGATCCAGCCCAACAAATGGTTCATCCAAAATCATTAACTTTGGCTCATGAATCAACGCCGAGATAATTGCCAGTTTCTGCTTCATTCCATGAGAATAGGATGCCACCGGGTCTCCGAGCGCACCCGTCAATGCAAACTGATCCCCATACCTCTGAATCCGCTCTTTTCTCACAGACGCTTCCACCTCAAAAATATCCCCGATAAAGTTCAGATACTGAATTCCTGTCAGATGTTCGTAAAGATCCGGATTGTCCGGAATGTATGCCATACACTTTTTGCAAGCAACCGGATTCTCTTTGATGTCTATCCCGTCAATCGTGATCGTTCCCTCCTCAAACTCCAGCACACCTGCCACCGATTTGATCGTGGTACTTTTCCCGGCTCCGTTATGTCCGATGAACCCATAAATATCTCCTGCTTCCACAAAAAGATTCAGATCATCCACCGCCTTTTTTCCACCTTTATATCTTTTTGAAAAATGTTCGATCCGCAACATACTTTCTTTTCCACCCTTTCTCTCTAGTCTCCCATGCACTCTCTGTCACTCTTACTTTGTTTGTATTATTGTTTTAATACAATATACCTTCTTTCTTTTCGGATGTCAAGACATGATTTCCCTCCAGGTATTTCCGCGGAGATACTCCGGCAGCCTTTTTAAATGCTTTACTAAAATGATATTCATCACAATATCCGACTGCCGCCGCAATCTCACTGGATTTCATCGTTCCTGTGAGCAGAAGCTCCTTTGCTTTGTTGATCCGTATCCGATTCAGATACTCAAAAATTGTAATTCCCGTCTGCTTTTTAAACATTCGATTTAGATAGTCAAAACTCATACTGCACAAATTCGAAATCCGCTTCCCGGTAATCTTCTGTCCATAAGCGCCATATAGAAAATTTAGGATCAACTGAACTTTCTCTCTGTGCTGCACTTGAAGCGGGTCATCTTCTCTTTCATTGAATACCGTATGCGAATAGTATGCGCCCACTTCAGTAAGTACCTCAATCAATTTGCAGGAACAAATTAACTTAAAATGTTCTTTCCGATAGACAAATGCATCGATTGCCTCCTCGATCAGCCTCTGAATCTTCTGCCTGATCCCCGGACTGTCTATTCGCATTGTCTTCGGAAAAATCAATTTTGATTTTTCATAAAATTCATATCCAAGCGGATCGCATTGATAGAACAACTTGCGGTTTTCTGATAATACTTCTCTGATTTTTCCTTCTTCCGTACAGGAAAGTTCCTGTAACGTTTCTGCCCCAAAATGAATATAGTAATAGGAACATTCTGATTCTCTGTAACCAACATGAGTCATACCGGGCTGCAATAAAATATATTCCCCTTCTCGGATTACATACTTTCTGTCTCCCTCTTTTAAATACATCGTCCCACGTCTGACAAAATACAAAATATATTCCTCTGCTGTCCGCAGAAAATGTATCCAGCCTTCCTGCATATCGGTTTTGTTCATGTATGATATCTTCGGAATCTGATCTGTTTTCAGGCAAAAATACATGTATATCATGCTCCTTTCAATTTTTCTCCATGTGATTTTCTATTTCCAAGGATATCTAAAATATCGCTATTTTACAAGAACTATGCGTTATTTTACATGTACAAAATGAAAACTTTGTTCTATTCTATCACTTGCAATACCAATCATATCATTCAGAAAGGAAATTTTTATGGAAAAAGATCTGACAACCGGAAATATTTTTCAACGTATTTTAATTTTTGCATTTCCGATTTTCATCGGGAATGTATTTCAACAGCTCTATAATATGGCAGACAGTATTATCGTCGGCCGTTTTGTCGGAAAGGATGCCTTTGCCGCAGTAGGTTCCACAGGTTCGTTAAACTTTCTCATTATCGGATTTGTGCTCGGGTTAAGCAGCGGTCTCTGCATCCCCGTTGCACAACGCTATGGTGCAAATAAATTATCGGACATGCGCAGAAAGATCGCTGCTGCAGTGCAAATTTCTATCGTGCTCGGCATTGGGCTGACTATCGTCATCGCCTGCTCTACAGGAGCACTTTTACGCTTGATGCAGACACCGGACAGTATTTATAAGGATGCTTACACTTATATCTTTATCATTTTTCTCGGGATTCCTGCCACGCTTCTTTATAATGTACCTGCAAATATTTCTCGTGCACTGGGCGACAGCAAAATTCCACTGTACTTTTTGTTGGTTTCCGCATTTATGAATGTCATTCTGGATTTGATTTTTGTCTGTATCTTTCATATGGGCGTTTCTGGAACCGCGATCGCAACCGTGATTTCTCAGGCATTATCCGGTATTCTCTGCATCGTCTATCTGAAAAAGAAGTACGACATCCTCACATTCCAGAAAGAAGAATGGGAAATTGACCTCCATTCCATCCGTCAGTCCACGATCATCGGAATCCCAATGGGACTGCAGTTTTCCATCACAGCAATCGGAAGTGTTGTCCTCCAGAGTGCAGTAAACCTGCTCGGCGCCGATGCCGTTGTGGCAGTCAATGCTGCTATGAAGATCTTGATGATCTTTACACAGCCGTTTGAAGCTCTTGGCGCAACACTTGCGACCTACTCCGGCCAAAACCTCGGAGCCGGCAAAATTGACCGAATTCAAAATGGCGTGAAAATTTCTATAATTTTCTCTGTCGTCTGCTCTATCGTGCTGATGATTCTGATCAATCTTGTCTGTCTGCCGATGTCTCTGCTCTTTATGAAGCAAAGTGATATGACTCCGTATATCACAGAATGCATCCAGAAGCTTCTGTTCTTTAACAGCTGTACTTTCTTTCCGCTTGCTTCCCTGCTGATTTTCAGAAATACGCTGCAGGGACTTGGACACAGTGTGATTGCTATGGGAGCTGGGCTTTTTGAAATGCTTGCCCGGACAATCGTTGCATTCTTGTCATCCGCTTTCGGTTACACTGCCATCTGTTTTGCGAATCCGGCAGCATGGATCGCAGCAAATATCATCCTCGTTCCTCTTTACATTTCTACCATGAAAAAATTAAAAAGGCAGAATTTCTCTTAGCATCGCAGCAAAACACCGTTCCTATTCATTCAAAAAAGGATTTTGCAAAATCTTCTCAATGAAGATCTGCAAAATCCTTCTTTCTCTTTCTATTCTATTTCTTCTTTCCATTTTTCCGAATGTACTCACGAAGGTCTTCCAATGCATCTTTGTACTTTCTAGACTCCAGCTTCGGAAATGCCCGGATGATTCGCTTCATATGCGCCGGATTTCTCAAAATCAGCTCCCGATAATGTTTCCGCAGTTCAATGATCTGCTCCCGCATATCTTCTGAAAGATCCTTTCTTCTCTCATGGAACTCTGCTGCCCGCTCTTTCAGACGGTCTGCCATCTCTTCTTTCAGTTCCAATGCCTCTGTGACATCTTCGTAAATATTTTCCCCAATCTCATCTGAGATCCGATGAAGTTCTGTGGCAATTTCATTCATCTTGGCCAGCTTTCGATTCATCTTCAAAATATCTGTCACTGTCACATATAAATCTACAAACAAAGTTACCCCAAACAACACAATGCATGTCCAGCCCACAAATTCCGGCAAAAAGTCCAGTGCTTTATGGATCAACGGATGTAAAATCTTCACGATCAGTACACATGCCACACCCCAGATCAAAGAAAACAAAAGACACACATATCCATTCAGATTGAGTGGCATGGAAGAATAATCCCACCACTTATTATGAAACAGTTTATCCAAAATAAATCCGGTAAACCACTCCAATGCTGTCACAAGTACAACGGAGGAAATATATAGCAGGATCAGATTGTCTTTGAGCCCATCCAGACAGGACACAACAACAGCCACCCCTACTCCATAAATCGGACCATTTAGAAATCCTCTGTTGACAAACTTTCCTTCCTTGACACCTGCAAATGCAACTTCCGTACACCACCCAAGAAATCCATATACAAAAAAATATAGCAAGATAAAATAAACCGACATACTCTCACCCTTTCTTTTCCTTCTGCTACTTACCATATCACATGTTCAACATCATTCTGCCTTAAAGATAAATTTCATTATATAGAGGAACTTCTTCTCTGTAAATATCTTTTTGCAATTTCCATTCAGAAATTCTTGTACTTTCCCCGGTTCTTTATTATAATGATAATGAATAATCATTATCATTAACACAATTACAAAAGGAGAAACATGATCCTATGCAGTTAAAACAAGGAAAAGATAACACGACTTACATTGTAGAGGCGATGGATCTGGAACTTCCACTGGAACGTCGGCTGGAAGCACTTGGTCTGACCCCCGGAACCCGCATCACTATTTTAAATAATCAAAAACGTGGCTCCATGACTGTAAAGTTCCGCGGCACAAGATTTGCTGTCGGAAAGCGGATTGCAGATCATATCACAGTAAAGGAGGCAGATTCCCATGAGTAAAACGATCAATGTCGGATTCATCCGCAACTGTGGGAAAACCACACTTTTTAATGCCTTTACCGGGGCGAACCTCAAGGTGGCAAACTGGCCTGGCGTCACGGTCGAGAAAAAAGAAGGCTATACAACTTATGAGGGAGAACAGTTCAAACTGGTAGATCTCCCGGGAATTTACAGTCTAACTTCCTATACAATGGAAGAAAAAGTTTCACGCGAATGCATCATGAGCGATGAGATTGACGTCATTGTGGACGTAGTAGATGCCTCGTGTCTCGAGCGCAACCTGTATTTGACGCTTCAGCTGATCGAGCTTGGGAAACCGGTCATTCTTGCGCTGAACATGATGGACATCGTCGAAGAACGTGGAATGGAAATTGATCTGCACAGACTTCCGGAAATGCTCGGCATTCCTGCCATTCCGGTTTCTGCACGAAAAAAAAGCGGGCTCTCTGTTCTGATGCACGCAGTATCCCATCATGCAGACCATGCGATCCAGAATCCTCTGATTCATCATCATCACGACAAACAGAGCCGGCATGAACACAATCATCATACAGAATATGCGATGGTCTATTCAGATGCGCTTGAAGATAAGATTGATGTGATCATGGATGCACTCGCCTGCTCCTACCCAACGCTTGAAAACCCTCGATGGCATGCAATCAAACTCCTTGAGAAAGATGAATCTGTCACAGCGGCCTTTCCTCTTCCAGATCTTGAGAAGATCATCGACCGCAGCTATGAACAGGAGATCATCAATCAAAAATACGATTTTATCGAGGAGATCATTCAGGAGATACTGGTCAACAAATCAGAAAAAGAAGCTTTTACCGAGAAATTAGACCACTTTCTCACACACAGGATCTGGGGACTTCCGCTCTTTCTCGGAATTATGGCACTTGTCTTTCTGCTGACCTTTACCGTCGGCGACTGGCTCAAAGGATATTTTGAAATCTTTCTGGAATCCTTCTCGGCAGCAGTGACAAGCGGACTTACCTCCCTACATGTAGGCGACATGATGATTTCCCTAGTTGTAGATGGTATCATCTCCGGTGTCGGCGGAATTCTGACTTTCCTGCCAAACATTTTCATCCTGTTTCTCGCGCTTGCCTTTTTGGAAGACAGCGGCTACATGGCTCGTGTCGCCTTCGTCATGGATGATATTATGGGACATCTCGGACTTTCCGGACGTGCTTTCATTCCGCTTCTGCTCGGATTTGGATGTTCTGTTCCTGCTGTCATGGCCTCCCGTGCACTGGAACACCGCAAAGACCGGTTGAAAACTATTTTGATCACACCGTTTATGTCGTGCAGTGCAAGACTTCCAATCTATGTATTGTTTTCGCAGATGTTCTTTCCAAAACATGCGATGCTTGTATCTTACTCTATGTATCTGCTCGGAATCATCGTTGCGATCACTACTGCTTTTGTCTTATCCAAATTAGATGGAAGCAAAGCCGAACATGCACTTTTAATCGAACTTCCGGAATATAAGTCTCCAAATGCCAGAACAATCGCAATCTATGTTTGGGAGAAAGTAAAGGACTACCTCACGAAAGCCGGAACAGTCATCTTTGTTGCTTCCGTTATCTTATGGGGATTATTAAACTTTGGTCCTTCCGGATATGTAACAGATATTTCAAACAGCTTTGGATCTATCATCGGGAAAGCAGCTGTTCCTCTCTTTGCACCAGTCGGACTCGGATACTGGCAGATTGTCGTTGCCCTGATTGCAGGAATTGCAGCAAAAGAAGTCGTTGTATCAAGCTGCAGCGTTTTATTTGGGGTACAAAACATTACAACTACAGATGGTATGAGTACCATGGTTGCAACACTCGGCGCTCTTGGATTCGGGGCAGCAAATGCCTATGCACTGATGGTATTTTGCCTTCTTTATATCCCGTGTACTGCTACCATCGCAACGATCAACCGGGAAGTAGAGAGCAAAAAACTGACAGCACTGATCATTTTCTTCCAGTTTGCTGTCGCATGGGTTATGAGCTTCCTCGTATACCATATCGGACTGTTATTTTAATTTTTCAAAAATATGGAAATTTTCTAGATAGGTGTAGTTGAAATGACAGTCCATCTGATAAGATCAGATGGGCATGCTCCACAGATGGTATAAGATTCCAGCACAGAGAAATGGTCCAAATGCAACAACTGAATTTCGTTTGATCTTACCATTTGCCATCCCGGCAAGAATATAGATCCCACATAGAATAATGGCAGCAGTCAGGGAATACAGGCTTTTTACAGGCCCCAGCAAACTTCCCACTGCTGCCATTAATTTGATATCTCCTCCTCCAAAGGCTCCTGGACTTAAAATCGTAATCAGCACAAGCACCCCACTGGCAGAACACACTCCGGAAATCACATAAAAAAGAAGTCTTCCCCATTCACCTTGATCCAGGCAAAAGAATAACTGCATGAGACAATAACAGAACAATATTGTGACATCCTGATTGAAAATCTTCTGTTCTTTCCAGTCTGTAACTGCAATTTTTGTCAGCATCCCTGTGATGATCATTTGATTAAAAAACTTCATCGTCCCTCCTTGCAAACGATTGATCTGACTTTCTGAACAAAAGCTTTATTTATTCAAATAATGGAGCTCGATCGGATCGATCGGATCGATCGGATTCTCCTCTTTTCCTTTTACTTTTCTTTTATAATATTTCAAAAGCCCTCCGCCTTTGTTATAAATCCAAAAAGAATACGTGAGAAGTTTTCCAGCCTTTCCCATCTTTTCTTTTGTCGTCTTATTATAGAGTGTTCCACCTGCTTCTAAAGGACCTTTCTTACGGATCAAAGAAATCAGCTCTGTCTCACAAGTAACCCTCTCCGGAAGAATGGTCGCTCCTTTTCCGACACATTCTGGCTTGTGGGCATCACTGCCTCCGATTCCCGGCTTCTGATACTTCTGAGAAAGCCGCAGTGCTCCCTCATTCGACTCCACCGATTCGCACGCATTAAACGCTTCCATAAAATCAAACCGCTTGATCAGTTCCGGATTCTTAAAATATCGTTTCGTATTCGTAAAACTCAAATATTTTCCTCCGCACGGGTGTGCCGGTCCCAAAATTCCACCATTTCGATGTACAAAATCAATCAAGACTGCTGCCGGAAGTCCTCTCATCTCCAGCATCCGCATCTTAACTCCTTCCGGCATGATTACAATAATATGTCCCGCATCACTTGTATCATATTCAATTCCTTTCAGGACAACAAAATCTGTATATTTTTTCCCTTTGATATGTTCCTTCCAGTATCGGTACCCCTTGTATGTGTTGTGATCCGTGATCAACATCCCGTCAAAACCTTTCTCTTTCAACAGGGTAATATATTCTTCCAGACTTACCTTACTATCCACAGAACCTTCTTTTACGTGACAATGCATATCAATCTTCATAAGCCTGCCTCCTTGTCTTACTATCTACTTTTATTATACCCTTTTTTCTGTAAAGTTCAATGATAGAACAAAAATATTAGAAAGATTAAAAAATTAAAAAATCAGGATAAACTGTTCTGTCTTTTCCCAATTTATCCTGATTCTTATTAATATTTTTATTGGTTGAATGTTATGTTCCTCACTCGCGTCCTAATTGATCACAACTCCACTCTATCGCGCCATATTCTGATACTGTTCCGCAATATTCAACACATGATCGCCGATTCTTTCAAAGTCTGTCAACAGTTCCGAGAACAGAATTCCCGCCTCTGCATTGCAGGATCCTGACTTCATTCTCTCAATCTGTTTCTTAAGGTACATTTCTTCAAGATCATCGATCTTTTGCTCATTCCGCGCAGCCTTCTCAAGAAATTCCTTTCTGCTTCCATTGTGCATACTGATATCTGCCAGCGCTTTCTCGCAAATTTTCTTCATCTGTCTTACTTCCTCCAAAGCTTCTTGTGACAGATGGATTCCCCATTCGTTCAGATTCTTTGCATATCCTAAAATATTCATTGCATGATCTCCGATCCGCTCAATATTGCCTACAATAATATAGTAACTACTCATACTCTTAGATCCTGCAACCGACTTTTCTCCGGACATCTGGCGAACAATGTATTTTGAAATTTCTGCATTCAGATAATCAATATACTCTTCTCTCTCTTTTAAAGAATCCCATGCTCCTAAATTTCCAGTCAAGACTGCATCGTAACTTTCCTCTATATTTTGAGCAACCATTCCGCGCATCCGATCCACTTCCTGCTCCAATTCCGAAAGCGCAAGAGCCTCATTTCCTACTGAATAGCTGTTTTCAAATACTTTGATATGTTTGAGTCCTCGTTCTTCTATTGTCTCTTCTTTTCCCTCCGGAAGGATCAATACTGCCAATTTTGCCATATAAGTTCCAACTGGAAGTAAGATCAGTGTTGTCACAATATTAAAGATTGTATGAACATTTGCAATCTGCGCTACCGTGTTGCCCGGCGAAAGTGCCTCCACCCATGACACAAACGGTGTCAGCATACTGATAAATGTAAATAAGATCGAACCAAAAATATTGAACATCAAATGGATCACGGTCGCGCGCTTTGCATTTGTCTTTGTACCGATAGATGCCAGAACTGCTGTAATACAAGTTCCGATATTCTGTCCAAATAATACATAAACAGCACTTGACAGCGGAATCACACCTGTCCCTGCCAACGCCTGTAA
>ENA-OPWX01002312-OPWX01002312.1-human-gut-metagenome-genome-assembly--contig:-NODE-2312-length-10399-cov-2.071829_pt1 | contig 10399 bp, 8 predicted proteins | sample MGYA00241514_ERZ502020 | MGnify/ENA primary metagenome ERZ502020 (study PRJEB25962, sample SAMEA2042105) | human gut metagenome | biome: human gut; feature: human-associated habitat; material: faeces... | reverse complement strand
CGGATAGTAATTTGGCCGAATGGATCGACCGCACCGTACTGGGACGTTTCCGGGATGGGGCGACGGTGGAGAACGGGGAGGTGATATTCGCTACTTGGTATCGTTATACATGGATACTGAGCAGCTTGAATTTCGGGGTAACCGTCTTGACCGGGTTGTTCGCCGGATATATCCTAAAGAACAAATTATATTCCGAGCGGCTCAAATTACGGATGTTATTCGGTATTGGTCTGGGTATGGTTATCGCCGGATGGCTTTGGGGTATCGAGCTTCCCGTTATTAAGAAACTGTGGACTAGTTCGATGGTATTGGTGAGCAGTGGGTACTGTTTCTTGCTTATGGGGTTGTTCTATTATTGGATCGACTATAAAGGGCATCGAAAGTATACGACTTGGCTGAAAGTGTACGGCATGAATTCAATACTGGCTTATATGCTTACTAACGTGGTAAGTTTTAGGTGTATCGGCGAATCCTTGTTTTTCGGAACCCAGCAATATTTAGGAAATTATTATCCGGTGCTCATTGCCATGTGCAATGTATCGGTAATTTATGTACTTTTGTATGCGTTTTATAAACATAATATTTTCCTTAAAGTATAGAAACAAGAAAACTTAGATCGAAGAAAGATGGAATCAATCAAACAAATATACCGGATGGGTCATGGCCCTTCAAGTAGTCATACTATGGGGCCGATGCGTGCGGCACAAATGTTCTTGGAACGTAACCGGGGCGCTGTTCGTTTTAACGTAACCTTATATGGTAGTCTGGCGGCTACGGGAAAAGGCCATATGACGGACGCGGCTATTCTTGAGGTATTACAGCCGGTCGCGAAGACAAATATTACTTGGGAACCCAAGACTTTCTTGCCGTTCCACCCGAACGGGATGTTGTTCGAGTCGTATAATGAGAGTGGCGAGGAGCTGGATACGTGGACCGTATATAGTATCGGCGGGGGAACCTTGGCGAACGAGTCTTTCAATGAGTTGAGGACGGAGCAAGTATACGATATGCATACGATCAAGGAGATACAGGCTTGGTGTGAGAAGACTGGCCATTCCTATTGGGAATATGTCGAGCAGCACGAAGGCCCTTCTATCTGGGATTATCTGGCTGAGGTATGGGAAGTGATGCAGGATGCGGTTCGTCGTGGCCTGGAAGCGGAAGGCATCTTGCCGGGAGGTTTGGGCATTCGTCGTAAGGCTTCCGATTATATGATCCGTGCGAAAGGTTATGGCAGCAGTATCAAGAGCCGGGGAATGGTGTATGCCTATGCCTTGGCGGTGTCTGAGGAGAACGCGTGCGGTGGGAAGATCGTGACCGCTCCGACTTGTGGTTCTTGCGGTGTAATGCCTGCGGTCCTTTATCACTTGAAGGAGACGCGTGAGTTCCGTGATTCCCGTATATTGCGTGCGTTGGCTACGGCAGGCTTGTTTGGAAATGTGGTGCGTACGAATGCCTCCGTATCGGGGGCAGAGGTAGGTTGCCAAGGTGAGGTTGGCGTGGCTTGCGCTATGGCTGGCCAGTCAGTTGTTTGGTGGTACGCCCGCACAGATCGAATATGCCGCCGAGATGGGATTGGAGCATCACTTGGGATTGACTTGCGATCCTGTTTGTGGCTTGGTGCAAATCCCTTGTATCGAGCGAAACGCTTTTGCCGCCGCCCGTGCGCTTGACGCGAATACGTTCTCGAACTTCTCCGACGGAAAACACCGGGTAAGTTTTGATCAGGTGGTTGAGGTGATGCGCCAGACAGGTAATGATTTGCCTAGTCTTTATAAGGAGACCTCGGAAGGTGGTTTGGCGAAGAACATGGAGAACTCGAATAATTAAAAGATACTATTTGATTTACTAATAAATAATCTACTATTGATGATAAACGGAAAGAAAAGCCTGTTTTACACAGTATTGATGGCCGGTGCCTTGATGTCCTGCGGCGGTCCTAAACAGGCTCCAAGCGAAGAGGTAGCGAAGAGTGGTAATCCTGTATTCGAGGGTTGGTACGCCGATCCGGAGGGAATTATTTACGGGGATACCTATTGGATTTACCCGACTACGAGTGATTTATATGAGAAGCAAACCTTCTTCGATTGCTTCTCTTCCAAGGATTTGGTGAATTGGACCAAGCATACCGCCATTCTTGATACGGCTGAGGTGAAATGGGCGAAGATCGCTATGTGGGCTCCTTCGGTAATCAACAAGGACGGTAAGTATTATCTTTTCTTTGGGGCGAATGACGTGCACGAGGGAGAGATCGGAGGCATCGGTGTTGCCGTGAGCGATCGTCCGGAAGGGCCTTATAAGGATTTGCTGGGTAAGCCGCTGATCAACGAGATCGTGAACGGGGCGCAGCCGATCGACCAGTTTGTTTTCCACGACGCTGACAATGATGAGTATTATATGTATTACGGTGGTTGGAAGCACTGCAACATGGTACGCTTGAATAAAGACTTTACCGGACTTATACCGTTCGAGGACGGAACGATTTATAAAGAGGTAACTCCCAAGGATTACGTGGAAGGCCCGTTTATGTTTAAGAAGAATGGTAAATATTACTTCATGTGGAGTGAGGGTGGTTGGACCGGACCGGATTACAAGGTCGCTTACGCCATCTCCGATTCTCCTTTTGGCCCGTTCAATCGTATCGGGGAGGTCTTGCGGCAAAATTTCGATATCGCCAACGGAGCGGGTCACCACTCGATCATGCATGTGCCGAATTCGGAAGATTACTACATCGTGTACCATCGCCGGCCGGCCGGGGTCAAGACACGTGACCACCGGGAGACTTGTATTGAGAAGATGACATTTAACGAGGAGGGATTGATCAATCCTGTGGAGATTACGACCGAAGGAGTTGAGGCTCGCACGATCCAATAATTATTTAAGAAGGATTGCATAGCAAGAAAACTTAGGTTTTACTTGCTATGTAATTTTTTTATACTATTTTTGACGCATGTGTCAAACAACAATGACAAACAATGGTGACAAAACAAAAAATAACATTTTATTATGGAAGCGAAAGACATGAATGAGATGGAGCCTCGCATCATAGAAGCGGCGAAGCGAGTGTTTGTCCGAAAGGGGTACGAGGCGGCTACCATGAGTGACGTGGCGGCAGAAGTGGGTATTGGCAGGACGGCCTTACATTATTATTATAGGACGAAAGAGATTCTGTTCGACGCTATTTTCGGGCAATTGCTTTCTTCATTGTTGCCGAACATCGATCGGGTTTTGGATGAGAAGAGTACGATGCTGGAGAAAATGCCGGTGATCGTTGATCTGTATATGGGAATTGTTCGTGCGAACCCGATGTTCCCGAATTTTGTGGTGGGCGAGTTAAACAGAGATCCAGAACGTTTATTCCAGACCGTGCTGAAAGATCCGAAAAAAATACAGCCCATCTTGCGTCTTCGTCGTCAGATAGAGGAGGAGATGGACAAGGGGCTTCTACGGAAGATGCCGGTCATAGATTTGGTTTCGACCTTGGTGAGCCTAGTGGTCTTCCCGTTGTTGATCCGCAAGCCACTAGCGGCGGCTTTTTTGGATAACGATATGGGGCGGTTTGAGGAATATATGGATAGGCGCAGGGATTTGATCGTCGAGGTAATAACCCAGCTGATGGTCCCGGATGCCAGATGATGGATTTGTTCAATTTAATAAACATATCATAGAGTATATGAGAGGTGTATATGTATTATTGTTAATTAGCCTGTTGGGTTATACCGGAAGGGTTAGCGGACAGGAATCGGTCACGATCACCCAATGTTACGAGTGGGCGAGGGCGAATTATCCGCAGATTCATCAAATGGGTTTGATCGATCAGACGGAGCGTTATAGCTTGAGTAATGTGGGCAAGGCTTGGCTTCCCCAGCTTTCGGTAAGCGGTAAGGCAAGCTATCAGAGCGACGTGACGAAGTTGCCTTTGGATGGCGATAAGATCTCCTCGCTTCTTCCCGGCTTTGAGATCCCTAGCTTGAGCAAGGATCAGTATCAAGTCGTGGCGCAGGTGGACCAGACGATTTGGGACGGCGGTAGCACCCGTTCGGCCCGTGCCTTGACTCGTGCCGAGGCGATCGCCAACCGGGAGCAATTGGAAAGTGAGTTGTATGCGCTGAACGACCGGGTGAATCAAATCTACTTCGGTTGCCTGCTGCAAGACGAGTTGATACGTCAGAACGCTTTGCTTCAAAAGGAGTTGCAGGTCAATATCGAGCGTATCAAGGCGATGATGGACAATGGCGTGGCGAATCAATCGGATCTGGAAAGTATGGAAGTGGAACTGCTGAATGCCCGCCAAAATGAGATTGAGCTAAGAGCGTCTCGCACGGTATATCGGCAGATGTTGGCGACCTTTATCAATAAACCGTTGACGGATCAAGTCGTCTTGAAGACTCCGGAGTCACCCGAGCGTTCATTGTCCACGCAAATCAACCGTCCGGAATTACGGGCCTTGGATGCTAAGAGCGAATGGATCGAGACGCAAAACAAGCAGGTAACGGCGGGCTTGATGCCTCGTATCGGAGCTTTCGTACAAGGTGGTTACGGACGGCCGGGCTTGAACATGCTGGAGGATAGTTTCGAGCCTTATTATGTGGCCGGTGTCCGTCTTTCTTGGAATCTGGGGAAGTTGTACACGCTGAAGAACGACCGGAGGAAGATCGAGGTAAGCCGTCGCCAGATTGATGTGCAACGGGAGACCTTCTTATTCAATACCCGCCTGCAACTTTTGCAGCAAAACACGGAGATAAAGAAAATGACGGACCTGATGCGTGCCGATGACGATATCATCCGTCTGAGAACAAGCATCAAGCAGGCGGCGGAGGTGAAGCTGGAGAATGGCGTGATTTCTGTCACGGACCTAATCCGGGAGATCAACGCCGAGGACATGGCCCGGCAAACCGCCGCGGCGCACCGTGTACAGCGCTTGATGACCATTTATAATTATATGTATACAACGAATTAAATAGAGTATGACAAATACAATTGATTTATGAGACATTTGATTTTTATCAGCTTATGCAGCCTTCTATGGACGGCTTGCGGTAATACAGACAATGATTTTGACGCTTCCGGTACCTTTGAGGCAACCGAGATCTTGGTATCTTCGGAAGCCAACGGAAAGATCATGGAACTGAATATCGAGGAGGGCGATCGCTTGGATGCCGGCGCCATCGTGGGTTACGTGGATAGCACCCAGCTTTTTCTGCGGAAGATGCAACTCTCTGCCAGCCTTCGCTCGGTAGATATTCGCAAGCCGGATATCCGTAAGCAGATCGCTGTCTTGGAACAACAAATCGCCACGGCTAAAACCGAGCAACAGCGACAGGAAAACTTGGTGCGTGCGAAAGCGGGTAACCAAAAGCAACTAGACGATATCGTGAATAACATCAAATATCTCCAGAAACAACTGGATGCCCAATACTCCTCCTTAAGCAAGACGACGGGAGCTGCCGACGCCGAGGCGGAGGGCCTGCAATACCAGATCATGCAATTGGATGATCAACTGATGAAAAGCCGTATCCTCAATCCCCAGACCGGTACGGTATTGGTGAAATACGCCGAGCCGGGAGAGGTGACGGCGGCAGGCAAACCGCTTTACAAGATCGCCGATACGGACTTGCTTTATCTCCGTGCCTATGTGACGGCGGATCAGTTATCCCACCTGAAACTAGGGCAATCTCTCAAGGTCTTCGCCGACTATGGGAATGATCGCCGGGAATACCCCGGTACGATCACGTGGATCTCCGATAAATCCGAGTTTACCCCGAAAGGTATCCAGACGAAGGACGAACGGGCTAATTTGGTATATGCCATCAAGATCGCCGTCCGCAACGATGGTTATCTGAAGATCGGGCAATATGGGGAGATTAAATATGAATAACGAGATTCATATAAATCATATCACCAAGCGTTATGGCGATGTCGAGGCCCTGCGGGATCTGTCGCTGGAGATCGGCTCCGGTGAGTTGTTCGGGTTAATCGGTCCGGATGGGGCGGGAAAGACCACCCTGTTTCGTATCCTGACCACGTTGTTGCTGGCCGATAGCGGTACCGCCTCTGTCTGCGGCTTGGACGTGGTGAAAGACTTGAAGGAGATCCGTCGGCGGGTAGGATATATGCCCGGCCGTTTCTCGCTCTACCAAGACCTGACGGTAGAGGAGAACTTGAACTTTTTCGCTACCGTCTTCAATACGACGATCGAGGAGAACTACGATCTGGTACGGGATATCTATAGTCAGATAGAGCCGTTCAAGCATCGGCGGGCGGGGAAGCTGTCCGGTGGTATGAAGCAGAAGCTGGCTTTGAGTTGCGCCTTGATCCATCGTCCGGATGTCTTGTTCTTGGATGAGCCTACGACGGGGGTCGATCCTGTCTCCCGCTCTGAGTTCTGGGATATGCTGGATCGTCTGAAACGGCAAGGCATTACGATACTTGTCTCTACGCCTTATATGGATGAGGCCTCCCGTTGCGACCGTATCGCTTTGGTGCGTTCTGGGGAATACCTGTCTATCGATACGCCGGTAGGCATCCGTACCTCATTCGATAGGCGGCTATACGCGGTGCGATGCGCGTCGATGTATAAGTTGTTGGGAGACTTGCGGGAGTTCCCGGATACAAACTCGTGTTTCGCTTTTGGAGATGCTCATCATCTTACGTTGAGGAGGGATGGGGAGGATGTCATGAGGCGATTACAGGAATATCTGAAAGGCAAAGGTTACGCGGACGTAAGCATCGAACGCCTTGAGCCAAGCGTTGAGGATTGTTTCATGGCCTTGTAAGAGAGGGGATGTGTCGCATTTCCCCAAGATTCGACCTCGCGTCGGGTGCGAAGTCGAATCTTGGAAAAATACGGGGCTCGCGTCAGGCGCGAGGTCGAATCGCGGAAAAATGCGAGGGCTCGCGTCGGGCGCGAGGTCGAATCTCGGGGAAATGCGGGGCCTCGCGTTGGGTGCGAGGTCGAATCTTGGGGAAATGCGGCATTGTAATTATGAAATAAGGATAAAAAATGAAAGCGATAGAAGTAAAACAACTGACCAAACGTTTCGGCACCTTCACCGCCGTCGATCATATCAGTTTCGAGGTGGAGCCGGGCGAGATATTCGGCTTCCTCGGGGCAAACGGGGCAGGGAAGACCACCGCCATGCGTATGCTCTGCGGCCTGTCGGCCCCGACATCCGGCGAGGCCCGGGTAGCCGGTTTCGATGTCTACCGGGAGAGCGAGTCCATCAAACGGAATATCGGATACATGAGCCAGAAATTCTCCCTATACGGCGATCTAAAGGTATGGGAGAATATCCGTCTCTTCGGCGGTATCTACGGCTTGTCTAAACGGCAGCTGTCCCAGAAAACGGATGAGTTGCTGGATATCCTCGGGCTGGAAAAGGAGCGGAACACCTTGGTCGATTCCCTGCCCTTGGGCTGGAAACAGAAGCTATCCTTCTCCGTGGCGATCATCCATGATCCCAAGATCGTTTTCTTGGATGAGCCTACCGGAGGCGTCGATCCCGTCACCCGCCGCCAGTTCTGGGAGTTGATCTATGAAGCGGCTGCCCGGGGGATCACGATCTTCGTCACCACCCATTATATGGATGAGGCGGAGTATTGTAACCGTGTCTCCATCATGGTAGACGGAAAGATCGAAGCGTTAGACAGTCCCTCCGCCTTGAAGCGGGATTTTAAGACAACGAATATGAACCAAGTCTTCCACGCCTTGGCTCGAAAAGCAACGAGAGGAGAATAAACGATGAAACAATTCATATCCTTTGTTAGAAAGGAGTTCTATCACATTTTCAGGGACGCACGCACGACAATGATCCTCTTGCTCATGCCCGTCATCCTGATCATCTTGTTCGGATATGCCATCACGACCGAGATCAAGCGGGTACCGATCGCTATTTTCGACCAAAGCCGGGATGAGCTGACACTGAAGATAGCAGACCGCTTGAATGCCAGCGAGTACTTCGAACTGTATACGACCGTCGATAGCTATGAGGATGCCGGGGCCTTGTTTCGGCAAGGAAAGGTACACGTCGTAGTTGTCTTCCCCCCCGGGTACGCTTCCACGGCCGATGCCCAAGTACAAGTCTTGGCGGACGCTACCGATCCGAACGAGGCCACGCAGCTAATCGCCTATTGCTCGGCGATCATCGCGGAACAGTTGAAAGGAGAGTCGGCGGTTGAGAGTAAAGCCGTGACCCCGGTTACCACTTTGCTCTACAACCCTCAAATGAAAGGCGCCTACAACTTCGTGCCCGGCGTGATGGGTTTGATCTTGATCCTTATATGTGCCATGATGACCTCGATCGGCATCGTGAAAGAGAAGGAGATGGGAACAATGGAAGTCCTGCTGGTCTCCCCGTTGAAACCCATCTACATCATTCTGGCCAAGGCGATCCCATACCTATTGCTGAGTATGGTGAATATCGCTACGATCTTGCTGCTATCCTATTTCCTGCTGGACGTTCCGATAAAAGGCAGCCTGCTGTTGCTGGTTTCCGTGTCCATCCTGTACGCGATCGTATCCCTCTGTCTGGGCCTGCTGATCTCCACGGTAGCCGATACCCAGCAGGCGGCTATGTTGATCAGCGGTATCGCCTTGATGCTTCCGATCATGTTGTTGAGCGGCATGATGTTCCCGATCGAGAATATGCCGGATATCCTGCAATGGTTCTCCCATATCGTTCCGGCCAAATGGTATATTATCGCCGTGAAGGACGTGATGATCAAGGGGCTTCCCGCCGTGTCGATCTTGAAGGAGATCGGGATACTGTCGTTCATGGCGGTCGTGCTGGTATTCTTGAGTGTGAAACGTTTTAAAATACGATTATAAGCTATGTTACGATATTTGTTAGAGAAAGAGTTCAAGCAGATCCGTCGGGACCGGTTCATGCCGAAGATTATCTTCATCATCCCGATCATGCAGTTGATCATCTTACCTTTTGCCGCTAATTTCGAGATGCGAAATATCAACCTTAGCATTGTGGACAACGATCATTCCGTCACCTCCATGCAATTGGTAGATAAGGTACTATCCTCCGGATATTTCCGCCTGACAGACCGGTCGGATCGTTACGACGAGGCGCTGACCTCGGTGGAGAGCAATGAGTCCGATATCATTCTGGAAATCCCCTCTGATTTCGAGCGGGACTTGGGTAAGGAGGGCAGGGCGGACGTGATGATCGCCGCTAACGCCGTGAACGGAACCAAGGGCGGCTTGGGTAGCTCCTACCTCTCCTCGATTATACAGGATTTCAATAGGGAGAAAGGCTTCGCCTCTATGGGATCGGGCAGGGGAGTGGCTTCGATTAACCTGTTTAATCCCCACTTGAGCTACAAGATCTATATGGTTCCCGGCATCATGGTATTCTTGCTGACGATTATCGGGGGATCGATCTCCGCCTTGAATATCGTGAGCGAGAAGGAGAAAGGGACGATCGAGCAGATAAACGTCTCGCCCGTACCCAAGTCCCTGTTCCTGCTGTCGAAGCTGATCCCTTTCTGGGTGATAGGCTTTGTCCTGCTGACGGTGGCGATCCTCATCGCTTGGCTGATCTACGGCTTGGTGCCGGAGGGGAGTTTCGGGGTGATCTATTTGTTTGCCGCCGTATATTTGATCGCTTTTACGGGATTTGGCTTGGCGATCTCCTCCTTCTCGTCCACACAGCAACAAGCGATGCTTACGGCGTTTTTCTTCTTGATCATTTTCGCCTTGCTAAGCGGATTGTTCACGCCGATCAGCAGTATGCCGGAATGGGCGCAGAAGATCACGCTGGCGAACCCGGTGCGTTATTTCGTGGAGGTGATGCGTATGGTCTATTTAAAGGGGAGCGGCTTTGCCGATTTACGGGGACATTTCGTGATTGTCTGTCTATTTGCTGTTTTTTTTAATCTGTTAGCGGTAATTAGTTATCGTAAAAAGGGGTAGTTCGGAAATAAATGTTTTCTTTGTATCCCGTTTACGGATTATAAACTAATACAGCGAAAAAACATGTCATTTATCATTGTCGTACTTTGTTTGGCCTTATTGATTGTCTTGATATCCTACTTTAAGGTGGATGCTTTCATTGCGTTTCTGATCTCCTCTATCTTGGCGGGCATCGCTTTGGGCATTCCGTTGGAGAAGCTGCCGGACTCGGTGAATAACGGTATCGGGAGTATCTTGGGTGGGTTGACGTTGATTATCGTATTAGGCGCTATGCTAGGCAAGTTGGTGGCCGAGAGCGGAGCGGCACAGAAGATCGCTTCCGTGATGGTGTCACTTTTTGGTACTAAGCATATACAATGGGGGCTGATGGTGACAGGCTTTGTCGTGGGTATTCCGTTATTTTATGGGATCGGATTTGTGTTGTTGGTGCCATTGATCTTCTCGATCGTGTATAAATACAAGCTTCCGGCGGTCTAT
>ENA-OPWX01002311-OPWX01002311.1-human-gut-metagenome-genome-assembly--contig:-NODE-2311-length-10404-cov-6.758141_pt1 | contig 10404 bp, 10 predicted proteins | sample MGYA00241514_ERZ502020 | MGnify/ENA primary metagenome ERZ502020 (study PRJEB25962, sample SAMEA2042105) | human gut metagenome | biome: human gut; feature: human-associated habitat; material: faeces... | reverse complement strand
GTAATGCCGCTTTTTGCCGGAAGGAAAATGCTTTACTCATTGGATAGGGGGGCGTGGAATCAGCCCTCCTTCGTCCATAGCTGGTTTTGAGATGTTTATGCGGCAGGAAACACTTGCTTTTATCGCTGGCTAAATGTATATTTGCAGCGTTAAAATCGTTCTTTGATTAATGCAAAAGAAAACTGAATATAGTAATTCGCTCGTTTCTAAATCGTTACCTGCAAATAGAATGGCATATTATAAATAACTGTTTATCAACTATATATAAAATTTACTATGTTTCGCGATATGGGGGCTGAGCCTGATGCTGCATTCTGCCTTTTCACCGATACGTTTCAGACTGTCTTCCATGCATTCCAAATTCCCGACCGGAAAGACCTTGTCGGGAGAATCCTTGAACTTGTCGTCTCCCTTGTACCTTTCTATCAGCTCAACGGCTATCGGCAGAAGTTTGACGACATAGGCGGCTTGGTCTTTACCCTGTTGCCGATAAGCCATACGCCTCCATCCGAATCGGTATACACATTCTTATAGCTTAACGCCTTCAGATCGGCATGGGCCAGACCGCTGAAACACATAAAGACAAACATATCCCGGATAGCCTGCTGACGTTTGTAGTTCAGCTTTACATGTATCACACGCTGAAGATCATCCTCTGAAAGAAACGGGCGTTTCCTGTATTCCGGCTTGCATTCGAACTTCTTGAACGGATGTTTGTGGATCCATCCTTCATCCATAGCCAGATACATGAGCCACTTTAAGGTGTTGATACGTTCAAATGCCGTTGACTTTGCCAACCCCCTTACCGAAAGCATCCAGTTGTAGTAGTTCTTTATAAAATCGATGTCCAACGACATCAGGGGGACATCATCCGTTCCCATCTTATCCTTCAAATAACATTGCAGACATCTGCTTTCACATACAAGACCTTCGTATGTACCCTTGGCTTTGGTTTTTCCGATCTGATTCCTGTAATCCTGAATCTTGATATTGAAGATTTCCATCAGGGAATGAATCTCCTCTCCAAGACCGGTATAACGGTCATATACTTTCTTTGCCGTGACAAATGTATCGTGGTCGCAAATATACTGATAGTGTTTTCCTATCCGAACCTTGATATTCTCCAACTCCCTGTTCAAGCATCTTGCCTCTTCCGATTTCCCCTTCGCACAGTTTCCCTTTGCATCCCATAGGGAGAGAGGTATATCACACTTACAACTGAAACTTGCAATCGTACCATTGATTGTTATTCGTCCCATAACCGGAACACGACCATTTTTAATTGACTGGTTCTTGGTGTAGAACAGAACTTTAAAAGTACTTCTCATAACTCAATTATTTTTGTTACAAAATTAATAATCATTGAATTATCTGAGGTTATGCAAAACAGTGCAAGGGATTGAAAAATAGTCCTTTATATATTGTTTAAAGGCACATTGGTCGAGGTAACGATTAAGTAACGAAACTCACGACCAAATGTGCTTTTTTAGCATCGTTTTTCCTGTCGTTAAAAAGAAAGCCTGTAATAATAAGCTGATTTCAAGCAATATTGCGCTTATATGTTACCTTTTCAAAAAATCCTTGCTGTTTTTTAAAAACATCACATTTTTTTATCTAAACACCATCATCATTTTTTTCAATCTATGGCCTTCTTTTCATAAACCACATCTTATATCCTCGTGAAGGATGGGTGAAGGCCATAATCCGTGTTTATCAATTTATATCTCATTTTTCATTTTATTTTCTTCATTATTCTATCCCAGCGGGGTTTCTCCGTAAATTTATCTTCCGAATACCAAATACGGGTAGCCTTACCTACAATATATTCTTCCGGCAACATCCCCCAATATCTTGAATCCGGTGAATTTGCCATATTATCACCGGATACAAAATAATAGTTCTTTCTAAAGCGATACTGGGTAGTCGCACTGTCTCCCAGCAATATTTGTCCGTCTTTTATACGTAGTTTCTTCTTCTGTTCCCACCCTATCAACTATCTGTACAAAAGACAGTTTGTACGGTTCATCATTACTGTCTGTTCTTTCTTGGGAATCGGCAAAGGTCCGAACTCACAGATAGTCCATCCAATTTGTTTGTCATACGGAAATGTACTGACCACAATACCATACTGCTCCGGATGATCCAAGTTCGCAAGATCGTGTTGAGCGCTGTAATTTCCCAATTGTTCGTCACATCCACGTATTTTATAAAATCCGCCCCGAATCTCTAACGTATCTCCTGGCAAAACAATACATCGCTTTACGTAATATTGCATTACATCGAACCTTACACTATCCCAACGATTCATTTGATAAGGGAAATTAAAAACCTGTATATCATTTCTCTTGAAATTCCCCAATCCGGGTGTCCGGTGGATACCTCTTTGCCCAATGAATATCTATGGGGGATTATAAAAGGTGAAGACGATAATCCGCATTTATCAATTTATGTCTCGTTTTTAGATCAAGCAGATGTATGTCAATAAAATAGGTTATGCAAATTACATCCAACAAAAAACGCTCCCAATATAAATGGAAGCGTTGTCTTTATCTTTTTTAAAATTCACGATATTTTGTGGCAATCCTATTATAAGCTTTTTATTTCTTCAATGGATAGTCCTGTAACTTGAGAAATAGTATCAAATGGAATATTCAATGATTTCATATTATGTACCATTTCTCTTTTTTCTTCCATACGTCCCTCTGCACGACCCTCTGCACGTTCGGTATATATATTATCTCGTAGAATCACTATGTTATCCAAATGACGATAATAAGCATTTAATTCTTCTTTAGTCATCCTATCCAGTTTCAAGCGTTGACGAGCCTCATCCAATCCCGGCGCTGTTGCACTATCAGGTATATCACCTGTATTCATATAATAAATCCATTCCTCCAATGGACTCCGGGCTACTTGATTGAAATCATTGACCTTCAAAATATAATATTCGGGATAAAGCTGACTGACACTGTCTACTTTGAATGTCTGTTTTTGGAAAGGAGTCAATTCCAAAACATCTCCCTCATGGATTCCGCGGAATTCTGTTTTTCCATGATATACAACATCCTTTCCATTCCCTAAAGAGAAATATATAATATTGACACTATATACTTTCCTTACATTATCATACCCTTCCCCGCGATTTATATATTCAGTGACCAATTTCGAAGTACCGAATAGCATACGTTGGAAATACGCATACTCATTATTATTTTGAACTTCAATCAAAATAAATTCGCCTTTTGAGTTCTCCGCAAGCATATCTACCCGATTATACTTGTCAAACTCGTCCTCTTGATTGCTTTCACTTTCCAACAACTTCTGAATGACTATCTTTTCATTTAGAAGAGTGGTAAGAAAGCCCTCGAGAACTGCAAAATTGGCTTTATTACGCAATAAGCGTTTCATAGCCCAATCGAAACGAATATAATTACTTCCCATAAGTTCGTCTCCTTTCCCGTTTTCTTTTTTTCATACCAACAAAGGTAAGCAGAAAATGTTTGATTTCAAATATATATCCTTCTATTTCTTTCTGTCTAAGAATATTCTATCACCCACTCTCCCAAAGTCCGTGTTATACTATCAAAATTCACTCCAACCTTAACAACCTTGCGATGATCTATCTCGTAAGGAATAGCATATTGTTTACTATTAATTTGAGCCAATGCTTCTTCGGGAGTTCCATCTATCTTAAATTCAAATACATAAATTGCATCGGGCATCTTTATTACCACGTCAGTCCTACCAATGGCATTCAAATCCATTCGCTGTAACATTTCAATCAACAAAGTGGATGTACCGGTAGAGAACCAAAAGCTCTTATAATCTTTTTGCGAAAAGGCATTGAAAAGGCTGAACGGATTGTAAATATCTTCACAATTCTTGCTGAAATGATAACCGTCATACTGCCGTTTCAAATGCCGACAAGCTTCTTCATAGGTTTCATCATTTGCTTGAGCTATCCTCTCAATATCCGGTTGCATCTGACTTAGCAACTCTTGCTCTGTAATACCACAAATAGCACTATAATCATCGCTCATACTGATATTCTGTAAGTTATTCAGCTCACTAAAAAATCAATATGCAACACAGGATAAACAGTCCATTCTTTCTCTAACTGTTCCATAGCCAATCCTTCGAACAACTCTTTCTTTCCGGAAAAATAAGCTTCAAGAGTAGAGATTAGAAGACTTTTTCCAAAACGGCGGGGACGGCTAAGAAAATAAACTTTATCAGTATGAGTCAATTGATAAATTAACGCTGTTTTATCAATATACACACAATTATTATTGCGCAAATCCTCGAAATTCTGTATCCCGATAGGGTATCTTCTAAATATCTCTTTCATATAAACCTAATGCATTAGTTGAAAGAAGTGTTATCATTTTTCACTCATTCACAATGAGCAATTTTAGCATTATATATTCGTTTATAATGAGAAGTTTTATATCTCTGCAATCAAATGCTATTAAGATAGTGACGCTATTCCAGGCATATACTGTCACTATGTTTAAACCGGATTATTCGGGCTATTATTTCTAATTTCAACGCTGTGTAGGCAGAGTAAACTCCTGCGAGTCGCAGATCACCCCATTTTCATCTGCCACTGCTACACGGAACGTTACTTCGCCGTCTTTCAATCTATTACCGGCATGTATGGAAGCCGTATAACGAATGCCTTCGCCCGGCAAAATTTCTTCGACCATTACCGAAGGAGAAATGCCGATATGCTTCACCTTGCCTACGGTTTCCACCACCGGAACTACGTTATAAACAGGCTTCCGGTCTTCATTCATAATCTCAAAGATAATCTTACTGTTCTCTCCCGCATCAATCACATGACTGCGATTATCATCTATAAAACGGATTCTACGTAGTTTCAATTGAGAAACAGGCTGCTGAACCGGCTGTTTCTTATATTTCTGCACACGAACCTCACGAACTTCGGGAACGTATGCGTCATCCTCTATCGGCTCTTGTCGCGGTGCGGTCAACGCACTGCCTATCGCCGCACCGGCAATAGTCCCTACAATATTACCAATAGCAGAGCCACGATAACCACCTCGCCAACCTCGATTATTATCTCCAATCAATCCACCTATCGAACCTCCCAAACTACCTCCGATAGAAGCACCGGCCACGATAGCTCCCGGATTACCCATACGCCCTGATGCACATCCGCTCAAAAGTAAAACGGAAAGCAAAAATACTGTTAGTTGTTTCTTCATGAGCCTTTCTATTTTAATATTTTTATTCTATTACCTTAAAACGAGCGAAACGCAATAATAGTTGTTTCTCTCCCGCATTTTTAAAATGAATAGTTGCTTTTGCATTGTCTCCCGTGCCTTCTACCTTCATCACTTCTCCCAAACCAAAACGTTCATGTTCAATTCTCTGTCCGGCTTGTAATCCTGCAACCGACACCGGACCGGAAGACATCGCTTGAGAACCGCCACTTACCGTGCTTACCTTTTTCAAATTTCTCGGCACACTGGGAGCTATTATCTGAGCTTTCGGCCGCTCCTTTCGTTCCGAAGAAGCACTTCCAAAAGGTGTAGTACGCGACGGAGAAGCAGAACGAGTGAATCCTCCTTCAATCTCCCTGCGGAAACGTCCTGCGTCTTCATCCACCGAACGACTGATTCCCGCTTCGTGAGGCATCTTCAAATAATGGATATCAATATCACGCAAGAAACGACTGGGACTCCCAAACTCCATCTTTCCATAACGGAAGCGGGTTTTGGCAAAAGACAAGTAGCAATGTTCCTCTGCACGGGTAATGGCGACATAGAACAAACGGCGTTCTTCCTCCAATGCACGGGGAGAATCGCCAACCATCCCACTTGGGAATAGGTTTTCTTCCAGACCGACTACAAAAACATTCTTAAATTCCAACCCTTTGGCGGAATGAACTGTCATCAATGTTATCTTTTCTCCGTCATCCGCTTTGTCGGAATCCTGATCGGTGAGCAACGCAATCTCTGAAAGAAAATCGGTAAGAGATATATTCGGATTGCCTTCCTCCTGCCGCAAAGCACAGAAATCATTCATTCCATTCACCAATTCTTCTATGTTTTCCTTACGGCTCAGGTTCTCCGGAGAAGTATCCTGACACACATCGTTCATAATACCCGATTGACGGATAATATCCACACCTATCTCGTACGCATTCTTATCCGCCTGACCGGTTATAAAACCCTCGATCAATGCACGGAAACCTTGCAGCTTTGCATGAGTACCTTTGTTGATGTTCAGTCCATAGGTCAACGGTTCACAAAGCGTTGACCACAGACTGACTCCATGATCAGTTGCCGCTGATATGATTTTACCGACCGTAGTATCTCCGATACCACGAGCAGGATAATTAATAATTCGTTTGAATGCTTCTTCATCGTTCGGATTCACCACCAAACGGAAATAAGCAATCACATCTTTTATCTCTTTACGTTGGTAGAATGAAAGTCCGCCATAAATTTTATAAGGCATACTCCGTTTCCGAAGAGCTTCCTCAAAAATACGACTTTGTGCATTCGTACGATATAGGATAGCAAAATCAGCATACCCGTAATGATATTCCCGACGAAGTTCAGCTACCTTATTAGCAACGATATCCCCTTCTTCCACATCACTATATGCCTGAAATACACCGATAGCTTCCCCTTTCTCCTTTTCGGAAAATACGGCTTTACGTATCTGGCGCTCATTCTTTTCTATCAAGCTGTTGGCAGCACAAACAATGGTCTGTGTGGAACGATAGTTCTGCTCCAACTTGAAAACTTTCGTATTCGGATATGTCTTCGTAAAGTAAAGGATATTATCAATATCCGCTCCACGAAAAGAGTAAATGCTTTGTGCATCATCGCCAACAACACAAACATGCTGATTTTCTTTCGCCAATTGCAGAACAATGCTATGTTGCGCATAATTAGTATCTTGATACTCATCAACGAGTATATATCGGAATTGGTCTTGATAACGTGCCAATATTTCCGGATAATCACGAAATAAGATATAAGTATATACCAGCAGATCATCAAAATCCATAGCTCCCGCCTGACGACACCTTTCCCAATAACGGGTATAGATATCACGAATAGCAGGCATTTTTACAGCCATATCGCCTTCATATGCTTCTTTATTGGCAGCGTATCCCGTAGGAGTGACCAAATGACTCTTTGCATTGGAGATGCGGGCTTGTACCGTTCCCGGTTTATAAGTTTTTTCGTCCAGTCCCATTTCTTTAATAATAGAACGAAGCAGACTTTTACTATCAACCGTGTCGTAGATTGTAAACTGGGAGGTAAAGCCGATATATTGCGCCTCAGCACGAAGAATACGGGAGAAGATGGAATGAAATGTACCCATCCACAAGTAACGTGCCCGTTCCGCCCCCACTTGTCGGGCAATACGTTCTTTCATCTCACGTGCCGCCTTATTGGTAAAGGTAAGTGCAAGAATATTCCACGGATTGTAACCGTTCTCCAACAGATAGGCTATTTTATAAGTCAGCACACGTGTCTTACCCGAACCCGCACCGGCTATCACTAGCGAAGGCCCGTCATTGTAAGTCACCGCCGCACACTGACTCTCATTCAATTCCTTTATATAATTGATATCCATAACAGCATTATAAAAACAATGTAGTTTTTTAACAAACTCTCGGCATTCAAATTTGTTCTGAATACAAAAGTATAATATTCATTTGAGAATGACGGTATTTTTATAATTTTTCGTCACTAACTATTTTAACCTATCCCCCAAAGCAATGAAAAAAAGTATATTGTTATCAATTATTTTGAGTTTAAGCCTAGTCGCCTGCATTCCACAGGCTATGGCGCAAAAACAAAGCCGTATGGAAAAACTGCTAAGGTATCTGAACGATAATGATACGGAAAAATGGCAGAAAAACCGAGAAAAGGTAGACAACGACACGAAGGCATATTATGCCGAAGAACTGGCCCTGCTGGATGTCCTCAACGGGTTGTGGAACGAACAAAGTGAACAAGCCGCAACCGATTATTTCGGATGTTACGGGAAAGCGGCCAACGCCTACTTCTCCAACATCTGTGAGGAAGAGAAAATACCGCTTCCGAACGTACAGGACAGAGCGGAACAGGCTATTATCCACATATTGGAGGCTTCGAAAGAACAGATACCTTTCAGCCGTACACTGCTGGACAGTATTCGTTCAAGCGGCTATACGGCAGACTCCGTTATTGCACAGAAGATACGGAATATCCGCGAATTGGCTTTATTGGAAGGTATGCTGACAGCGCCTGCACTCAGCACATATCAGACATATATAGCGGAATATCCGAACGGGAAATTTATCCCACAAATCAATGCTGCCGAAAACAAACGGTTATACGGGATTGTAAAGCATAACCCGTCACAGGAAAATTTCAAAGCTTTTTTTGACGATCCGGCAATGCTAAAGTTTTTCACGGACAAAGAAACGCGCCCGTTTTTGCCAGAAGTCCAAGCTTTATATGATGATTTTCTATTCCATTGTATCGACAGTCTGCGAGAGGGAAACAATGCAACCGCCCTCCGGCAGGTTATTGATGATTATAAACGCAACCCTTATCTGAGTCCCTCAGCACGTACCCATCTGGACGACCTCGAATATCTTAGCGAGAAAGCTGATTTTGAACTTTTGAAACCGGCAATAACCAATTCCGAATCTTTGGGTTTGTTGCAGGAATTCCTCAGTACACATAAGTACAAAGAGTTTCGTGATCAAGCCAATGCGCTACGAGCTCCATTCATTCTACAGACAATCATCTCCACTCCCACTTCCATAAAATATTACAATGCGGGACGACTGATCAAGTCTGCCGCCAACGACAGCACTGGGAATGTGTCAATCACTTATTCGTACAATGACAAGGGGCAGCTTGTCTCTATATTATCCCTGACTATGAAAAACGGTCAAGTGAGTGAGGAGGTGCAAACAAACAGACTGTATGACCCTCAAGACCACTGCATTTTTGAAGTGCAGACAAATCCCAAGACCAAAACGGACATTTACCGAAGGACACGCCGTATCGGTGCCGACGGGAGCATCGAGAGCGATTCACTTAAATATATGGACGGAAGGTCGATTATCAGCACATACAATAAACAAGGCTTATTGACTGAAGCCAAAGAATATAATAAGAACGGAGAACTCCAAGCATACACAGCGAACAAGTATGATGAAAAAGGCAGATTGACCGCATCGCAACATCAGAACCTGTTTATGGCTAACCCCTCCGATCAGGTTATCTCCCAAAAAGATACTTATGAATATGACAAATACGGTTATTTGACTCAGATAGCTTATCAGCGTATTTTAGGCAATAACCAGAAAACATCCGGTTACCTGACTTGTATGTATGATAAATATGGCAATCCGATTGACGGAAATTCTTATTATGAATATGATAATACAGGGCAATGGGTCTGCCGTACAAATCGCGGAAATCCCCAAGAGGTGGAACGGGTACAGTATATTTATAAATAAAAGTGAAGATACTGCGAACCTTTTACCAAATGCTTCTGTTATTATAGTATAACAAGCCATTTAAAACTTGTAACATTATGAATACTATATTAATGTCTTTAATTATGATGACCATGACTTACGAAATGCCTAAACTTCCTTACGCAAACAATGCGTTGGAACCTGTAATCAGTCAGCAAACGATAGATTTCCATTACGGGAAACATCTACAAACGTATGTAAATAATCTGAACAGCCTCGTGCCCGGAACCGAATATGAAGGTAAAAAGGTGGAAGAAATCGTTGCCACCGCACCGGACGGAGCTATATTCAATAACGCCGGACAAGTATTGAACCACAATCTATATTTCCTGCAATTTGCCCCCAAACCTGCCAAGAAAGAACCGACAGGCAAACTGGGAGAAGCCATCAAGCGTGACTTCGGCAGCTTTGAAAACTTCAAGAAAGAATTCAATGCGGCAGCGGTAGGATTATTCGGTTCAGGATGGGCCTGGTTGTCCGTTGATAAAAACGGAAAACTGCACATCACCAAAGAAGGAAACGGCAGTAACCCTGTACGTGCCGGATTGAAACCGCTTCTCGGTTTTGACGTGTGGGAACACTCTTACTACTTGGATTACCAGAACCGTCGCGCCGACCATGTCAATGCTCTGTGGAGTATCATCGACTGGGATGTGGTGGAAAACAGAATGTAACGGATTTACTGACTAAACTATACTTGAACAAGGTCGTTGTGATTTTCACAGCGACCTTGTTTAGGCTATATAGATGCCACCAACACAAATATCCGACAGAAAAATGAAAAAAAAATCAACCGATGTAGTGTTTTTATGTTTCTTTTTCACTTACTTTGCTCCCGTAAAGACAAAGGGGTGCCCCATGAGGGGCTGAGATTATAC
>ENA-OPWX01002309-OPWX01002309.1-human-gut-metagenome-genome-assembly--contig:-NODE-2309-length-10407-cov-18.761785_pt1 | contig 10407 bp, 10 predicted proteins | sample MGYA00241514_ERZ502020 | MGnify/ENA primary metagenome ERZ502020 (study PRJEB25962, sample SAMEA2042105) | human gut metagenome | biome: human gut; feature: human-associated habitat; material: faeces... | reverse complement strand
CAAAAGTAAATTTTCAATCTCTTTTGCACCTGTTTCCTTAGCCAAAGCAAGAGGGGTGCTGCCGTTACTATCTTTTATATCAAGGTCTGCATGATATTCTAAAAGCAACTTCACCAGTTCTATGTTATTATTGGCAATGGCTTCCATAATCGGATATACTTTATAGGTGTCGCATGGACTTTGGCAACCATTTACGTTAATGCCATGCTCCAGCAAGATATGGGCTAACTTTACGTTAGACAATTTGCAGGCGTATGTCAGGAGCGTAAGTCCATACTCATCGCTATATACTCTATCGTTTATGTCCTTGTATCTGGTAAGGGCATATTTTAGTACATCTTCTTTGTCAAAGTAGATTGCCGTATAGAGTATATCAAACTCGTAACAATCGTTACCCATTGCCATAGGTTCATCTTTTGCTGCCAGCAACTGTTTAATGGTTTCCATATTATTGTTGCGGCAAGCAACCCCTAACGGATAAAGCTGGTAGGTTGCATCCCGTATAGTATCTTGCAGCAATGTGCTTGCTTTCATGCTATCCAAACTACAAAAAAGCGTTGCAAGAAAAAGTAATGTCCTATTTACTATCTTCATATTTACTTTTTAAGTCGCACGTTAATGCTAATGGTTCAGCAGGGAACGGCTTGCCGTTATCCTGCGTTGTTAGCTGTATCTATTTTAGAAAATCCAAATCAAAATAATATTGATTGTCATTCTTCGGATTTATGTAAATCGTTGTCATTCCATAGTGTTGCAATAGCATTTCCAATGAAACTTTTTCCTTCAAGATTGCATCACTGCGAAATGTTTTTGTCTTTCCATTGTATTTGGTTGTGTACGTTACGGTGCATATTGTAGTGGACACAATTTGTTCACTATGATAAATGTCAGGGAATAAATAGCCACTGACACCATTCCAAAATTGGATTTCCCATGTATGGAATATCCGAAAGATAGGCTCTTGCATCCTTGATTTCTTGGTATTCCATTTCTGTGTAGTGACTTTACATTGGTTTAAATCAACAAATAATTGTATTCCATGCCTTTTTATTTGTTTTGTAGCCTGTTTTACTCTATATTTATAAATAGTATCACCAATAAGTCCGGAATTCAACCAAACAACCAATAAGATAGCTCCCGATATTCCAATAGCATACCATTTTGCAGCAAAGCAAATGCCCACACCGAATACATAAATCCAAATAAAAATAAATCCAAGTATTCTCAATATTTTATTCTCATAGATTTTCATGTCATATAATTACAGCTAATGGTTCAGCGGGGAACGCTGTAAGCGTTATCCCGGTTTATTATCAATTCTCATTTCATTTTTTCTCACGTCAATATAAAGCAAATCATCATGGTCTGTTATACTATACAGCTCCATGAAATCCTCTGTTACTAAATAATATTCGTCAAGCCCTTCGCAATCACCAATAAATATATGTATATCAGACAATTTTGCTTTGTAAACCACAAATCCAATATGCTCATAATCAATGAAGAAATAGAAAACGGTATTTCTATCTATTAAATCCAATAGATGAAAGTAAGGGTCTTCCATGTTACAATCGATACTATATGGCACATACTTAAAACTCAACCATAATGCATAAGGGTTTCCAATTACAAATGTGTCATATAACCTTTGTACCAAAATCTCTTTATCGGCATCTTCTATTTTCTGAAATGGAAGATGATTGTCTTCGATTGTACGTTCTATTTCTTTGAAAAATAAATCATCTATCATACTTAATATTATTCCATGTGGTGATATTCCATATTGTAAATATGGTTCTACTTTTATTCTCCAGCCAACCTTTTCTAATATTTGATTTTTATCCATATTTCACACTTTTATTGATAATGGCTAAGCGGGGAACGACGTTAGTCCGTTATCCCGGTTTGTTAGTAATATATTCTATCGCACTCGCTTCAAATCCCCGATAAATTGGAGTACCGTTTCTATATACGGAATAGCTTTTAGAATTTTGATATTATCTATTGATTCTATACCACCCGATACCAATGCTGGGACATATCCGTAACATTCATCCAATGTAGGAACACCCTTTTCTGATTTTATCATAGGATATTTATTTAAGGAAAACCATGATTCCAAACAACTCTTGTTGAAAATTACCACATTCAATAGTATATCAACATTCTCGGATAAAATCTTGAATGTTCCGTATCTCACATTGATGAATACGACATAATCTCCTATCACGGGATTCTTAACATAAGCAAAAATATCTCCAAAAACAGTTGTCATAAATGGAGTTACAGTTTCATACTCATACAGAGGATAACTATCATCTACTATTGTATAATATTTATCGGGGTTAATAATTCTGAACAATCCATCACAAAACGTTCCAAGTCCAACTTCTTTCCAAAGTTCGATTATTTTTTCTGATACCGCATTAGCATATTTTGCAATAAAAGTATCATCTACCGTTTGGCGAGTGCTGTTTAGGCTCTTATCTAAAAATTTTTCGTACATATTGATTGTGCTATTTATTACTAATGGTTAGAAAGGAGCATCGTCAGATGCTATCTTTCGTTGTTACCGATTTTTTTCCTTAATGTCTTATGAATAAAGTTATCCAAGTCTTTGGAGTTATAGAATTTCCATGTTGAATATGCAATCATATTACCTTCCGGATTGTGTGATATACTCCAATAATTCATACATTCTTTATCCACATATTCCTTTATTCTGATAATTTCTTCCAGCGATAAACTGCTTAATTGAACAAAATATTCGCCAGAATAATCTTTGTTGATAACTGATGTACTATCAACAAACTTGTTCATGTGTGCGATACAAGCATAAAGGGCATATCCTTTTGCTTCTTCAAACCTTTCTCTATATGCAACCTTTTGCGTTGTACAACTTGCGGTTACATAAAGTATGCACACTATTGTTATTATCATTTGCATATGCTTCATGTCTATAACTTTATTCGTTGTCGGTAATGGTTTGACAAGGGGCTGCGTTTAGCAGCTATCTTGGCTCGTTATCAGTAGATTTAACTATCCCAACTACCATTTCTTATTTTCTCTATTTCTTCTTCTGTAAAGAAACACATTAAATATCCACCCAAACTATATTTCGGCAAATCGTATTGTACTTCTGTGTCATTCATCCATATTTCAATGTCGCATAAATCTTTTCCATATAAATGTTCTCTTATATATTCGGAAGTGAACGATTTAGGTAATTGCATGAACAAAAAGCCATGTTCCAATTTCATAGCTTGAAGTAGTTCTTCATCTATAACACAGCGGATATACTCTTTCCCGTTTCCGTCTTTTATGGATAAATAGAGAAAATCATTTTCTTTATTCGCTTCTCCATAAGCATCTGTACCCATTAGATACGAAAATCGTTCATATTCCGACTCACAAACAAGACCGTTAAAGGTTGATTTAAACTCTTGCCCACCTTTGTTGTTGTCAGGTACTGCAACTGCGACATTATTATTGCCGAGATTTATTACAAAAATTTCATCCATATTATTTTATCTTTTAATAGTTATACTTTACTGATAATGTTTAGAGGATAGCCGACCGTTTAGGGCGGTTCATCCTCATGTTCGAGACAATTTTTATTTCCTTTATTACATACTATATAGAACTTCAATTTTTGACTGCTGTTTCCGGCAGAAAGAGGTGTGAAGTTCATGCCCGCACCCCGTTCGTTTCATTACTGCTCTTATCCGTATTTCATTCATTTTTCAGTTCTCCTTTCTTTCTTTTCATGGGATTTCACTGTTCTTGTTCACGGCAGGACATAGCTATCCCATGTTGCTGTCATGCCGCTTTTTTCCGGTGTATGTCGCAATGCTCCAGTATTACCGTGTATGTCATGCCGCCACCCGTTACCGTGGTATGGCTGTAAACTCTCGTCCGTCCGCAACGCTCGCAGAAATACGGGTTTTCATATCCGCTTTCTGCCTGTTGCAACTCGGCTTCCTCTATCTCGCTTTCATCCTGCCCGAAGTATTCTTCCGGCAGGCTGCCTTTATTGGAATAGAAGCCGTAGTACCTCACGATGCGGAAATAGCGCAGTGGAACGTGTTGCAGCAGCCGAGGGAAGAACTCCCGGTAATGCAGCGTCAGTTCCTTTTCAACCGGGTTCCTCCTGTCGGGTGAGTTTTTGTAATCACGGTAACGGAATGAAATGTTTTCGCCGTCCATTGCCGTAATCTTGTATTCACTCAGGCACGCCCGTTTGGAATATCTGCCCACATATTGTATCACCTGTTCCGGCATCTGTATGGGTGGTTCCAAATGCACTATCCAGTCCTTTTTGTTTGCCACTTTTTTGATGAAGCCCATAAACTCCATGCGGTCACGGAAGTCATGCTCCAGCCTGCCCGCATCGAACAACTCTATCAGGGCGTGTTCAAACTTGTAGCGGAATACCTTACAGATAGAGGGGATATGCACGTAGTCATGTTCGGGGATGACTATCTTACCGTCGTTATCTATGCCGCCCCATGACATAATCATGTGCGTATGTACATGGAGCTGTTTCGTTTCCCCGTAGGTATGTAGTACGGCAATTACCCCGGTTTTCAAGCCGAACTTGTGCATCATCCAGTCTTTCAGCGTTTCAGCCGAAGTACGCATCAGTATATTCAGCATTTCTTTCCTGTTGCGCTTCACCAAGTCCAGCAGGATATGCGGCAAGGTCATCACCACATGGCGGTGTGGCACCCGCAGCATCTTTTCTTTCATGCGTGCCGCCCATTTCAGCGTGTCACGCCAGCCGCATGACGGGCAAAAACGGTGTTTGCAACTATGGCTGATTTTCCGTACTTCCCCACAATCGGGACAAACGTATGTATCTATCCCCAAAGTGGTTGTGCGACATACACGGATAGCGTTCACCGCCTTGTACTGTTCGGGGGTGATGTACTCCGCCGGGTGCTGTGCGTATTCGTCCCACCACCGATTGAAGAAATCGGACAAGCGGTACTTCTTTTCTTTGCAACCGTCTGTATATATGTCGTTTAGCACTTCTTTCATAGCTCGCACACAAATCCTTTTTTACTCCATTTTAACATCTAATCATTTGATTATTAGTTGTTTATTGTCTTGAATGTATTTATAAGATCACCCGTCAGGTGCTGTATATTACGGTAAACAACACCCCGCAGGTGCATTTCCTAATCTCTAATAGCTGCACCCTGTGTCAATGCCTCTCTGATTCTTCGAATATTCCGTTTGTTGTGTCCAAATGAGCATATCGAAGTGCGTTTGTTCAGGTCGTTTACGCTGTTAACCCACACTTGACCTTGGTCGAACACAATGAATATCTGCTCGCCCCATGTCAGATGCCAAAGCGCCGGGTTGGTATGTGCCACGATGCAGTCTTCTCCGTAGTGGTCAACGTCCCAATCATAAGTCACTGATAGATTATATATCTTGTCATAAATCGACTGCTTATCCAGTGTGGTAGGTATGCTACTGAAATCCAACTTGCGCCTCTGACTTCGGTATAGCACATAGGCAAGCAGCAGTAATACACCGCCAAACCAGAGAAAAGCAGACACGAACTGCCCGTTTGTATAGAACATTATACCCATAACACTCAGAGATATCACAGAAACCAACATCAGCATGTGCGATGCCCCATAATGGGTGTATGCCCAGTCAATAATAAGAGGCAAGGTTTTCCTTTTTAACACAAAGTCGGCAAGGGCGGCATCTTTCTCCTCCCGGTAACGGTAGCGATAGGCAAGCCACCATATCAACTCGAACAATGCACATACAACCCCAAAGACAATAAGGTTGAAAACATCATTGTCTATTTTGCTCACTCGCGGCTCTACAGAATAAGGAATTCCGCCAAAGGTCAGTTCCTTACAGGCTACGTTATAACCATTGCTGGAAAAATAATATTTGTAAACATATTCCTCCTTGCCATCGGAACCCGAATAGGAGTTGCTTGTCGGACGGACTGTCTCTCCGTTAATGGTCAACAGGGGCGGATTCTGGTCGGGACGGGCATTGCAAGTCAACGTGGCACAATATTTTACAAAATCCTTTTTCAGTTGAACCACACGCAGATGGCATTGCAATTTACTTAAATCTGCTTCGGGAGTATGTACGGTTACACGGCATTCCGGGGTAGTATAGGTCTGATTCCCTACTTTTACGGATGCCGGTGGCAGTTGAAACTCGCCGCTTTCCCTGAACCGTACAAAATAAAAGAATCCGGTTTCATTTGTCTTGCTTTCCACACCGTTTATGATGGCATAACTGCTGCTTTTATGAGGCTCCGGACCACGTAGCACTTCTATGCTACTGTCAAACTCAGGAGCTGCAACCGAATCGAATTGGGAATTGACCAGTGCATACGTCAATTTCACCTCCTGTCCGGTGCGAAGAATTCCCAGCGTGTCCAACTGTATGTGAAAATACACAGAATCTGCCGTAGCCGAGACATTGGCCCTGACTGTTGGCAACAATGCCGACAACAACAGGAGGGTAATCAATCCGCTTCTGATAGTCATGCTTTTGATATGTCTTGTCATTTTTATCATATATGGTAATTTGTAGATACGATATAATTTGTATTCTCCTTCATAATATGATAATGCACCCTACGAATCATCCAGAGAATCAAGCGGATTGGGTATGCTCGATTTGTGTGTACTCGTCACATGAAGATAAATAGATGTGGTCTTGATGTCATTATGACCCAGCAGTTCCTGTATGGTTCTCAGGTCTGTTCCTTGCTCCAGCAAGTGGGTCGCAAACGAATGGCGCAGCATGTGTACATGTACCCGGTGCTTGATTCCGGCACGGCTGGCAGCTTCTTTCAGTACCTTTACCAGCGCACTGGCGGAATACGGTTCTCCGGGTGTCTCTCCCTCGAACAGCCATTTCTGCGGACGGTACTCCTTGAAATATTCCCTCAGTTCCTTCAGCAGTTTTTCCGACAGCAGCGAATACCGGCATTTCCGTCCTTTGCCCATGATGCGTACAAGCATCCTTTCGCTTATGATGTCCTTGGGGGGTGAGGTTCAACAGCTCGCTCCGCCGTAGTCCGGCTGAGTATATCAATGAGATCATGCAGCGGTGCTTCCGGTTCGACAGGCACGAGAGGATACGGCATACCTCATTACGGCTCAGCACTTCGGGCAGGCTCTTGTACTCTTTGGCGCGGGTGATGCCGCCGTAGTATTGCCGCTTTCCGCCCTTCACCTGCTCGTAGTAGAACTTGATGGCATTGATGCGCATGTTCTGCTGCGATACCGAGATTTTCTTTTCGTTTACAAGATAGAGGATGTATTTGTTGATGTCCGCCACTTTCAGGCGGTCGATGTTGCGTCCTTTATGGTATTCCATAAAGTCGCTGAAATAGGCACGATAGGTTTTAATGGTCGAGGGGCTGTAACGCTTCTGCTCCAGCAGTTCCAGATAGCCTTCCGGCAGTGTGTATTCCCTTTTGGGCTTGGGATGCCTCACATAAACCCTGCTGTAATCGATGTAGGCGTGGGGCGAATAGCGGTCGTAGAAATCAGGCAGCCTGAAAGCGGCAGCAGGGATGCAGGCAGAATTCTCGCCTGTCTTTTCCGCATCATGCGAGAGCAGTATGCCAACAGCCTCGCTGTCAGCATACTCTATCCGTATGTAATCCGCACCGTTGCGTTTTTCCTTATACAGCACGATGCTTCCTCTCTGTTTCCGAACATGATCCATAGTACTGAATGTGATGTCATACAGATGCAAATATACACAAAGAAACAGAAAAACCAACAGGTTGGTCTGTTTTATTTTGTTAAAGTCCCTCGCTTGGGTATCGTCCGCCGTTCCGGAGTGCCTGCAACCTGTATCTTAGGCTTTCAGCAGCGAATAGAGGAAGTGCAGGCTGCGTGAGAGTTTCCGGGTGTCAAGCCCCTGAAAGAAGGACAGCTCATAGGAGGTTCCGAAGAACATCTGCCAGAACATCGAAGCCGCTTCATCCACATCCACATCCTGCCTGATTTCCCCGCTTTCTTTCGCCTTTTCAATAGCAGCTTTCCACAGTTCAAGGTTCTGGCTGAATATAGCAGCAATCTTTTGTTCCACGCCAGGATAGTACATCCTTACCTGCATCAGCAGGTGGTAATAATAGAAGTTGACACTGCACCCGCCGGAATTGTCCCCGTCGTCCAGCAGTCGTACGAGCCTCTGCCTCGTGTTCTCCACTCCGGCTACATACTGGTCGATAAATTCCTCCAGCGAGTTTGCCGTAAAGTTGAACTTGTTTTTAGTATGCTGGGTATCGAACACGTACCTGTCTGCCACAGCTATAAACAGGTCCAGTTTGAACGGGAAATAATAGGTCAGTCCCGCTTTCGACAGTCCGCAGGTTCTGGCAATCTCCATCTGACTTGCCTTCTCGTAATTCATCTTTGCGAATATCCGCAAAGCCTTTTCCAGTACTTCATTCCTGTTGGTAAACATATTTCTATATCCATTGGTTTTCTTCTGCGAAGATAGTGATTTCGGGGGGATTTCCCTTCACCGTACCGGTTATTTTCATCCCCCCGGATTTCTGCATACCCAGACTGTGCTGTCAGGACTGCCCGCTATGGACACCCGCAGCCTCTATTCTTCCCATTCCATTTCCAGCTTCCCGTTGATGTCATAGCGTTTCCACCGTCCCGTGCGGTGACCGTTGCGGTAGGTTCCGATTTCCCTTACCTTGTCGTTCTTCACGTAGCGCGACTCGAAGGGACCGGTCTGGCGTCCGTTGACGTAAGTGCTGGTTTCCCAATAGTCGAACCGGTTGTCGCGCACCAGTGACCTCGCCTTGCCGTTGAGCCGTCCAAACTCGTAGGTTGCCTCATAGACAAGTTCTCCGGTTGACGGGTCGTATTCCCTGTAAAGACCGTCATACCGGTTGTTCTTTTTGTAATATTCCTTGAGCCGTGAACCGGTCTCTCTGTCAAAACGGATCTGAAGCCCTTCTTCATTCCCTTCACGATAGGTTGTGATGTGCAGGGTGTCGCCGCTCTCCGCTATCTGCACCCAGGTTCCATCCTTCTGCCCGTTTTTGTAATGGCCGGTTGTGCGGGGCTGGCCGAACAGGTAAAGCTGTTCAAAGTCGCCGTCAAGCAGCCCCTGCTCGTTGTAGTAAGAGGTCTCTTTCAGCTCGAATGTGCCCTTGATGTAGGAATACTGCTTGCCGGTCTGCTTCCCGTCCTTATAGTTGTGTTCCCTCCGCAGTGTACCGTCAAACTCGTAGTACACGTCCTTTCCGTCTTGCTTTCCTCCTTTGTAGAAGCGTTCCATTTCCAGTTTCCCGTTTGTGTAGAACGTGCGGTGGGCACCGTCCAGTTTGCCGGATTTGTAGGATTTCTCTTCCGTCACCCTGCCTTCGTCGTCATATTTCCTGAAGGTTCCGTCCTTCCAACCCTCCTTGTAGGAGCCCTTGGCTTTCAGCTTGTTGTAGATGTATTCTTCGTAATCGCCATTGTAAAGACCATCCTTGAAACAGGCAAGGATATAGGCGGAATGGTAGCCGTCGATAATGCGGTGCTCTCCGTCAAGAGGCTTGTCGCCCGAAATTTCCCGGTGGAGAATACGACCGTCTCCCAAATTTATGGCTGTGATACGGTCTATCGGGTATTCTTTCTGTGCATGGAGCGGTAAAACGCACAGCGAGGCTGCCAACAGCAGAAAATAACAGTTCATTCGTTTCATACTTCAATTGTCTTTAGGGTTATTTCTATTCTTTGAATCTCATTCTTTCTTCAGTGTCCGTATTCCCGGTCAGGATGCCGTCCGGTCGCAAATATACACAAAGAAACGGAAAAACCGACAGGTCGGTCTGTTTTTTGTTTTGTCATAGTTTCCTCCCGTATTTTTCCGCTTTTACAACAGGCAAGCCGATCACGTTCTGCATGGCAGTGCGACCGGCTTGCAAGAATCGGGCCTACATCTTTATCCCTTTCATCCGGTGCTCATCCTTGGGCTGAAATCCCGGCCGTACGGCAGAGAACCGGTCTGCAATGTTTTCACCGGCAGGATGCTGCCCGTCAGCCGTACCGCGTACCTGTGTAGCATCTCCCAATGTCGGTCGGGCCTGTTGCTGACCCTCCGTTTCCTTTTCGGCGGTTTCCGTTGCGGGAGGAGCCAGTTCCAGCTGTATCTTGCGGTCGAGTGCGGCAAGTTCGGATTTCAGTTGTTTCAGCTCGTCCTCCTTCTTCCACACCTTGCCCGCTATCTCCTGCAACTGCGGGATCTCCTTCTCCAGCACCTCGTTCTTCACCTTGTACTGGTCAATGGTGGAAGGTATCTTCTCCATCGCGTTCAGGAAATTGCGCGCGGCGGCTACCGGGTCCGCCATCGCCAGATGCCCGTTGTTGTAGGTGTACTTGTAGTTTCCCTCCACCACGA
>ENA-OPWX01002290-OPWX01002290.1-human-gut-metagenome-genome-assembly--contig:-NODE-2290-length-10490-cov-15.899473_pt1 | contig 10490 bp, 20 predicted proteins | sample MGYA00241514_ERZ502020 | MGnify/ENA primary metagenome ERZ502020 (study PRJEB25962, sample SAMEA2042105) | human gut metagenome | biome: human gut; feature: human-associated habitat; material: faeces... | reverse complement strand
ACTCGTTGTGCAGGGCAAAGACCACCTGCTGATTCGGATAGAACTTCGCCGCGTACTCCTTCGCGTAAGCCATGCACTCCTCTGGCGTGAGCTTGCCGCCGTTGATGTCACATTCATCCGGGAGAAAGGCGAGTATCTGATGGTACATAATCGTGTTCCTCGACTGCCTCAACTCGCCGGTCTTCTTGTCCCGGACCATTCGCGATGCCTTATCGTGACCGAAGCGCCTACGCGTGGTTTCCATGAAAGTCGCCCAACGCTTGATGTTGGTGCACCCATCCATGTTCTGAGAGTCACGGAGAAGAACCTTCTTGTCATCGTTGATGTAGGCGCGGAGGTTGCGCTGATGTCCATTCTCTGTGACGGCTCGCTGCTTGATGATGGTCAATGGTCATTCCTCCTCTCACCTATCATCTTCATCATCTACATATTTCCAATGGCAACCTTTATATTTCTTGCCAGACTTGCATGCTGCACTTACTCCTCCGCTGTTTGGAGTAGACAGATGTAGTTGTGCCTCCGTCGCTGAGGAGAAGATTTCACCACTCTCGATACAAAGCACCCTCTTTGCATTATGCTTGTAATTTGACTCAGCCCCGATGGATTTTGCCACGCGACTGACATTCGAGGTTGACATGCCCAATAAAGCTGCAATCTCCCGATAAGACTTATCGCCTTCTCGGATTAGCGTCTCTGCCTGAGCTATGACTTGCTTCGGAATACGTAAATCTGTCTCAAAACCGTTCTGACAAAGTACCTTTCCGACGGCGGTACCACTGCGTCCAACTGATTTCGCTATCGCAGTAATCGTCATCCCATTATTACGCAGCCTTATAATCTCCTTCTTTTCCTCGTCACTTATGGGTTTCGCCTTTGAATATCCTCTACAACTGCTAGTTAGCCTACGGACATAGGCATAAGCTGCGTCATATTTACAGGCAAGTTCATCTATTGACATACCGGCTTCGTAATCAGCGATGAGATTTTCAATATCAATCTTCTCACGCACAGGTTTAATGAGAGCGGTCATACCCGCCCTTCTTACAATCTCATAGCACTTTTTTGCGTCTATCCCGAATCTATCAGCCAATTCATATCTAGTATAAACACGGGGGTTCTCAACAAGAAAATCGAGTAAAGGCTTATTGCGTTCTCTTGCACGGTTTAGCTGCCCGTCGAAGTCGAAGCCTATCTCCTCCAAACGATGTATCTGCTCATCATTTAGCCTTCCGGCACGATACACGTTCCGCAGATAACATATTGTCGAGTTTTTATCCACCTCAGTCATCTACATACTCCCAGTGATAGCCGCCGCAGCAGCCTCCCATGTCTATTGCACGCTTAATAGAAGACCCTTTCCTTATTCCTACCGCCCTTGCAGCATCGCTATAAGTCGCATACACACATCCAGTTTCGATATTTCTCACAAAGGAACGCGGTCTTCCACCATTACGACACGAAGGGCATATGGCGTCTCTGTATCTTGTTCTATTTACTATCCGACTGCTCCACTCATGACCACACGTCGGGCATTTCCACCAGACGCTTTTATTGCTTCCAGCCAATACAGCCGATGGCAGTAAATCTCCATTTCTGTCAGGATGCCACTGTGCTGCGATGTCTGGGAACAAGGTCTCCAAATCGTTATAGCCTTCCAATACCTTCCTGTTGTTGCAATAAGGACAATCTCTCGCATCACGAAGCATATTCCGCACGGTCTTTCTATATGACCCGTTGCACTTATGGCATTTCCACCACACTTTTTTCGACGATAGATATGTGACCTGATTCGGCATCAGAGGGTAGTTCCTCTCAATATCCCACTCGGAAGAAAGTCTTGGGTCACGAGCCGCTAGGCTATTTATTTCAGGCACAAGGACATGAAGGCTACAAGCGGGACATTGATACTTAACCCCCTTCTTGCTAGCTCTTCTCAAGTTCAGAACAAAATGAGCGACACTGTTCTCCCATTCATAACCGCATACCGGACATTTCCACTTTATGAGACAATCTGATGATGCGGTTAGTTCATATAAATCAATATCCTTGTTCTTCTCCGAATCAAAATAATCAAGAAGTATCGGATACTTAGTAACAGCTGGAACACCACGCGATACTCGTCCTTCACATATGGGGCATCCGACACTCCCGCTCCCACCTCGTCCTGTACGCTGTCTTATCGCCTTTCTATATGAAAGACCGCATTTCGGACATAGCCACCAAACACGCTGCGGGGACCCTATATGCACTTTGTCCAAATCTAACGGCCCATTTTTCTCTTTATCCCATTCCTCGACTAAATGCGGGAATAGAGTGGCCAGGTCATTCACGCCAAGCACAATCTCTTTCCTTGAAATGAACGGAAACTCAATCTTCTGAAGTCGAGCAACTTGCTCCTCAGTGAGCCTGTTATCTCTATAAGCCATTCTTAAACTGGTTTCTATTTTCTCTGATTCCATTCCCATCTCCCACATGCTTACAAACGCCCTCCATTTTCCGCCGCGACCTCCTCAAGGAAGGCAATCTTGTCGTCAATGCTCATCTTCGGATTCAACGTCTCGCGAAGTTCAGCCGCGAGTTCACGCGGGTCCTTAATCTCGTCAATGACATTAAAATCCTTTGGTTCGTGGATTGGTTTCTCGCTGTATTTCGTCATCTCACTGTATGCACGTTCCAAACGCTCCTGCATCCCGGTGATGCCGCCGAGTGTGCCGAAGTTGTTGCAGAGGTCGAACACGAGTGGTGTTCCGTTGCTGCCGGAGGAGAGGACGCGACCGAGCTGCTGATGGAAGATGACCGGAGACTTCGTGGGACGAACCATCACGATGACGTCGATACCGCTGATGTGGACGGCCTCGTTGAGCTGGTTGATGCAGTAGAGCACCTTGAGCGCATCGCTGTCGTCCTTTTTGAACTTCTCAAAATCATCTGAGCCAGTCGGGTCGGCACTCGTCGTCTTGTAAGCGTGGATGTCTCCGTTCACGCCATGGAACCATTCATGGCTCAACACCATGAACTCTCGCAGCTTCTCGTTGTTGGGGCAGAACACGATTATCTTCGCATCGCTTTTCTTCAAGTGCTTCGCGATGGCTGTGTCAACTCCTCCGGCATCTTGCAGTGAACGTCGCAATTCCTCGTACCTCTTCGTGAACTTCGAGTATTTCTTCTTGTCCTTGACCTTCTCGATGGAGACCTTCAACTCATCCAACTCCTTCGGCGCATCGTAGAGGGCGATAACGTACTTAGGGATGGGCAGGATGCCGCGAAGCCAAGCCTCCTCAAGCTCCATGCTGCTGGCGATGTTGCCATCGAAAAGCTCATCTGCCATGTCACGACCGTTATCCGAGAAGCGAATTGGAGTCGCGCTGAACCCGACTAGCTTGGCGTCGGGACTAGAGTCGATGACCCACTGGACTCCCTTGCTCCATTCGGGTGCCCCGCAGTGGTGGAACTCATCGACGATGATGAAATCGTACTTCAACGAAATCTGCTCGTCCCTCGCCATGGATATCGCCGAGGCATATGTGCGGAATTGAAGATTATCCGGGTGGAACCCCGGCGCTATCTTCTCAAGGTTGTCCATCTGGTCGATGAACATATAATCGTTCGTCCCGAGAAGTAGGAAACGCTTGTCGGGGTTGTCCTGAACCAGCTTCGCGATGATGACGAACTTGCCCGTGCCCGTTGGTTGGATGACGCACGCGCGGTCGCTATGTGCGAGCATATCGCACAACTTGTCATAGGCGATTTGGTTGTGCGGGTAAAGCTCAAGCTGGGAACTCATGTCAGCTGTCCTTTCTATCTGTAATTTCCTTACATCCAATATAGAACCTTGCGACTGCATCGCGGGCACTTTGCCGGTAACTCGACAAGGACGCGACGCTCATTCAAGCTGAATCCATGTGCGAACGTGTGACCGCACTTGGAGCATTCGTACCAACATTCAACTGCGTCGCGCCTCCTGATGTACTTGCTCTTGCGTTTGATTGTACAGAACGCATCGTCCTTCGGTTGGATGGTAAGCATCAGAAAAACGTCCTTTCATCATCGACTGCCTCCCAGTGGAACCCACCCGCCTCATTAGTGATGGCGTGATAAATAGCCCTGCGCGAAACCCCTGTCATCTCCATCGCCATTCTTATGGACTCGAACACCTCTCCAGTTTCAATACAACGTACTTTCACGGGTTGCTTTCGTCCCGAGTGGTCGAAGAACTCTTTTGAAGGTTTAGGCTTCTCTGCGTAATAGTAGTGGAATCCATGTGCGGCATGACCTTTCTTCAATGCGCTGTAAAGACTTGAACGATGGACACCGATGGTCTTCGCACACTTATCGACCGATTCGTACCTCATCCCGGTCTCCAAACAGATGATAGGTTGTTTTCTTCTCATTGATTGTCCCTTCGTCATATCACATTCCGATAAAGGCTTTTACAAATCACCCTCATCGTCCTCACTGAAATCATGGTCGGTGATATAAACCTTATACCGCGCCGCCTCCTCGCAAAGTTGGCCGAGCACATCTGAGACTTTCAGGAACATATCGCCTTCATGTGTCAGGACGCGAAAGGTCTCCTCCGCGTTGTAGGCATCAATACCATACGTGTTGAGAAACTTCATGAGCTGGTTCAAGTTCACGCCCTGTTTATGCAACTCGGTCGCAATCTTCTCAATAGGTCCTACATCAATCATCGTTATGTTCAGGTTGTCGGAATGGATGAGTGTCGTGCGCACATATTCCGAAACCGTCATCCCCAATCTGGCAGCTTTGCGTTTGATGATTTCCCTTTCCTTATCTGTCACACGGATGAGAATGTTTTTCTCTTTCTTGCTCACTTCTATCTATGCCTCCTTTAGGGAAATGAATAATTGATTTTGGAAACGGTGCCGCCGCCGTTTCCAAAATCACGAAAAGCCGCCTTTTCGCTTAACCGAAAGTCGATGGAATGGTATCTATCATTAGGTACCTGACAACCGATTGAGGACCCCCTTTTGGTAGGCTCCTAAAGCCGCACAAAAGCAAGATGGAAGGGGATGTACAAGTGCGGTTTTACCGCGATTGTATATACACTTCCTACATCTTGCAACTCGAAGAGCGACCTTGGTCGGTGAGCACTGCTATTGTAGCAGTGCGAGAGCCTTCCCGGACGGGAAATAGGGGTGCCGCCGCCCCTATTTTCTGGCCGGGAAGGCGGTGTCTCCCGGAGCTTGCGGAGGGAGACAGAAAGGTGGGGTGCCGCCGCCCCACCTTTCTCAAATTCGCGAAACGCAGACAGATAATTTGGTTTTTCCCGACTTGGCAGTCATGTATTTTCAGACGCTCGCGAACGGATGAATGCCCTACGCCTCGGCATGAGAACGCCACTCCGCGAACCGACAATCGTGTGATTCTCAAAATCGGTCGCGCCGTTTTCTGGATGGCGGCGAACCGGAATCTGCGAAGGGCAGTAATGCGAAGCGGCGTGTCTCAGAAAGTGATAATCAGAATTACTTGTCGAGGGCTTCAGTGAAGACGCAGCAGCGGTAACCCGCGCTCGACATGTCGCCCTCCTTGGGCGGGTCGTTGTGCTTGTAAAGCACAGCACGCCTTCCGGGCCAGTAGTCCGTACCGTCATCGTTCTTCTTGGCCCACAGCCATTCGGTCACCTTGCCGTATCGGAAATCTCCGATGAGTGGAGACGGAATCGTCTCGTCCTCGTCCCTCCCGAACGTGCGGTAGGTGATTTCGTATTTGTCGTAACCGGTCTTCGTGGAGACACGCTTCACGCCGACGATGGTGCAGTGAATCTTGGTCGCCATCGCCACGCGATAGGCTAGGTTGTTCTCATCCTCGGCATCGACGATTGCCCTTGCGCATAGACCTACTTCTACGGGTCTGGGTTGACGGCCCTTCTCGATGGCGGCGGTCATATAGGCCATCGGAAGAATCTCGTGATAGCGTTGGTCGGTCATCTTGTTCTTGCGCTCGTCCATATTGCGTCTCCCTTCGTCGCGGACGGCTGATATGGGAAACCGCCCACACGGGCGGCTCCATATTCCTACTTCAACTTCGCGACCAACTCGACGATTCCCTCGCGCTGTCGGCTACCGAGACCCTGCACGCGTCGGTTCTCCGCGATGCCGAGCTTGCGCATGATGTCATCGGCCTTCGCCTTGCCGATGCCGGGGATGCACATCAGGAACTCGTGGACGCGGATGCGCTTGGCGCGGTCATCTGCAAGGGCGTCGGCAAGGGAAATCTCCCCCGTCTTCACGAGTCCCTTGAACTCCGTGCGCTCGCGGCGAGCCTCTGCGGCACGCTCAAGCGCGGCCTTGCGCTGCTCGTCGGTCATCTCGGGCAGGTTGTTGTTCTCCATCTTGATACTCCTCACTCTCCGGCTAAGCCGGTCTGCTTGTTCTCAGATGCCGCCTTGCGCAATCGCCAGCGGCGGTTCGAGATGGACTTCATCGAGCGCTTGATGATTCGTGAAAGCTCTCTATCGGGAATCCTTTGGATGAGAACCAACTTATCCTCGTCTTCCGTCCACTTTCGCCGCTCGTACTTGAAGGCAGTCTGGGCGTAGTAACGCTTGTGCTCGGCGCGTTTGCGGTCATGCCGCTCCGATGCACTCAGGCTACCTCTCATCTATGCCGTCCACATCTTGACCTCGACCACGTTGGTGGCGCAGTTGAACATGCGTCGGTCCATCTTGCCGTCGGGCATCTGGTATGTGCCCATGTACGTCGCCCCATGAGTCGGGCCGTAGAGCTTCCCGCGTCCGCCCTGTTGGTTGAATATGGGCTTATCGGGCTTCGACATCCGTCTCCTCCTTCACCTCGACCGCGACGCCCTCCTCGGCTGGCACGAGCCATGTGCGCCACTTGGAGACGACCACGCCGCCCTCGCGATAGGCCGCGCGGAAGTTGCAGACGACGCATGTGCGCCCATCGCCCCCGCGTGCCACGCCGATGACCGTACCCAGACCGAACTTCTGGGAGAGGATTCGACCCCCGATGTGATAGCGGTTCCCGTAGGCATCGCGGGGGAGCGCATGGATGTACTTGTATACCCCGGTTCGCTTTCCCATCGCGCACCGCCTACGCGAACTCGGCTTCGAGGAGGCGGTTGATGAGGACGGTCATGTTCTCACCCGTCTCCACCTTGTGATATTGGAGCCTCGTGTGCATGGACTTCGGGATGCGGACGTTGATGCACACCAGCTCATCGACCTCCGGCTGCGCGTGCTGGATGGAGGCCTGCTGGCGCTTGGACTTCTTCGCGGAGGCCATGAAGGCGTTGCTGTTGTTAGACATACTTCTTCTCCTTCTCGTTGATGATGGAATCTGCCAGCTCCTCAAGAGCCGGGATGACGTGGCTGTGCGGACTGTGCTCCGCGACCGACTTGCCCTCGGCTGCGGCCTGCGAGAGCGCGACCGCGCGGGGCACCTTCGCGATGACCGGAACCTGCTCTGACTCAAGGAACTCCACGAGCTGCTTGTCGAGCTTGCCGAACGCGTAGAAGTTGTTGACCACGAGACGTATCGTCGCGTCCGTACCGGAGTCCTTGGCGATTTGGTAGGTGCGCATGGTCGGCTCCACATCGCGCGTGCTCGGGAGCATGGGGATGAGGATGACATCGGCGGCGCGGCACCAATCGCCCATGCCGTCGTTCAGAACGCCAGCCGTATCGACAATCTGGTAATCGCAGGACTCGGCGTAGTCCGGGTCATCGCAGACCTCGTGGACGGAGCCGCCCTGCGGGTCGGTGGAGACGAACGCCACCGTGGAGCCTCGGCGCTCAAGCGCGAACGCCAGCTCGTCGGCGAGGGTGGTCTTGCCGACACCGCCCTTCTGGTTGAGGAACAGAATCGTGAACATATACATCAGTCCTTTCGTGTCTTGATTCATGAGTTGCTTAATCCGCGAGGCCGCTCTTGCGGTATTCCAAGCAAAGGGCGCGAACCGTCACGGCATAGATGGTGAGCAGCGCGGTGAACAGGAACGTGACCGCGAGCATGCCGGGTACGCTCAGGCCGATATAGCAGCCAAGAGCGAGGGCGATGATTGCCGCCATCGGCACGGCGGAGGCGACCGCGATGGTCAGCTCCGCTTCCCATAACATGGGCTTGCGGCCCTTGTGGTCGCGCTTCCGATGCAGCCCATTCGAGGCCATCGGCATCACTTCCCTTCCGAATCGTCGGGACCGCACCCGTCCGAGACTGCGGCCATGCAGCAGAACGCATAGGAGAACAAGAGCATGAGCGCCACCGCCGCCACGGCACCGAAAGCCCATCGCGGACCTCCCAGCGACCATGCCAGCGCGGCTATGGCGATGAACTCCACAACGAAGATGAGCGGGACCATGTAGCGCATGATGCACGTCGCGACCTTATCCGACCTTGCCATCCGGCACCTCCATCAACCTAGAAACGATGCAAGGAGGAACATGACGGCCAGAAGCGATAGGAAGCCGATTTGCAGCGCCCTCTTGCGCGTCATCTTCCTCCTCGCGAAGATGTACGTGGAATCGTGGGAGATGCTGGCGGCGGCGAGGATGACCGCCAGCATCAGGAAACCCCAGCCGATTGCGAACACGACCGGTCTCCTCTCGAACCCTAGAACGGGATGTCCTCGTCATAGAGGTCGAGTTCAGGAGCAGGCGCATCGCCGGTCTGCTCGCGCTTGCCGCCGCTGAACTCAAGCTGGTCAACGATGACGCTCAGCTCATGGCGCTTCTCATCGTCCTTGACCCACTGCGAGTAGCGCAGCTTGCCGTCGATGGTGACCTTGGTGCCCTTGAGGAGGTACTTGGACAGCTTCTCGGCGCGGGTGCCGAACAGGGAGCACTTGACGAACACGGGGGCATCGACGTACTCGCCCTCGGCGTTCTTGCGCTTCTCGTTGACCGCGACGGTGAACCCTGCGACCGCGAGGCCGCTGGCGGTTGCGCGCATCTCCACGTCGCGCGTCAGGTTGCCCTCGATGATGACTCGGTTGATTGCCATGCCTGAATCCAATCTACTCGGATGTGACTACCTGCCTTATCGGCACTACCAATATAGCAAACTACAATGCCAGTATAGTTGGAATGTAGTATCCTCCATATCTTCTACACGCGGCGAACCCGCCACATGCCAAGGAGGGGCCGCCGGTCTTCCGGTGCCCCTCCCATGCCGCGCCTATCGCTTCCAAAAGCTCGTGACCGAGAAACAGTCCCCATTGCCGACGGTCTTCCGCACAAGGTAATAAATCCCCTCTGCGCACGTCCCCTTCGCTATGACGACATCCGAGGGCTTGACGTTCTTCCATCCGTACATTCCGCGAACCCACTTGTCGAGGAACGCCTTGGTGGGGTGGAACGAACGGGGAGAGGAATTGCGGTAGAAGTCGCGCCTCGCCCTCTCGCGCCTCTTTGCCTTCGCTCCATCCGCCTCACGAGCATCATCGACGTACCAGTCATCATCGACTTTGAAGAACACGCGCTCGCTGATGACGTTCTCAGGCTCGACCCAATCGAAGGACCCCTTCGGGGCGCGGCACTCGAACAGTGTGCGCGATTTCAAACCGGACAGGTCGGCGAAACGACCGTCAAGCTCTTCCAGCTCCGGCTGGCGGATGCCGATGGCGACGCGCTCGCGGCCACGGGAGAGGAAATGCACGCCCACGACATCGCTGTAACTCGCGTTGGTCATCTCAAGGACCCAGCCGTCCTCGATGTAGCGATGCACGATGCCCGTGATGATGGCGTTCAGGTCGTTGCGCTTCATGTGGGTTCCTTCCCTTGGGTCTTAACGTGCCTTAATTATAGCAACCTACAATACTATAAATGTGGTAACACAGCGTGCCACATAGACTCTCCATAAGGGAAGGGGCACCCTCGCGGATGCCCCTATTGCCACCTAGTCGAAGACGAAGCGACCATCTTGGACGTGCATCTTCTCGCCATCGAACGTGTATCGCCAGATGCGCGGGTCCTTCTCCTCGGCCTCGTCCCAGTTCTCCATGAACATAAGGACGGAACCCGCCCCGATGACGGGGGCGCAGGCCTCGAAGACGGCGCGTCCCATGTCGTCCCTGTATGCACCGTACCCGCTGTCTTCAAAGCAGACACACTCCAAGCCCCCCTCGGTCTCATCCGCCGAGAACCCAAGCCATTCGAGGATGCCGCGCGGCCCCTCCTTCTCTGCATCGAACCAGAACTCGCCGGTCTGCGTCTCCTCGTCGTAATCCCCGGCAAGCGCCTCCCTCATGCCCGCGTCAAGCGCCAGCTCGACGAACCTGCCGTAATCCTCGCGCTTGATGGAGAGGATGCCCTTCAACAGGACCGTCTTGTCCTCCCACTTAATCTTCCTCCACCAGTCGCACTTCGGCTCGAACATATCCGGTTCCTTTCTCTCGGTTGCCTGTGGCTTAATTATAGCAATGTGCCGTACTACCAATGTAGTAGACTATAATACTACACGCCCTCTCCACAAAGCCGCCCCCGCAGGGAACATGGGTCATAGGGGCTT
>ENA-OPWX01002273-OPWX01002273.1-human-gut-metagenome-genome-assembly--contig:-NODE-2273-length-10571-cov-2.427539_pt1 | contig 10571 bp, 8 predicted proteins | sample MGYA00241514_ERZ502020 | MGnify/ENA primary metagenome ERZ502020 (study PRJEB25962, sample SAMEA2042105) | human gut metagenome | biome: human gut; feature: human-associated habitat; material: faeces... | reverse complement strand
TAAGGAAGCTGCCAGTCATATCCATAGTTTGGTATCCCCAAAATCAATTTTTCCGCCGGGATCTGGCTAAGAGCATACTCGACAACTTGACGTACTTTATCAAGCGGTGCGACAGCCATCGGAGGTCCGTACGTATACCCCCACTCGTAAGTCATTAAAAAAACGTAATCCGCGTTCTCCCCGATCAGTCTGTAATCCGCCCCTTCTACAAGAAGCCCTCTCTGTTCGTTTGACACCTTCGGCGGAACTGCCACAGATACCGTATATCCTTCCGGTCTTAAAAGTTCTCTCATTTTCCCGATAAACGCAGCATACTGAACTTTATTTTCAGGCAAAACATATTCAAAATCAATATTGACTCCCGCAAAGCCCCGCCTTCTTACTTCAGCAGTCAACTGTTCCAAAAGCCTTTCCTGTACCTCGACATTTTCCGTAAGCACTTTTACAAGCTGATTATTAAAAGCTCCTTCCGAAAACGGCGTAAGAACCATGATCGGTTTTGCTCCGTGACGCCATGCGGTCTCTATCATCCAAAGATCGTCTTGCAAAGGCGGAACCAGATTCCCTTCAAATGTAAAACCATAAGAAAATACAAGAAGTTCTTTTAACGCAGGAAACGACTGTTCTAAAATTTCTTTATCTATAAAAGGATAAGCATATCCGCCGATCGTTTTCCCTTTTGCCAATTCAGGCTGTGTACTTTCCTCTGCCTGCCCCTCATCAACTTCCAACAAAAGAAGCGCCTGCCCGGGCACGATCTGATTTTTGTCTTTTAGCTGATTATCATAAACGATCTTCCAAACGGGCACGCCAAATTTTACCGCAATGCCGGACAACGTATCTCCTTTTTCCACAACATAGATCAATAATAAATCACCCCCGTAACAAAAGACTATGCTTTTGCCCGAGGGATTATACTTCTTTCTCTTTCTTCTTTTTCAAATTGCCTGCCCGTTTCTGCAAAAATTTTTCCAGAAGCGCATTGATCTCTCCGCCCAGCAATATAATGTACATACATCCATACAGCCAAAGCATGATCAAAATAATCGTCGTCAAACTTCCGTACATACTTGTAAAGCCTTTAAACACATCAAGGTATACCGAAAAAAAGAACGACAAAAGCAGCCATCCGCATGCCGTAAACACCGCTCCCGGAAGCTGTTTGCGAAGAGTTGTCTTTGCCATATTTCTCCTGTTCGGAAGAAAACGGTACACAAGATCCCAAAAAACAGTCAACACGACAAATGTAACAAACGTCCTGATCCGAATAATAAATTCGACAACTTTGCTTAAAAACGGAATGTGCTCATATATCATCACGCTGATCCTGTTTCCGAATACAGATAATACAAGGGAGCTTACGATAGCCAATAGGAATATAACTGTATAAAACGATGCTCTTATCCTCAGATAAAAATAATTACGCGTCTCCATATTCTCACAGATGCTGTTTAATCCCGATGTGACAGACAGAACGCCTTTCCCCGCTGACCAAAGCGCTACAACAATCGTAACCGGAACGATCGTTCCTGACTGAAAATATACTTGAGATACGATCGAACGTATCATGGGCGCAACACTTTCCGGAAATACTTTCAAAACCGCTGTCATAACTTCGCTCATCGTTATCGGCGTAAAGCGAACCATCGTCAAGAGAAGCAAAAATATGGGGATCAAAGACAGCACAAAAAAATAAGCCGCCTGTGCTGCATAAGCGCCTGTGTGATGAGAATTTATCGTTATAATAACTTTAAATATCTGACTTTTTATCTTTTCCCACTTTTTTTTCATATTCACATCATAATTCCATTTAATTTCATTTGAATCACCGGAATCACCAAAGGCTCGTACCGGGATTGTAAACGGCTGCCAAGCTCCGGGACAAACCCAAACTTCGGCTTATCGCCATTGCAAAAAGCGGTCGTACAGGACGGCCGCCTTTATCTTTTGTAACTCCCCAAAATGCCGTTCCCTGTATTTTGAGTCCTAGCCACGGCTAGGTGGGCAACCGCATCTGCTTTTCTGTCGTCCACTGCTGTCGGAGGCCTGACATATTACAGAAATATAGGAATCCCGTTTAAACTAATGTAGGTTCAAAATAACAAGGTTATCGCACATCTCAGGTTATTTCTCTTTTAACTTACTGCTATTATACTCTACTTATACTATTTTTACAACCGCATATTTTTTCCATTCAAAAAATTCAGGCCATAACAGTTCAGCCCGCGCCATTCGTAAAACCGCGCTGCGTGCTTATCGCAGCTAACGTCAGCGGTTTACTCATGAACAGGCGCTTATATCATCCCGACCGCCTCGTTTACGCTTTTTACCCCGATGAGTCGAATTCCTTTGATATCTTTTACCATTTTCATGCACACCTGCGGAAGAATACACGTCTCGAATCCCAGCTTTTTCGCCTCTGCGACTCTTTGTTCGGGCATATTGACCGCGCGGACTTCTCCGCTTAGTCCGACTTCCCCGAACACGATCGTCTTTTCATCAACCGGGCGGTTTCTGTAACTTGAAACAAGCGCCATAACAATACCAAGATCGATCGCCGGCTCGTTCATTCTGATTCCTCCGGCGATATTGACATACGCATCCGAATTAGACAGCGCCATTCCGAGACGTTTTTCCAACACTGCCATAAGAAGATTCACTCTGTTATAATCCGTTCCGGCAGCCGTACGCCTCGGCATCCCGAAATTACTCCTGCATACAAGCGCCTGTATCTCGATCAAAATAGGCCGAGTTCCTTCCATAGAACATGCAACGACCGATCCCGCAGACTGTTCCGGTCTGCCGCTCAACATATATTCCGAAGGATTTTCCACTTCCTCAAGTCCGCTCTGCCGCATCTCAAACACGCCGATCTCATTCGTCGATCCGAAACGATTCTTCACAGCGCGTAAAATTCTGTAAGAAGCGTGTCTGTCTCCTTCAAAATAAAGCACTGTATCAACCATATGTTCCAAGACACGCGGACCTGCTACCGTTCCTTCTTTCGTCACATGTCCGACAATGAAAATCGGAATACATAATCCTTTTGCAAGCTGCATAAATACATTCGTCGATTCTCTTACTTGCGACACACTTCCGGGAGCGGATGAAACTTCTTCGCTGTACATCGTCTGAATAGAGTCAATGACAACAAGTTCGGGACGCTCTTTTTCAAGAATTCCTCTTATGATCTCCAGATTCGTCTCACATAAAAGAAACAATCCGTCCGCAAAGTTTCCCATACGGTTTGCCCTTAGTTTGATCTGCGTCTGCGATTCTTCTCCCGAAATGTATAAAACTTTCTTTTTATCGGCCAGAATCCTGCACACTTGAAGCAGCAAAGTAGACTTTCCGATACCGGGATCGCCGCCGACAAGCACAAGCGATCCCGGAACGATCCCTCCTCCGAGCACGCGGTCTAATTCTTTGATGCCTGTAGCGCACCGCACGTCATCTTCAGCCGTTACATCGTTAAGCGGGATCACTTTCGCTTCTCTGACAAGCTCGCGAACAGCTTTTGCTCCCTGTGTACTGCCTTTCGTCACACCGCTGCCGATCTTTTCCTCTACAAATGTATTCCACTCCCCGCATCCCGGACACTGACCGAGCCATTTTGCCTCTTCATGCCCGCAATTCTGACAGAAAAACACACTTTTCTTTCCTTTTGCCATTCATTCTCCTTCTCAAAATCAAACACTCATTAAACAATCAGATCTGACACATCCATCTTAAAAGACAGATTCTAAACGCCTCTCAGCATAAGATCTGCCTACAGACAAACGGGGTGGATATAGCATCCACCCCGAAATCAATTTAAGTATTTGTAAACTTTTCAGTTAATATATTAACATTTTACAACTCTCATTGTCGCTTCCTGTCCTTCTGAAAGTTCCACGCTGACACTGAGTTTTCCACTTAAATTCGTACGCATCTTTCCTGCGGACTCGCCGTCAATAAATACTTCATACTCACATTCCGGCTCTAATTCCAAAGTAAACTGAACGTCTCCCTTTGCGGAAACAGAAAACGCAACTTCTGAATCCGTCTCTTTAAAACCTTCCACTGCGCTTCCCGGAACAGATTCATAAACGAACATTCCGTTCCTCTCAAGTTTTGTAATTTCCGAAAAGGTTTTTACTTTATAAATATCACCTTCAAATTCATAATTATCTTTCTTCGTTTTTTCCGAAAGAGTGTAGTCTCCGAAACTGAGACTTCCGTCATTCTCCGCGCGCAATAATTCCTTCACTGCTGCCATCTTCATTTTCCTCCTAAGTATTTCACAATGTGATCACAGGATATGTTTTGTGTAAATCATTGTCTTTCGCATTCCTTTGACCTTTGTACCATTATAATATAAAATATTTGATTTTTCTACTCCTATAAACGATCTTCTTTCCGAATGAAGCGAATCTCTTTTTTCACAGTTCCCGCCTCAATGCAGTCTCCCCGCTTCACTTCTCCGTTCAGGATCGCTTCCGCAAGTTTGTCTTCCAATTCTGTCTGCAGAGCGCGGCGAAGAGGTCTTGCGCCATATTTTGCATCCGTTCCTTTTTCCGCAATAAGCGCTTTTGCCGACTCCCGTAAAGTCAGGCGGATATCCATCTGATCTTCGATCCTTTTTGTAAAATCCCGGCACATAAGCGTAACAATCTTTTTCATATGCGTTTTCTCGAGAGCATGGAATACGATGATCTCATCAATACGGTTTAAAAACTCCGGTCTAAAGATCTGTTTTACTTCATCCATCACGTTTTGTTTCATACGCTTATAATCGCCTGCAGGATCATCTTTTGCCGCAAATCCAAGCTTCTTAGGTTCTATGATCGCTTTTGCTCCCGCGTTTGATGTCATAATGATAACGGTATTGGAAAAATCTATCTTCCGCCCTTTGGAGTCCGTAATATGTCCGTCGTCCAATACTTGCAAAAGAATATTAAACACATCGGGATGCGCCTTTTCGATCTCATCAAACAAAAGTACCGAATAAGGATGTGTACGCACCTGATCGCTGAGCTGACCGCCTTCTTCATGTCCGACATATCCCGGCGGAGATCCGATCATTTTAGAGACGGAATGTTTCTCCATATATTCGGACATATCAACACGGATCATCGATTCTTCATTGCCGAACATCGCTTCGGCAAGCGCTTTCGACAACTCTGTTTTTCCGACGCCTGTAGGTCCTAAAAACAGAAACGAACCGATCGGGCGTTTCGGGTCTTTCAATCCTACACGCCCCCTCTTTACCGCACGGGCAACTGCTTTCACAGCTTCCTCCTGACCGATGACCCTCTGGTGGAGGACACTTTCCAGTTTCTTAAGACGATCCGTATCGCTTTCCGCAAGTTTTTGAACCGGGATCTTTGTCCATGCGGAAACAACTTCCGCTATATCTTCTTCTGTCACTTCCGGCTGAGAAGAAGATGTTTTTTTTCTGAAAACGTTTTTTAGCTGCTCCGATTTTTTCTCTGCCTCCTCCTGCTCTTTCTGTAAAAGCGAAGCCTCTTCAAAACAACCGTTTTTAATACTCTCTTCTTTTTGCTTTTCCAGTTCTTTCAGGCGAAGATCCAAAGCCGTCAGGTTTTCCGGTACTTTATATCCTTTCAGACTGACTTTTGAACATGACTCGTCAAGCACATCTATTGCTTTATCGGGAAGGTTACGATCCGTAATGTACCGCTCGGACATCGAAACTGCCGCTTCCAGCGCCTCGTCTCTAATCAGCACCTTATGATGCGATTCGTATCTTCCTTTCAACCCTTTCAATATCTCAAGACACTGTTCTTTCGAAGGTTCTTCTACCGATACCGGCTGAAAACGCCGCTCCAGAGCCGCATCTTTCTCGATATATTTCCGGTATTCCGTGATCGTCGTCGCTCCGATCAACTGAAGTTCCCCTCTTGCAAGAGACGGTTTTAAGATGCCGGATGCATCGATCGCCCCTTCTGCTCCTCCCGCTCCGATCATTGTGTGGATCTCGTCAAGAAACAAAATAATATTTCCGTTGGACTCTACTTCCGAGATCAGACCTTTCATACGTTCTTCAAATTCACCCCGGTATTTAGACCCTGCGATCATTCCCGGAAGATCAAGCGTATAAATCCGCTTATCTTTCATTTTTTCCGGAACAACGCCTGCCGCGATACGCTGCGCCAGACCTTCCACAACCGCCGTTTTTCCTACTCCCGGCTCTCCGATCAGACAGGGATTGTTTTTCGTCCTGCGGCTTAACACCTGCATAAGGCGATACATCTCCTCTTCCCTGCCTACAACGGGATCTTGTTTTCCCTCCTCTGCCCGAGCCGTCATATCTGTACAATACTGCTCGATCACAGAGCCGCTTCCTCTCGACTCGTCCTGAAGTTCATCCTGATAATCTTTCGGATCGACTCCCGATGCATTTAAAATATCTTTTAAAAGTTTTTGAAGGCTGATATTCAGCGTGATCAAAATTCTTGCGGCGACGCAGTCCACATCCCGTATCATCGACAAAAGCAAGTGCTCCGTTCCGACCTCGGCTGTACGGAGACGATGCGCTTCCTTCTCACTGTTCGCGAGGATATAGCGAAGCCTTGGACTTTCTTTCGGTTTCTGCGATGCGGGCATCTCCTCCCGGGGAGCGATCAGTTCATCCATAAGCTGCATGATCTTTTCTGTCTCAACGCCGTTTTGCGCAAGCACCTGTCCCGCAACCCCCGAAAACTCCTCCCGCAGTCCGAGAAGCAGATGTTCCGTACCTATGTAAGGATGCTTCATCTCCTTTGCTTTCTTCGCAGCATATCTGACTGCATTTGCCGCCTGTTTTGTATATGAAATATGCATAAGTTCCTCCTGTCGGTTATTTTGCTTTCAAATCTGCTAAAACAAATTATTCATAATCATCGAATATCTCATCTACCAGTTCATGCACTTCCTGCCTCGAAATATTTTTACAACAGCCTCTTGCAAGAACGATCTGAAGCTGTCTTTTCATCACCTGCAGTTCCTCTAACTTATCAATATCAAGAGAAATTACAGCTCCTCTTCGCTTGTCAAGACTGATATAGCCTTCCCGCTTCAGTACACTATATGCTTTGTTTACCGTGTGCATGTTGACGCCGATCGTATCCGCAAGACGCCGCACCGACGGAAGTGAATCTCCTTCATGAATGACCGATGTAGCGATCCCCATGATGATCTGATTACAAAGCTGAATATAAATCGCTTCATCACTGTTAAAATCAACTTCTATGATCATATCTTTCTCCTTTCGGAATTTGTTATATGTATAATAGCACAATCTTATAATTTTTCAAACTTTTAATTAAACTTTTTCTGATGGATTTTTCAAGCTTCTTAAGAGAACAAAAAAGAGCCTGATACCAGACCCTTTATGTTTTATCGGTGTTCCTATTTATTTCTGACAAATTCGCGGAAACTGCATACTGATCTTCGTTCCTCTTCCTTCTTCACTTTCCACACTGACCTTCGCCCCATGCAGAAGCGCTCCGTGCTTGACGATCGAAAGTCCGAGTCCCGTTCCTCCGCGCTCTTTTGAATGACTTTTATCGACTCGGTAAAACCGCTCAAATATGCGTTCCTGATGTTCTTTCGGAATTCCTATACCTGTATCTGACACACTGATTTTCGGTCCATTCAACGTATTTCCCGCCCAAACCGAAACTTTTCCGTTTTCATAGTTATATTTTACTGCATTTTCGCAGACATTATAAACCATTTCATCTAATATCTGCCGGATTCCATGATAATGAACAGATTCTCCCGAAAGTTCGATCCGAATATTTTTCTGTGCCGCCTGCGGCGAAAGACGACTGACAATCTCCCTCGTCAGTTCATACAGATCCACATCTTCTTTTTCCAATTCCACAGATTCTTCATCAAGCTTTGATAATTTAATAATATCTTCGATCAGGGTGATCAGTCTGCGCGCCTCTTTGTAGATGCGTTCCGAAAAACCGGAAATATCTTCCGGACGGACCAATCCGTTTTTCATGATTTCCGCATAGCCGGAAATCGACGTAAGCGGCGTTTTCAGTTCGTGAGATACATTTGCGGAAAACTCTTTCCTCATATTCGCAACCGCTTCTTTTTCTCTGTTCTGCCGGTCCATCGCCTCCAGCAAAGGACTTAATTCCTCATAAATATCACTGTCCAATGGACGTTCCAGATCAAGTTCATTGATCGGTTTGATCAATCGATTTGTCTGCCATCTTGCCAAAGCGAAAGCGAACAATATTGTCAGTACGGCAAGAATTCCCATCACCGGCATTAGACTGACTGCGGTACTTGCCAGATTATCAATCGACTTGGATACGCGCAGCACCGTTCCGTCGTTGAGAAGAAGAGCATAATAATACATATCCTTCCCTACCGTTTCTGACTTTCTTACGTCTGCCCCTTCTCCTTTAGAAAGAGCTTCTCTGACTTCTTTTCGGTTTCCGTGGTTTTTAAGGATGTCTGCATCTCTGCGTGAATCATAGAGAACCGTTCCGTCTGCTTTGATCTGCGTCACCCTTGTGCTTTCCACAACATTATCCATCTGTTTCATATAATCGCTGTCAGACAAATTGATCGCTTCACGAATATATGCCGCTTCCTGTTTTACTTCTGTCTGAAGCAGATTCATATTCCGATTATAAAGGATAACCGAAAGGATCACATAAGCAAGCACAAGAGTTACCGTCAAAATCACAGTCATGCTTTGCTGGATTTTTTTCTTTATACTCATGCGCTTCCTCCTATGCGATACCCGACTCCGCGTACTGTCTGAATGATTTCTCCCTTTTCACCCAGCTTTTGTCTAAGCGTCCTGATATGTACATCAACAGTTCTTGTTTCTCCGTCAAAATCATATCCCCATATTTCTGTAAGCAACTGATCTCTTGTCAAAACAATTCCTTCGTTTCTCATCAGCTTTTCAAGCAGTTCAAATTCTTTTAATGTAAGAGGTACTGTCCGTCCATCTACGGTCACTTCATGTTTCTTCACATCAATATGAACTCCTTGTATTTCCGGATTTTCCCTTTCCTGCGATCCTTTGCTTCTGCGAAGAACCGCCTTGATGCGGGAAACAAGCTCCATCATCCCAAACGGTTTTGTCACATAATCGTCCGCTCCCGAATCCAGACCGATCACTTTATCATATTCCGATCCTTTTGCAGTTACCATAATCACCGGAATACTTTTCGTCTTGGACGAACATTTTAATTTTTTTAATATCTCCAGACCGTCTTCTCCCGGAAGCATGATATCAAGCAAAATAAGCTCCGGCGTTTCAAACGCCAGAGCCTCCGTAAAGGCCGAACCATCCGCAAACCCTCTGGCTTTAAGCCCCGTTGTCTCCAATGTATATATGACCAGTTCTCTGATATTGTCGTCATCTTCCACGCAATATATCATTCTTCCAGTTCTCCTTTACTTGTTTTGTTCATTATTCCGCATGTATGATCGCATGATCCTTATGCACTCCCGTAATGGAAAATTCTACCCATTCGGCAATATTCGTCGCATGATCTCCGATACGTTCCAGATATTTTGTCACCATGATCAGATCAAAAATGCGTTTCCCGTTCTCGCCTTTTTCTTCTCTTATAAACTCGATCATCTCATCCCGCACTTCCTCGAAATACTGATCGATCTCATCGTCCGCCTTCATCACGCTGCGTGCAAGCTCTAAATCTTTCTCAACATATGCCGTGACGCTGGTGCGGACCATCTTGCTCACCTCAGATGCCATCGTACCGATTACATGGATCTCATCTGTAGCCGCAACTCCTTTTGACGACAAAATGATCTCTGCAATATCCGATGTCTGATCTCCGATACGTTCCATATCTGTGATCATTTTCAGAGCCGCAGAAATCCTGCGAAGATCCTTTGCCACGGGCTGCTGCTGAAGGAGAAGTTTCAGACAGAGACGTTCAATATCTTTTTCAATCTGATCAATCTCCTCATCCTCGGCAATGATCACTTTTGCCTGTTCAATGCTTCCGTCCTTCAATGCCTGCGTTGCTTTTGCAATCGCAGTCTCGCACAACTCGCCCATATGGGTAAGCTGCTCGTCCAATAAATGAAGCTGTCTGTCAAATCTGTTACGCATAGCTTAACCAAACCTCCCTGTGATATAGTCTTCCGTTCTTTTATCTGACGGTATTGAAAACAGTTTTTCTGTATTGTTGCATTCCACACTTCTCCGAGAAGGAAAAACGCCGTATTGGCAGACATGCGCACTGCCTGCTGCATATTATATGTAACTATGGCAATAGTATAATCTTTTTTCAGCTCCATCGCAAGCTCTTCAGTCTTTGATATGAAGACCGAAAAGAGAGCCGATGTCCGCTCGTCCTACGTTTTAGGCAAAATTTCCTCATCTCATTGTAAATACCGGATGTACGGCATATCATCTTTTCTTCATTTTCACAACATTACATTTTACCGCTGTGATATCATTGTATAAAAAACATGTAAAATCGACTAGCGCTTCATTGTTAAATCAAAGTAAAATTTATAAGATTAAAACCGCGCTCCCTTACAGGCAGGTTCATGACGGCCCGAAATCAAAGCAGTTT
>ENA-OPWX01002266-OPWX01002266.1-human-gut-metagenome-genome-assembly--contig:-NODE-2266-length-10604-cov-10.507536_pt1 | contig 10604 bp, 8 predicted proteins | sample MGYA00241514_ERZ502020 | MGnify/ENA primary metagenome ERZ502020 (study PRJEB25962, sample SAMEA2042105) | human gut metagenome | biome: human gut; feature: human-associated habitat; material: faeces... | reverse complement strand
CAAAGCAGCTATCTGTAGGAAACTGAAATGCAATCCCAAGACATTGGATGACCATTTAAATAGAATGGAAAAATGCGAATAATAGAGTACATATCCCCTAAGATTCATACAAAGATAAAAATTCTGAATGATTGGAGGAACTTTTAAGTTCCTTTTGAGAGCCGTTTAAATAGAGTTGGAAAATGAATAAAAAATCACAATTTGTTTTATGTTAATTGGTGTAAAAGACTCACAAAGTGATTTGGAAAAGCATTACAAGACGTTTTGCGGTTTATACTTAAATATAAAATCCCTCAGATTGTTACGTTGACCCCTTGAAACGGCTATTTTCTGCCACCTGCTAGAAAAAAAAGAAATCCCCGATAATGCTTGATTATCAGGGATTTGCTTGATTTTTCTTTTGTTTTCAGTGATCCGCTTGGGGCTCGAACCCAAGACCCCAACATTAAAAGTGTTGTGCTCTACCTGCTGAGCTAGCGAATCAATCCTTATTCGCTGTTAAGCGGGTGCAAAGATATGGATTTTATATTTAATATGCAAGACTTATAACGAAAAAAGTTTGCATTATTTTAGCTGTTTATTTCTTTTGCTTGATTATCAGTTGATTCTGTCTTATGAATATTTTCTCTGTTGATAATGAAACGTTGATAGTAGGAGAGCATCAGCGTTGTGAGCGGTAGCGCGATAATCATTCCCAACATTCCCATTAATGAACCCCATATGGAAAGTGATAATAGAATGATAGCAGGATTTAGTCCGGTAATTTTCCCCATAACACGTGGCACGATGAATCCGTCTTGGATAGTTTGCACTACAATGAATACTGCCATGGCTGAGGCGATGATTATCCAAAAATTCTCGCCTGTGTCGGAGGCTTTCAGGATTGCCAGTATGATAGTAGGAACCAAACCGATGATTTGAAGATAAGGCACCATATTCAATGCCCCGATGAACAAACCGAGACCTATGGCCAATGGGAAGTCTATGATAAGAAAGCCTATGCTGAATAAAATGCCGACACATAAGGCTACGAATGCCTGTCCGCGGAAGTATCTGTTCATACCTACTTTTACGTCATTTAGTATGCCTACCACGAAAGAACGGTATTTCATAGGCACGAGATGCGTCCAACTTTCTGCGATGCTTTCGTAGTCTAATAAAATGAAGATAACGTATAGTAAGATAATGAATATGGTGAATACGCTGAATAATAAGTCAACGGAGTCCGATAATAAAGACCATAGGCGGGGAACTGCTTCTTTGAGCGCATCCAATAGGTTCTCTTTATTGAATAGTTCGGTTATAAATTTAACATCGATATTATCTCGTAAAAAATCGGAAAGAGAGGTGGGGACATTACTATTATATGTTCCGTGCGAAAAGTATTGGACCAATAAAGTCTGTACTCTGCCGCACTCTTGTATCATAGGGGGTACTAACAGATAAAAAGCTCCGGCACCCACAATCAGAAGTGTGAGTAATGCGCAGAATATGGAAACAATCCTATTTCTTAATTTTAGCTTGTATTGGAAAAATGTGACCAAAGGATATACCAGATAGGCAATAAGCCAAGCGATAAAGAAAGGTAATAGAACGCTGCTTAAACGCTTCAAAAGCATCAATATGCCGATAATGATAACTCCTAAAATGACACCGCGGATAAAACTGTCGAATGTAATCTTTTTACGTTCCATAGAATCCTGTATTAAATTTATTAATCGCTTGCTGTTTGCTGGTCTTCCTTTATCGCCCGTAAATAACACTCTCGGCACAAGGGTTCGTATTCGGCTGTTTCACCCAACAGAACTTGTTTGTCATTTTTTACAGTACGATGAGAGAATGAAGCAAGCTGTCCGCATTTTACACAAATGGCATGCACCTTGGAAACTTCATCTGCAATGGCGCACAGCCCCGGCATGGGGCCGAAAGGATTACCGCGGAAATCCATATCCAATCCGGCTACTATTACACGTATACCATTGTTGGCAAGCTGGTTGCATACATCAATCAGACCTTCGTCAAAGAATTGCGCTTCGTCGATACCCACTACGTCTATTTCGGAAGTGAATAGCAGTATGCTTGCCGATGAGTCTATCGGTGTAGAGGATATGATGTTGCTGTCATGCGATACGACATCTGCTTCTGAGTAACGCGTGTCTATTGCCGGCTTATATATTTCTACACGTTGCTTGGCAAATTTGGCACGTTTCAAACGGCGTATCAGTTCCTCTGTCTTGCCGGAGAACATGGATCCGCATATAACTTCAATTCTTCCTCTGCGTTTGGTTTCTTGTATGTGGTCTTCCGAAAATAATACCATATCTTTGAGTGTTATATTCAGTCGCAAAAGTAATGATTTTGTTCGCTTCCGGATATTTTTTCATTATTTATTTCTACATTTGTGCCATTAATACGGACAGGAAAAGGATATGCAAGCATTATTGAATGATATAGAACTGGATGTTCAGGAATTGAAATGTTTGATACAGTCGATGCTCACTGATACAAATCCTGTGCTGAGAATAGTTGCTAAAAGGAATATTCATCAGATGCAGGAGCGGTTGGATGCGCTGACCAAACTGTTGGACGACACTTTTGTGATAACTCCGGTGGAACATGTTGCTTCTGACATTGTGGAGAAAACAACTGAATCGGAAGTGATTTCCGAACCGGTTGCTGATGTTCCGGTTGAGGCAACTCACGTTTCGGATATTGCAGTACCTGCTTCTCAGATTCTTGCCGAACGTATTAAGCCGGCTACAGACTTACAACATGCCATCAGTCTGAATGATTCGTTTTGTTTTACCCGTGAATTGTTTGCCGGAGATGCGACACGTATGAATGAGGTGGTGCGCCTTTGCGGTGGGGCTTCCTCTTTGGATGAGGCTATGTCTGTGTTTATGTCAACTGTACAACCGGATGAGGAAAATGAGGCGGCTGCTGATTTTATAGAACTTCTCAAGAAGTATTTCAGTTAAAAAAGTTGCGGATATGGGAAAACTTTATGTAGTACCTACGCCAGTAGGAAATTTGGAAGATATGACTTTTCGCGCTATCCGCATATTGAAAGAAGCGGATTTGGTGCTGGCAGAAGACACGCGTACTTCCGGAATATTGCTGAAGCATTTTGAGATAAAGAATGCGATGCAGTCTCACCATAAATTTAATGAACATAAAACAGTAGAAAGTGTTGTAAATAGAATAAAGGGTGGTGAGACTGTGGCGTTGATTTCAGATGCCGGTACTCCAGGTATTTCCGATCCGGGTTTTCTGGTGGTTCGCGAGTGTGTCCGCAACGGTATCGAAGTACAGTGCCTGCCGGGGGCTACTGCTTTTGTTCCGGCATTGGTGGCTTCCGGATTGCCCAACGAGAAGTTCTGCTTTGAGGGTTTTCTTCCTCAGAAGAAAGGTAGGATGAAAGGTTTGGCGGAAGAACGCCGGACAATGGTTTTCTATGAATCTCCCCACCGTTTGGTAAAAGCACTGACGCAGTTTGCAGAATATTTCGGTTCGGAACGGCAGGCGTCCGTTTCCCGTGAAATATCCAAGATACATGAGGAGACGGTACGTGGTACTCTTACCGAATTGATAGAACATTTCACAGCCAACGAACCGCGTGGTGAGATAGTGATTGTAGTAGCAGGAATAGACGATTAAATAACTTCATTAACAAAACGTAAAACAAAAGCGTATGAAAAAGTTAGCAGTTTTGATTGTATGTACAGCCGTTATGGCTTCATGTGACAGCTTTTCAGGTAGTAGCAAAGATCAGTTGAAAGCTGAGAATGATTCTCTTTTAATGGAACTGACTCAGCGTAATGCTGAACTGGATGAAATGATGGGCACTTTCAATGATATTTCGGAAGGATTTCGTCAAATCAATGCGGCAGAAAGCCGTGTAGACTTGCAGCGTGGTGCAGTTGCAGAGGGTTCTCTGAATGCTAAACAGCAGATAGCCTCTGATATTGAATTCATCCGTAAGCAAATGGAAGAGAACAAAGAGCAGATTGCCAAGCTGCAATCTATGTTGAAAAACAGCAAGACCAACTCTTCTCAGTTAAAAAGAGCCGTTGAGTCTTTGACACAGGAACTGAATGCGAAAACCCAGCGTATCGAAGAGTTACAGGCCGAACTGGCTTCTAAGAATATCCGTATCCAGGAGTTGGATGCCGCCGTTACGGATTTGAATGCTGTCAAGAGTGAATTGACTGCTGAGAATGAGGCAAAAGCCAAGACAGTGGCAGAACAGGATAAAGCGCTTAATACTGCATGGTTTGTATTCGGAACGAAGAAAGAACTGAAAGACCAGAAAATTCTGAGCGGTTCCGGATTATTTAAAAAAGGTTCGGTCTTGAAAGATGGTGATGTTAATAAGGATTATTTTACCCAGGTTGATATTCGTACTACCAAAGAAATCAAACTGTATTCCAAAGATGCCGATATTCTGACTACCCATCCTACCGGTTCTTATGCCTTGGAAAAAGATGATAAAGATCAGTTGACATTGAAGATTACTAATCCGAAAGAATTCTGGAGTGTTTCCAAGTATCTGGTAATTCAAGTGAAATAGTTACTTGATTGATAATTGATAGGGCTGTTTCAAAAGTGCGTTTCATTTGTAGGCCTGCTTTTGAAACAGCCTTTTTAGTATTCTTTTTTATGCTTTATAAAAATCTTTTTTTTGATTTGGACGATACGCTTTGGGCGTTCTCTCTCAATGCTCGTGATACCTATGAAGAAATGTACTGGAAGTATGGATACGATCGCTATTTCGATTCGTTCGAGCATTATTATTTACTTTATCAGCGTCGCAATCTGGATTTATGGGCAGAGTATGCAGATGGTAAAGTCACGAAAGAAGAGTTAAACCGTCAACGTTATCTTTATCCTTTGGAGGCTGTAGGAGCAGGTGACTCCACTTTGGCAAAGGCTTACGAAAGAGATGCTCTTGCAATGATTCCTACCAAAAGCAAATTGATGCCACATGCGCGTGAAGTGCTGGAATATCTTTCGGGAAAATACAATTTGTACATTCTTTCAAATGGATTTAAAGAACTCCAAAGTCATAAAATGCGTTCGTCAGGCATTGATGAATATTTCAAAAAAGTGGTTCTTTCCGATGATATCGGAATCCTGAAGCCTTGGCCTGAGATTTTTCATTTTGCTCTTTCGACAACCCAGTCCGAGTTGAATAATTCGCTGATGATCGGAGATAGTTGGGAAAATGATATAGTCGGAGCGGCGGGAGTAGGCATGCACCAGGTGTTTTACAACTTGTCCGGTCGTACCGACTTGCCTTTTGCTCCTACCTATCAGATTACTGATTTGAAAGATTTATTTAATTTTTTGTGACATTGACAGATTAGTTGTACTTTTGTTTCCAATGATGAACATCTAAAAATACTATTATGGAAACTCTCATTCCTTTTGCATTGTTGTGTTTCACATCCTTCTTTACGTTGACTAATCCGTTGGGCACAATGCCGGTTTTTCTGACTATGACGCAGGGTATGACCGATAAAGAACGTTGTTCTATCGTAAAGCGCGCAACATTAGTCTCGTTTATCACATTGATGGTCTTTGTCTTTGCCGGGCAATTCCTCTTCAAGTTTTTCGGTATTTCGACAAACGGTTTCCGAATAGCGGGTGGCGTTATCATTTTCAAGATTGGTTTTGATATGCTGCAGGCACGCTATACACCGATGAAATTGAAAGATGAAGAAATCAAGACCTATGCGGATGATATTTCGATTACTCCTTTAGGTATTCCGATGTTATGTGGTCCGGGCGCTATTGCCAATGCAATCGTACTGATGCAAGATGCACATTCCTTTGAGATGAAAGGGGTGCTTATAGGCACTATTGCCCTTATTTATTTTCTTACATTCTTGATATTGAAGGCTTCTACCCGTTTGGTCAATTTATTAGGGGAAACCGGTAATAATGTGATGATGCGCCTTATGGGACTCATCTTGATGGTGATTGCCGTAGAATGTTTCGTTAGCGGAGTGAAGCCGATATTGACGGATATTGTAAAGGAAGGTTGCTTGATGTAATTAAATAAGAGAGCCGGAATTTGGCAGTAATGAAAAAAAGGTTGCAAACAGGAAAACAGTCTTCCGTTTGCAACTTTTTTTATAGCTAGCATGAAATACCATATCATGCTTTATGTTTTATCATCAGAAAGCTTAACTACCGGTTTGTCTTTTCTGCTATTACGACAAACCGGTACTGGTTAGGCTTTGTTTAATAACCCGGATTCTGCTGTGCTTTCAAAGTCGGGTTGGCATTGGTTTCACTTACAGGAATAGGCAACAATGCTTTTGTATACGTACGGTCGAAACTTTGTGATTCTTTAAGTAATGAGTAGTGCCAGCCTTGGTTTTCCTCACTGCTATAGCGTACAATCGTTTCGTTATTGCGCATGGCATCGAAAAAGCGTTGCCCTTCGCCAACCAGTTCCTTACGGCGTTCAATCAAAACTTTGCTCAGGAATTCGTCATCAGCAATAGCATCGGATACTTTGGCTGTTGGAGTTTTGGTGCGTTTGTCCAATAAATCGTTCAGATATTTTATACCTTCTGCTTTGGCTGCTCCGCCCAGTTTGGCAGCAGCTTCGGCTGCGTTCAGGTAAACTTCGGACAGACGTAAAATCGGCAAGTTGGCAAGGCGCATATCTCCCAGTGCTCCCAGCGGGAACTTATTGATGAAAATTGGATTTTCCCCATAGGTTTTCTTCAAGTCTTTGTCGTACATTGCTGGTATCACAACTTCGTTACGGACATCTGCAGGATCGGTTTGCAGCATATCAACAAATGATTTTGTACAGATAGCATCGGCATATCCTTGTTCATTCAGCAAGTAGCCTATGCCTTCACGGTCGGCCCAGTCATCAGAACCATTGTTTATCAATTCAAAAATCATTTCTTTTGTATGGTTCGGATCTTGCTTGTCCCATGCCTCAGCGTATTGTTCGGGAGTCCATAATTCATAAGGAGAGTCGTCGATGATTTCTTTTGCTAAATCGAAGGCTTCCTGATTTTTGTTCATGTATAGATACACTCGGCACAGCAAAGCTTTAGCTGCCCATAAATCGATATAGCCTTGTTTTTCACCTGCTTTTTTGGATACGGTCAGTGCTTCTGAGTCGATGGCATTATTCAGGTCTGCAACAACTTTAGCATAAACATCGGCTACCTTGTCACGTCCGGGTTGTGCATCACGATCCAGTGGTTTGTCAACGAAAGGTACTCCAAGCGAAGCACCTTCATCGTATGTATAGGGCATGCCGTACACTTTTACCAAATCAAAATGTACTAAGGCGCGTATCACTTTGGCCTGATTGTAGATATTTGCCAATTCAGCCTGAAAATTTTCCGCATCGGTAATTGTCTTGTTATCTACAGCCTCAATCAAGCGATTGGCGCGTCTTATCACATTGTACTGTATATTCCACATGTTTGGGGCATCATCTGCGGTATATCGCATTTCATAGCAAGAAGAGGTGCGCATACCTTGAGTGCGTGCCTGCATGTCGTCCCCCCGGACATCTCCATAGTAGAACATGCGAGCTGCATAGTACTGGGTGTAAGTGGAATTGCCTTGCAGGCCATCATACATACCATACATTGCTGTGCGGGCATCATTATAATTGGTAATGGCGGAACTTGTTGGCGTTCCGTTGGAAGGAGTTTGGTCCAGCCAGTTATTCACACAGGACGAAAGCCCTGTCGTGACTGCTGCTAATGCTAGGATATTATATATTTTCTTCATAATGTATATGCTAAGTAAAGATTTTAATTAGAAACCAAGTTCGATACCAAATGTAATTGTTCTTAATGCAGGTGTCTCGAAGTAACACAGTCCGTCAACAGGGGTTTCTGGATCTACATACAAGTCTTTGGATTTCCAGGTAAGCAGATTATTACCCGAAATGTAAGCTCTTAATTTGCTTATTCCAGCCTTTTTGGACAAGTTGCTTGGAAGAGTGAAACCTATGGTCAGGTTTTTCAAACGTAAGTGATCGGTAGGCATCATCCAACGTGAAGAAACCGTATTTTTATTGCCATAGGCAAATAGGGGCAATTTAGCGTTGTCGCCCGGTTGCTTCCAGGTATCTTCAATCTTATAGTATGCCGGAACATTACCTACATAGTTGTAAGTACCGCCATTAGACTGTAACCAAGTTGCAGCATCGTATGCATGACCGCCCAAAGAGTAAGTCAGAGTAAAGTTTAAATCTATGAATTTCCAGTTTACAAAGTTAGTCAGACCACCGGTCAGTTTCGGGTCGGGCGAACCGATAATCACCTTATTGGCCTCATTCGAATGTATGGTGGTTTCACGACTTCCATCTTCTCCGTTAATGTAGAACATTTCCGATCCGGTTTCCGGATCAACACCTGCGTATTCGTAAGCATAGAATGATTGATAAGCCTCTCCGATACGATGAATGGCTATGCCGTCAATCATTTCGTTCTGTTCGCCGTCCAGTTTTAACAAGGTGTTTTTGTTGTGTCCGAAGTTCAAGGATGTGCTCCAATACCAGTCTTTGTTTTGGATATTGGTGGATTTAATTTCAAATTCAACACCGCGGTTTCTCATAGAGCCGACATTCATCAGCATAGTGGCTCCACCGCTACTATTGATTACACCCGGCACGGCTGAAATATTCTTGCTCATCAACAAATCCTTAGTGTCTCGGTTATACCATTCTGCAGTAATCGACAATCTGTTCCACAGCGTAACGTCCAAACCTACGTTGGTTGCGTAATTCTTTTCCCATTTCATATTGGGATTGTCAAAACGAGCTTCAGCCGAACCGCCATTTCCTGCATAGTTATAACCAAATTCATATACGCCCAAATAACCGTATAAATCTGTGGGTTGTGTACCGTTCACACCGTAAGATACACGTAATTTGGCATCGGTCAGCACATGCTTGATATCCTGCATGAAAGCTTCTTCACTCAGTCTCCAAGAACCGGATATAGACCAGAAATCTCCCCAACGGCTTTCTCTTGACAAGCGGGAACTACCATCCCGGCGATAACTTGCACTAAAGTAATACTTGTTATTGTAGTCATAATTGATACGTCCCAGGAAAGAAGTCATTCTGTATCGTTCTACATGGCTTGAAGCACGGCTATCGCCTGCATTTTCTATTTCCGGCAGGTAAGAAGGGTATTGGTTTCCGTTGGCATATAAATAATCATATTTATAATCTTCGGTTTCAAAGCCTACCAAAGCATCCAGATTGTGTAATCCGAAGGATTTGTTGTAAGATAATTGTGTTTGTGTATTTAACTGCCCTCTGTTGCCCATAACGCGCTGATAAACACCGTTTGATGAACGACCGTCGTTGCTGCGGGGATCCCACCATATACGTTCATTGTTTTGGTTGAAGTCATAGCTGATAGCTTCTTTCAATTTCAGATTATCCCAAATAGTCCAGGTAGCGGCCATTGAACCGAGGAAGCGGTTTATGGTAGCCCTGTTGTAATTATATGTTTCAGTTTGTATAGGGTTGGCACCATTCAGTGCAGGGAAGTTACTGCTGAATGAACCGTCTTCATTATATGGATATGTAGAGGGAGAGGCAGTCATTGCATAGCACATGATAGGGCTTGCAAAGCTGGTCCCTTCATTATTTACGTTTTGGGTTGAATTGGTATACATGGCGTTGGCTTCCAATAACACTTTGTCGGTTTGGTGTGTAACATTGGCGCGACCGGTGAAACGCTCATAGCCTGATACATTTGTAATACCTTCTTGCTTTGTATAAGCAAAAGAAGTATAAAACCTCGTTTTTTCATTACCGCCTTGTGCATTTATTTCATAATTCTGGTGGCTACCGTTACGGAATAAGACATCTTTCCAGTCTGTATATCCTGACCAGGGTTCTGCTGCATATTCATCGATGTTTTTATTGGCCAAAGCTGCTGCTTGTTCTGCATCATAACCAAGGGTATATTTGGCATAATTCTCAAATCCCAAGTGCAGGATTTCACGTCTTTGCTTACCATCGAGAATCGGTCGATAATCGATTGCCATATTAGACATACCCCAGTCTGCTCTTACCCCTATCTTGGTTTTGCCAGCAGAGCCTTTTTTGGTTGTTATGACAATAACACCATTAGCGGCACGCGAACCATACAATGAGGCAGCCGCAGCATCTTTGATCACCGTCATGGACTCTATGTCATTGCTATTCAGTGTAGCCATTAGACTGTTACCGGAATCTGCGTAAGTGAATTCGCTGACGTTTCCGTTCAGCATGGGCACTCCGTCAATGACATATAATGGTTCATTGCTGGCATTGATAGACCCCATACCGCGAATACGCACGGAGGCAACGGAGCCGGGCTGACCGGAAGTAGAAGTGATTTGAACACCGGCAACAGAACCAGCCAAACGATCTTGCACGCTGATAGAAGGTAAATCCTGTAACTTTTCGGTAGTCACATTTGATGCAGAACCTGTAAATGAGGACTTTTTGAAGGTACCATATCCGGTTACTACAACTTCATCAAGCACCTCAGTATCAGGTTTCAATACCACTTTTAAGTTCGGTTTGATAGCCACTTCCTGAGTCTGCATACCGA
>ENA-OPWX01002246-OPWX01002246.1-human-gut-metagenome-genome-assembly--contig:-NODE-2246-length-10688-cov-2.484059_pt1 | contig 10688 bp, 8 predicted proteins | sample MGYA00241514_ERZ502020 | MGnify/ENA primary metagenome ERZ502020 (study PRJEB25962, sample SAMEA2042105) | human gut metagenome | biome: human gut; feature: human-associated habitat; material: faeces... | reverse complement strand
TACTTTAACCGTGCGAATCTGCGTTGCGCCCAGCGTGATTTCCGTGCCGCTATCGTTGATTACAACGAGGCGATCGAGCGGGACCCTGAATTTGCCGAGGCTTACTACAACCGTGGGTTAGCCCGTCTGTCGCAAGGTGACGTGAACCGGGGCATCGCCGACTTGAGCAAGGCAGGGGAATTGGGTATCTACAACGCCTATAGTATCATCAAGCGAATGACAAGCCGGTGATAACGCAAATTATTCGAGTTAAATGTTTCGCTGATAGAAAAGAAATATTAACTTTGTGGGCTGAATATAAAGAATTTTAGAGAATAGAATATGATAAAGATTACATTTCCGGACAATTCCGTAAGAGAATATGCAAAGGGAACGACTGCTATGCAGATAGCGGAAAGCATTAGTTCTCGTTTGGCACAGGAAGTCCTAGCCGCAAGCGTGAATGGGGAGGTTTGGGACTTAAGCCGTCCTATCAACGACGACGCTACGGTGAAACTTTTGAAGTGGGAAGACGAGGAAGGTAAACATGCGTTCTGGCATTCCAGCGCTCACCTTATGGCAGAGGCTTTGCAGGAATTATATCCGGGTATTAAATTCGGTATCGGTCCGGCGATCGAGAACGGTTTCTATTATGACGTGGATCCGGGTGAGGCCGTGATCAAAGAGGGTGATTTCGCTGCTATCGAGGCTAAGATGCTTGAGCTGGTAGCCAAGAAAGAAGAGATCAAACGTCAGGACATTACCAAGGCGGATGCCATGAAGATGTTCGGCGATAGAGGTGAAGAGTATAAAACAGAGCTTATCAGTGAGTTGGAAGACGGTACGATCACTACCTATACACAGGGTTCTTTTACGGACTTGTGTAGAGGACCGCATTTGCCGAATACCTCTTATCTGAAAGCTGTCAAGATATTGAGCGTAGCCGGCGCTTATTGGCGTGGCGATGAGAAACGCAAGCAATTGGTTCGTTTGTATGGTATCACTTTCCCGAAAAAGAAGATGTTGGATGAGTATCTGACATTGTTGGAGGAGGCCAAGAAACGTGACCACCGTAAGATCGGTAAGGAGATGGACTTGTTCATGTTCTCCGATACGGTAGGTAAGGGCTTACCGATGTGGTTGCCGAAAGGTACCGCCTTGCGTTTGCGTCTGCAAGAGTTCTTGCGTCGTATCCAAGCTCGTTATAATTATCAAGAGGTAATGTGTCCGCCGATCGGTAATAAATTATTGTATATTACCTCCGGCCACTACGCTAAATACGGAAAGGATTCTTTCCAACCGATCCATACACCTGAGGAGGGTGAGGAATACTTCTTGAAACCGATGAACTGTCCTCATCACTGTATGATCTATAAAAACTCTCCTCGTTCGTATAAGGACCTGCCGTTGCGTCTAGCTGAGTTCGGTACGGTTTGCCGGTATGAACAGAGCGGAGAGTTGCACGGATTGACCCGTGTACGTAGCTTTACGCAGGATGATGCTCATATTTTCTGCCGCCCCGATCAGGTAAAGCAGGAATTCTTGAACGTAATGGACATCATCTCGATCGTATTCAAGACGATGAATTTCGAGAACTTCGAGGCTCAGATCTCCTTGCGTGACAAGGTGAACCGTGAGAAATATATCGGTAGCGACGAGAATTGGGAGAAGGCTGAGCAAGCGATTGTAGAGGCTTGTGAGGAAAAAGGCTTGAAAGCTAAGATCGAATATGGAGAGGCCGCTTTCTACGGTCCGAAACTCGACTTCATGGTGAAAGACGCTATCGGCCGTCGTTGGCAGTTAGGTACGATTCAGGTAGACTATAACTTACCGGAACGTTTCCAATTGGAATATACGGGTGCCGACAACCAGAAGCACCGTCCGGTTATGATCCACCGTGCGCCGTTCGGTTCCATGGAACGGTTCGTTGCCGTATTGATCGAGCACACCGCCGGAAAGTTCCCGTTGTGGTTGACTCCGGAGCAGGTATGTATCATGCCGATCAGCGAGAAGTTTAATGATTACGCTTGGCAAATCGCACGTGAGTTGGGTAATCAGGAAATCCGTGCTATCGTAGATGACCGAAATGAGAAGATCGGTCGTAAAATTCGTGACAATGAATTGAAAAGAATCCCTTATATGCTCATCGTTGGAGAAAAAGAAGCAGAAAATGGTGAAGTTTCTGTAAGAAAACAGGGCGAAGGTGATAAAGGTTCGATGAAAATTGCTACCTTTGCAGCGCTTTTGAATGGCGAGGTAGAGGAAATGATGAATCGCTGGCAAAAAAGTAATGATTAAATAACTAATAACGAGGAGAATAAATCTTTTTGAATGAAGAATGACAATCTGAAAGAACAGTATAGAATCAACGAACGTATTCGTGTTCGTGAAGTTCGTTTAGTAGGTGACAATATTGAGACGGGTGTTTATCCGATCGCTCAAGCGCTGAAAATAGCGGAAGAGCAGGGGATGGATCTAGTCGAGATTTCACCAAATGCTGCGCCCCCCGTTTGTAGAGTAATCGACTACCAGAAATTCCTCTATCAGCAAAAAAAGCGTCAGAAAGAGCAAAAAGCGAAATCTGTGAAAGTGGTCGTGAAGGAGATTCGTTTCGGGCCTCAGACAGATGATCATGATTACAATTTTAAATTGAAGCACGCTAAGGGATTTTTGGAGGAAGGTTCGAAGGTCAAAGCCTACGTGTTCTTTAAAGGCCGTTCTATCCTTTTCAAGGAACAGGGAGAAGTCCTGCTGCTTCGTTTTGCCAACGATTTGGAGGATTATGGAAAAGTAGAGCAGTTGCCGGTATTGGAGGGAAAACGTATGATTATCATGCTTACTCCGAAGAAAGCGGGCACTGGCTCAGCCCCGGCTGCGGCCGCAGCTCCGAAAGTTGTAAAGAAAGTGATCACGACACCTAAGCCTAAAAGCGAGGGTGATAAGAAAACAGAAGAATAAAATCCGTCCCTGATAGAAGGGAGGTTAAGTTTAATAATTAAAAATAATTGGAAAATGCCTAAGATGAAGACTAATTCCGGTGCCAAAAAGAGGTTCGCCCTTACCGGATCAGGAAAGATCAAAAGAAAACACGCTTTTAAGAGTCATATCTTAACAAAGAAGACTAAGAAGCAAAAGAGAAATCTTACTCACACGGGTTTGGTAGCTAGTGTTGACGTAAGCAACGTAAAGCAGATGCTTTGCATGAAGTAATCTTTATTCATTAAGCGAGTTTTATAACGATTTTTATTAACCGAATGCATTTAGCAATCAAGTTCATCCTAAGAGATGACGCTAACATTCAAAACAGATTAGAATTATGCCTAGATCAGTAAATCATGTTGCTTCAAGAGCAAAAAGAAAACGGATTTTAAAACTAACCCGTGGTTATTATGGTGCACGTAAGAACGTTTGGACCGTAGCGAAGAATACATGGGAAAAAGGTTTGACTTATGCTTTCCGCGACCGTCGTAACAAGAAACGTAATTTCCGTGCTTTGTGGATTCAGCGTATCAACGCTGCCGCTCGTATGGAAGGTTTGTCTTACTCTCGCCTAATGGGTGCTTTGCACGCTGCCGGTATCGAGATCAACCGTAAGGTTTTGGCAGACTTGGCCGTTAACCATCCGGAAGCATTCAAGGCTATCGTAGCTAAAGTAAAATAAGATTTTTGCTATATAGTTAATAAAGAGCCTCCCCGAAAAGGAGGCTCTTTTTTTGTTGTTTTTGTTTGGTTATGTCGATACGATTACATATCTTTGTAACAAGAAAAAGATAAACAGGGAATGAGTTAAGCCGCACTTGTTCGATTGGGAAACTCATCAGTTTATTTTAATTCCGAGACATAGCTCTTGTCGCCAATGGCGGGCCGCGCCCTTCGGGGTATGCTTAGCACGGCGGATTACAAAGGTGGCAAAGCACTCAAATCCTGTCATACGGAGTTTGTTCACATCTACAGTGCGGCTTTTTCAAATAGGGAAGAGGATCTTTAATTAGATTCTCTTCTTTTTTATGCGGTTCACGCAGGTAGTCTCGTTAGCTCATATAAGTAGTCTTCTGAGGATAAAGTGAATTATTTTGAAAATAAATTAGGTTTTATAGTTGGTAATCCAAAAAGAATGCTTTCCTTTGTACCAACAAACAAAAGATAGTTTGTCTTGCTCTTTATCTTCGAGTTTCTATTCTCAGTAATGATAATATATTCTTCTAGAAATCGATCTTCACTAACATCACTTGTTTTATTATTAATTTATTTTTAATTTTTTTCGTATGAATATTTACATTGGAAACTTGAGTTATCGAGTAAGAGAGTCTGATTTGCAACAAGTATTAGAAGAGTATGGTGTTGTTGATTCAGTAAAGTTAATTGTTGATCGTGATACTAGACGTTCTAAGGGTTTTGCTTTCGCTGAAATGCCTAACGTAGACGAGGCTCAAAAAGCTATCGAGGAATTAAACCAAGCTGAGTACGAAGGTCGTCAGATGGTTGTAAAAGAAGCAATTCCTAGACATTAATTTTAGAAGATATACATTTTAAAATAACTTTGAAGCGGGGAGACGATAGTCTTTCCGCTTTTTTGATATTGTCCATTATTGTCGTATATTTACGCACCAAGAATAACACAACTAAAAAATAAGTATTATGACGTTGCCAAAACGGTCTTACATGAAAGTAACCGGACTTGCTCTCGCTTGCTCCTCGCTACTTTTTTCCTGTGTTCCCAAGGAGGTTCCGCAGGTGAATTTAATCCCTAAGCCGGCCCATATCGAGGTGACTGGCGGTTATTTCAAAGTAGATAGTAATCTCGTATTCGGGGATGATCAATCGGGTACGATCCGTTACGTGGTCGATGAGTCTTTCAATGGCGGAAATCCGGAGGGATATGCGTTGAACGTGACCGAGAAGGGGATCGAGTTGAGAGCCGCCTCTAAATCCGGATTGTTTTACGGGGAACAAACGTTGCGCCAGCTGTATACGTCGAAAGGGATTCCTTGCGTATCGATCCAAGATAATCCCCGTTTCCCGTATCGTGGCTTGCATCTGGATGTCTCCCGTCATTTCTTCCCGAAAGAGGAGGTGATGAAGTTATTGAACGTCATGTCTTATTATAAATTGAATACGCTTCATATGCATTTGACGGATGCCGGTGGTTGGCGTATCCAGATGGATAAATACCCGAAACTGACTACGGACGTGGCTTTCCGTACGGAATCCGATTGGCAGAAATGGTGGGATGGAAAGGATCGCAAGTATCTGCCGGAAGGAACTCCGGGGGCATATGGCGGTTATTTTACGAAAGAAGATATCCGTGAGATCGTGGATTACGCTACGGCCCGGCATATTAATATAATACCGGAAATCGAATTCCCGGGGCATTCGGACGAGGTGTTCGTGGCGTACCCGGAGTTGAGTTGTGCCGGCAAACCTTATACGACGGGTGATTTCTGCATCGGCAACGAGAAATCGTTTACGTTCATGGAGGATGTATTGTCCGAGGTGATCGAGTTGTTCCCTTCCGAATATATCCATATCGGGGGAGACGAGGCCGGGAAGGGAGCTTGGAAGACCTGCCCGAAATGTCAAGGCTTGATGCGCCGGAATGGGATGAAGGACGTGGATGAGTTGCAGAGCTATATGATTCATCATGCCGAGGAATTCCTGATTTCCAAAGGCCGCAAATTGATCGGTTGGGATGAGATTCTGGAAGGGGGCTTGGCTCCGGAGGCTACCGTCATGTCTTGGCGGGGCGAGGAAGGGGGAATCAAGTCCGCCCGCATGGGACACGACGTGGTCATGACACCGGGTGGTTATATGTATTTCGATTTCTATCAAGCCGATCCGAAGACACAGCCGTATGCCATCGGCGGTTATACGCCGATCAAGCGGGCGTACAGTTATAATCCAGTGCCTGTGGATTCGTTGACTGCCGAGGAAAGTAAGCATATCCTAGGGGTACAGGCGAATACATGGACGGAGTATATCAAGGATGAGAAGCATCTGGAGTATATGATGTTCCCTCGTGCCTTAGCGGTCGCCGAGATCGGATGGACTCCGCAAGAGGATCGTAGTTGGGAGGATTTTAAGCCTCGTATGAACGCGAATATCCCGGTTCTGCAACGGATGGGTATCAATACGTTCACGCTCTCGGACGAGATCGAGACCACGATGGAGGTAGATACCTTGCGGCGAGAGATCAAGGTCATGTTGGATGCGGAGAAATATCCGGCGGAGATACGTTACACGACAGACGGCTCTATTCCCGCCGCCTCTTCCCGGGTCTATAACGGCCCGATCGTGGTGAAAGACTCCGCTGATATCAAGGCCGCTATCTTCCGTGACGGGCAGCTTCAAGGAACGCCTACCGAGAAGAAGGTGGATTATCACCGGGGTATCAATAAGCCTATACATTATAATAGTAAGCTGTATAGCGGTTATATGGCGGGTGGCATGAACGCCTTGCTGGACGGCTACAGGGGAGGCTTGACTTATCTGGACGGTCGTTGGCAGGGTTATTTGAATGACTTGGATTGCGTGGTGGACATGGGCGAGGTGACGGATATCCATAAGGTATCGTCCCGCTTTATGCAATTGATCGGCCCGGGCGTGTACCAACCGGGAGAGGTGGAGTTGCTGACATCGGAAGACGGGGAGAGCTATATCTCGCAGGGAGTTATCCCTACTACGATATCCAATACGGATAAAGACCTGTCTTTTCAGGAATATACGTTTAACGGCGATTGGAAAGCCCGTTATATCCGTATCAAGGCAAAAGAGGCAAATAAGGGTTTCATCTTTACGGATGAGATCGTGATCTGGTAAGTATGAATCAATTAATTATCAACTAAAATACATTTATCAAATGAAGAAACAGTTAATGACCTTCCTGTTGTGTGGCAGTCTGTTCGCTACGGCGCAGCAACCGGTAGATTATGTGAACCCCTTCATCGGTACGAGCAATTACGGTACGACGAATCCCGGCGCGGTTTGTCCGCAGGGTATGATGAGCGTGGTTCCTTTCAACGTCATGGGGTCGGAGAAGAATCGTTTTGACAAGGATAGTCAATGGTGGTCTACTCCTTACTCGGCAGACAATAAATTCTTTACGGGATTCGCCCACGGCAGCTTGAGCGGCGTGGGATGCCCGGAGCTGGGAGGTTTGCTATTGATGCCGACGACGGGCGAGTTGAACGTGGACTATAAGGCTTACGGCAGTGAGTACAAGGACGAGGTGGCTCATCCCGGTTATTATAGCAATACCTTGACCAAGTATAATATCAAGGCGGAGGCTACTGCCAGCATGCGTACGGGCTTGAGCCGTTTTACCTTCCCGAAAGGGGAGAGCCATATCCTCTTGAACCTAGGCGAGGGCTTGACGAACGAGACCGGCGCTACGGTACGTATCGTGAATGATACGGAGATCGAGGGGAGTAAGCTTTTAGGTACGTTCTGCTATAATCCACAGGCCGTATTCCCGGTTTACTTCGTGATGAAGGTAAACAAGGCCCCGAAGAAGATGGGTTATTGGAAGAAACAACGTGAGATGAAGGGGGTAGAGGCCGAATGGGATATCTACTCCGGCAAGTATAAGTTATATACCAGTTATACCCGTGAGATGAGCGGAGACGACATCGGCGTATGGTTCGATTATGATACGGACGAGGGCGAGGCTATCGAGGTGAAGATGGGTATCTCGTACGTGAGCATCGAGAACGCCCGCCTGAACATGAATACGGAGCAGCCCGGCTTCGATTTCGACAAGGTCCGTACGGCGGCTAGCACGATGTGGAACAAGGATCTTTCCAAGGTACAAGTGGAAGGAGGTACGAAAGACGAGAAAACGATATTCTATACCGGTATGTATCATTTGCTGATCCATCCGAATATCCTGCAAGACGTGAACGGCGAGTACCCGATGATGGAGAGCCTGAAAGTAGGCCATACCACCGGAAACCGTTATACGGTCTTCTCCCTGTGGGATACGTACCGCAACGTAAGTACCCTGATGACCTTGCTCTATCCGGAGCGTCAATTAGATATTATCCGTACGATGCTGGATATGTACCGGGAAAACGGTTGGTTACCGAAATGGGAGCTTTACGGACGTGAGACCTTTACGATGGAGGGCGATCCCTCGATCCCGTATATCGTAGACGCATGGATGCGCGGCTTGCGTGACTTTGATGAGCAAACCGCTTATGAGGCGATGCGTAAAGGCGCTACTACCCCGGGAGAGTTCAACCTGCTTCGTCCGGACGCGAACGATTATTTCAGCAAGGGCTATGTTCCTTTGCGTGAGCAATACGATAACTCCGTATCTCATGCGCTGGAATATTATATCGCCGACTGGAACTTGGCTAATTTCGCTCAAGCCTTGGGTAAGAAAGAGGATGCCAAGTTATTCCGTGACCGTTCTTTAGGTTACAAACATTATTATAGCAAGGAGTTTGGAACACTGCGTCCTATCTTGCCGGACGGCACTTTCTACTCTCCGTTCGATCCGAAACAAGGCGAGAACTTCGAGCCTAGTCCCGGTTTCCATGAAGGCAACGCATGGAATTATACGTTTTATGTTCCTCACGATATCAAGGGACTGGCCAAATTGATGGGAGGCGATAAGAAATTTGTCGATCATTTGCAGAAGGTATTCGATGACGGCAATTATGATCCCGCCAACGAGCCGGATATCGCTTATCCTTATTTGTTTAGTTATTTCAAGGGAGAGGCTTGGCGTACTCAGAAGTTGGTCCGTCAGTTGTTGAAGGATTGCTATCATAATGCCCCGAACGGTGTCCCGGGTAACGAGGATACAGGCACGATGTCCGCTTGGGCTATTTTCTCCATGATGGGCTTCTATCCGGCTTGTCCGGGCGACGTGAACTATGTATTGACTTCCCCGACTTTCGATAAGGTTACGATCCAGCTCGACAAGAAATTCTATCCTAAAGGCGAATTGGTAATCGAGTCTAAGCATAGTAATCCAGAAGCGATCTACATCAAGGACGTTTTCGCCGGCGATAAAAAGCTAAAGGGCTACACCATCTCGCAAGAGGACTTGGTAAATGCCGGAACCTTGCGTTATATCCTCGAGGATACGCATAAGTAAGCCAAGATAAAGATATACCGAATTTGATATTTACCGGACGCAGATGACACCGACAAGCACGGGTGATCTGCGTCCGGTTTATTTTTTGATATCCTAAAACCATTTGATCTTCCTGAATATAAAAAAGGCCGTAGCGGATAGCAAGATCGAGAGCAAGATGATAACCACGAAACCATGCGGCATATCCTCCATGTAGATCGGGACGTTCATCCCGTAGAAGCTAGCGATTAATGTCGGAACCATTAAGATAATGGAAAGTGATGTCATACGTTTCATGATCGTGTTCACGTTGTTGGAGATGATAGAGGCGAAAGCGTCCATCGTACCCGTAAGAATATCGCTATAGATATTTACCGTGTTATGGGCCTGTTTCAACTCGATCTCCACGTCCTCCACTAAATCCTTGTCGATATATTCCGGCTCTTGGAAAATATTCTGGAGCTTGGCCAGCATCACCTCATTCCCGCGGATGGAGGTGTTGAAGAATACCATGCTCTTCTCCAGCTTCATCAACGCTAGCAGATCCTCGTTGCGGATGCTTTTCTCCAACGCCTTTTCCGCCTCGGTGACGGCGTAATTGATTTGTTTCAGGTATTTAAGGAACCATACGGCCGATGAGTGGATCAGCCGGAGGATCAACTCATACTTGTTTTTAATCTGGAGTTCCTTCCGTTGGGTATAACGGATGAAATCGGGGATCAAGTCCGTCTTATGGTAACATACGCTTACGATGATCTCATTGTTCGTGATGATACCGATCGGCACCGTATTGAACGGGATGTCATGATCTTGGTTCTGCAACGGGATACGTAAGATGGTAAGCAACCAATTCCCCTCGTACTCGATACGGGGACGTTCGTCCGTATCGGCTATATCGCTCAAGAATGATTCGGGTACGTTAAATCGATCCATCAAGAATTGAAGATCTTCGGGAGTCGGGCACTCTACGTTTACCCAACTGTTAGGAAGCCATTGGTTCTTCTCCACATAACCGGCCTCACAATAAAGAAATTGTCTCATTATTGCCTCCTTTCGTGTTTAATCCGAGCAGAGGATCAATGAAACCCTCCGCCTCGTTAGTTCATACTCTGTTCTGTTTCTAGCGGGATACTGTCGTCCATAATTTGAAAATTACTTTTTACGGGTGCAAAGATAATACTTTTTTACGTAAGTAAAGTTATGTCGCTGTATGCTGACAGCAATATTGTTGCCAGTTTACGTTAGCATAGGCTTACTTCTCTGAGAGTATTGCGATACTTCTGGTAATAGTACTGGAGTACTTTCATGGAAGTACCCGAGTACTGCCTAAGAAGTACTCCAATACTTCTTAGGCAGTACTGGCCATCTATTCAATCCCGCATTTCCCCTCTTCGTTGAAGTAGAAGAAGAGCCCGGTATCTATGCTGACCGGACCATGGATACGGCTTACGGCGGGTTCCCATGCGGGCATCAACCGGAGTACCCGTAAGGCTTCATCGCGGAACTCATCATAGGTTTTCCCCGTATCGCGAGGATACAGTATATTCTCGGGTAGGCTTACGGGATTCTGTAACATACCTAAGGAATCGATCGTGAAGGAGTAGAAGAGTCGTACCTTCGTGCCCGTACC